>Ga0137407_10000005_pt1 | contig 286859 bp, 300 predicted proteins | sample CZOMad2_2_16fung_FD_108410 | JGI IMG/M metagenome (GOLD analysis project Ga0137407, IMG submission 108410) | Vadose zone soil fungal communities from Angelo Coast Range Reserve, California, USA - CZOMad2_2_16fungal (Illumina Assembly) | ecosystem: Environmental > Terrestrial > Soil > Vadose... | reverse complement strand
CTCGGCTTCCTTCAGGACCGCAATGATTTGCTCTTCACTGAACCGTTTCTTCTTCACGTCCGCCTCTCCCTTCAGGTTGGCGGACTCTACCTCAGCACCGTACTATTTCAGGGGAGCACGTCAGATTGGCACCATCGAGGAGCACCTGCTGGCATAGGACACACTTTGGGTTGCCGGTCGTAACGGGGAATGGCAATCCCGGGTAAGCGACCTTTTCCGAGAAACGCTTGGCGGCTTGAAAAAGTTCTTTCCATGCTTCACCCCCAGTGCCCGGAAGCAGCTTGGCATCGTCAAATGCTTTTTCTTTTGCAAGGTCGGCAGCTTTCTTTGCTGCAAACCACTCGCCATACAGTGTTCGTATCTGGTCTATTTGCTTATCGGCTAAAGCTTGCGAAAGGGTCGCGGCAACCTCCTCAAACCTTTCGAGTCGCCGATCGAAGCGCCCAAGGCTCGCAATTTTGGCCGACGGATCCCCTTCCTTAAGCGCTTTGCGGAGCTCCTTATGGCGAGTCAGTTCTTTGGGCGAGAGCGTCGCCAGTTCATCGATATGCTTGAGGCTTGTCTTTGCTGATAGATCCCGGATCAGTTCTCCGACTTTTGTTTCATCCACTAGATGATTGAACACGTCCATATCAACGGTACTTGCGTCGATTTCCTGTGAGAGCTTTTCGCGCAAGATTTGCGAGACGCGGGCTAATTCAACCAGCAAATCGAGGCCATATGGCATATACGCGACATCGTTTTCGCGATCGATGTACATCCGCGCGCATCGAGTGTCGAATACCGAAATAGCAGACAAAGCGGCCGAGAAGGTTCGTCCCTCTTGCCAGCGCTCAATTCGCTCCTCTACTTGATCGTCGATTCGAAAATCTGCAGACGGTATACCCGGGCGACTAGTAGTTGCGTAGATATTCGGTAGTACCGCTTCCTCTTGATCTCTCGCGCGGAAGGCGCGCTTCATTACCCGAACATATCCCGATTTCCCTGAACCGTTGTCACCATAAATTACGGTAAGCCCCTCTTCTGCAAACTCCAGTCCTTGGCCGTTCGCGATTGCATTTACGTTTTGAACGTTTTCGATTGCTTTCAGGACCAGACGGTGGCCTGGAGCCGCACTTGCGGGAACGTGCTTTTCAGTCAGGGGACGGGCGACGCGCTTCTTACTATCCGTAATTCCAGCTGCGGATTTTACGAGTGCACGAAGGTCATCTAGATCTTCGTCGTCAAGCGTTCCCTTTTCTAATGCTCGACGGAGTGCATCCTGTTGCCACCCATGGAGGCCCTTGGACCATTCGTATATCGATTCCAACACGTTCATACCGCCTCCCCACCTCAACGGTATTACTCGGAGCGGTCAGAGGACCCGCGTCCACTGCCTCCAACCCGAAAACATTGGGAAATAAAGTCCTACGTCTGAACCCCCAGCGGCGGTTGCGTAGCCTTCAAGTTGAGCAGCGTACCGCGTACGTTCTCGATCAAGGAACGCTTCTATGTTGGATCCTTCATGCCGGCTTGTCTTATAGTCCACTGCCCACAGCTTGCCGGTATCGTCTTTGAACACGCGATCAATTACATAGGTCCTAATTGCGCCAAGATTCCGACTGCGGACCCGGTATTCGCTTTTGGCATCCGTATGCAGACTCAACACCCACCGCCCGCGCTCATCAGCCAAAGTATTTTTCAGTGCAGCCATAGTGATATTCGAAGCAATTTCCGCTTCCGCCGCCAGAGGCCCGTGACGTCGGAGTTCTTGAATAAATCTCGGTCGCAAGGCGTCGACCCGCTTTGCATCCCACCCGCCCAATCCATCTTCGGCAATCCGCTGCAGCCAGCGATGAACGACACTGCCTACATGCCGCGCAGTCTCGCCCGCCCAAGAAAATTCGATCTGCTCTTCGTCGCGACCTTCAGGCGGCGCCGCCCACGTCGCTGACTGAGGTAATGGCGGTAGCTGGTACCTCGCGGCCAAGCGGTTGATCGAGTAGACCTCAGCTACACGGGCCGACTCCGATCGGCCCGCTTGCTGTTCAGCATGGAAAGATGCTTCCGCTACAGGCCATGCACGCGACAGCAGCGTGTGCGCAGTCGGGCGCTTGAGCGCGCCGTCCTTGTCGCAGCCGAGGCACGCGAGGAGGTGTAGGTGGTTCTCGGCGCGGGTGGCGGCGACATACAGGAGGCGCGAGGCCTCGACGTCTTCGGCATCGGTGTCGAGGTCGCGGAGGTATCTGTATGTGGCGTCGGTTTCGGTGCCGGTCTCCTTGATAGGAGCGAGGAGCAAACCCCCAGCTGAAACGGGGTCCCCGCCTTCGCGGGGACGACGAACCGAGCCGCCAACCGAAGAACCAACCACTTCGTTGAAGAGCAGCAGGTCCGGGTCGCCGCCGCCGGGGCTCTGGTCGAGGCCGGGAACGATGACGGTGCCGAACTCGAGGCCCTTGGCCTTGTGGATGGTCATGATCTGCACGTCGTCGTCGGTGGCGTCGACATCGGGCAGCGCGTAGAGGCGCTCGAGCGCGTCGCGCAGGCGGCTGAGATCGGTGAGCGGGCCGTCGGCTTCGAGCGCCTCCAGCGTGTCGAGGTAGCGCTCGGCGTCTTCCAGCTCCGTCTTGTCGGCGACGCAGGCGGGGCCGCCGAGGGCGAGCCAGACGCCTTCCACGCGCTCGCGCAGGCTGCCGCGGTCGCGGTTGGCGATCGCGGGGGCCAGGATCGCGGTGAACTGGGAGAGGAAGAGGTCGTCCTTGATCAGCTCCCAGATGGTCTTGTAGCGGTCGCCGCCGGCGATCTCGAGCAGGCGGTCGAGGGGCAGCGCGAGCCAGGGCGCGCGCAGGCAGGCGAGCCAGGCGATGCGGTCGCCGAGGTGCAGGAGCGCGCGCGTGAGCGCATAGAGGTCCTGCACCACCTGCTTCTCGCCGAGGTGCTCGATTTCGATGGCGCGGTAGCGGATGCCGGCGCGCTTGAGCGCGGGGGCGATCTCGGCGAGCGCAATGCGGTTGCGAACGAGGATTGCCTTGGTGCCGGAGACGGCGCGCACGATGTCGACGATCTGTGCTGCTTCCGAAACCCGATCGGGCATGTGGTGCCACTGCACTGCCTGGCCGGGAAGAGCGGCGTGGTGGGAAGAAGCCGGCGAGTACGGCACGGCGCCCGAGGCGGGATCGGCCTCGCGCGGCAGGATCGAGGGGAAAGAGGCGTTGTACCAATCGACCAGGCCCGCTTGGGAGCGGAAATTCGTGGTGAGGGTGAGGCGTTCCAACTGGACCCCCGCCTCCGCGGGGACGACGGCGAGCTTGCCGGATTCCCATACCTGCAAAAACAGAGCGACCTTCGCTTCGCGGAAGCGGTAGATCGACTGCATCGGGTCGCCGACGAGGAAGAGCGTGCGGCCGTCGCCCTTCTCCCATCCTGAGGTCAAGCAGCGCAGCAGCTCGTACTGCGACCAGGAGGTGTCCTGGTATTCGTCGACCAGGATGTGCTTGATGCGGGTGTCGAGCGCGAGCAGGAGGTCGGTCGGAGTTTCAGGTGAGCCGAGCGCGCGCACCGCGCCCTGCGCGACCTCGGTGAAGTCGGTCTCGCCGCGCTCGGCGAACACCACTTTCAGGTGCGCCGCGGCGCGCGGCAGGAGCTCGAGGATCGCGCCGAGCACTTCCCACTGGTCGTCGGTGTAGCGCTCGTCGGGCATGCGCAGCAGCGCTTCGAGCGCGGCGCGCAGCGGCTCGGTCTGCTGCGAGGCGGGCACGGGATTGCCGCGCACGCGCCAGGTGCATTTGTCGGTGAGCGCGGCGCTGGCGAAATCGGGCGAGGCCTTCGGATGCAGCGCTTTCGCGCGCGCGAGGATGCGGGCGCGCTCGGCCTGCAGGGCGAGCTCGAGATCTTCCCTGGAGGGCGCCGAGCCGGCCTTGCGCAGCCACTGGTCGCGCTTGGCGAGCATGCTGGCGACGAGGTTGGCGGCGACATCCATGTTGTTGTCGAGGTGCCGCAGCAGGCGCGCCGCGGCGGGCGTCAGCTCCGCGATGGTGCGGTGCGCGGCGTCGGCGTAGTGCTCGTCCGCCTCCTCGACGATGCCGGGCTGCGCGCCGAAGCCGGAGACGACCGGCATCTGGCGCGTGAGCGAGGCGCAGAAGGCGTCGATGGTCTGGATGCGCAGGCGGTGGCCGATCTCCCCGGGGTTTTTCAGTTTCGAAAGAACCCGGCTGCGCATCTCGGCCGCGGCCTTGATGGTGAAGGTGATGGCGACGATCTCTTCGGGCTTCTCCACCGCCGAGAGCAGGCGGACATAGCGCTGCACCAGAAGCTCGGTCTTGCCCGAGCCGGCGGGCGCCTGGACGATGAACGAGCGGCGAACGTCGAGGGCGGCTTCGCGGGCGGCGGCGTCGGCTATTCGGTCAGCCATCGAGGTCCGTATGGAATCCGATCGCGCGCGTTGGCGGATCTGCACGTGGTTCGAGGAGCGGCAGGAGCTTGCGGTAAAGGTCGCGCAATGCGCTATCGTGCTCGAGAAGCGTCTTATCGATCTCGGCGAGGCGTTTGAGGATGGCTGTATTGGCGGCGACCTGCTCGCGCAGGCGGACGAAAGCGCGAACAAGGAAGACGCTCATCTGCACGGCTTGCTCGCTGCGCAAAACATTCGCGGCCATCAGCGCCCCGTGTTCGGTGAAGACCCACGGTCGAAAGTCTCTGCTGCGATGCCTTTGCGAACCGATCACAAATTGTGACCGGTTCCCCCTTTCGCTATGTGCGTCAGTAGTTTGCACACTTGAGGTCGCAAATTGCGACCTCAAAGCGCCGAATTCCTTGGCGGTAAGTTGAAAAGCGAAGTCGGCAGGGAAACGTTCGCGGTTGCGGTCAACGGCTTGATTGAGCGCCCTGGTGCTTGAGCCATAAAGCCGCGCCAGATCAGCGTCGAGCACGACGCGATGCCCACGAATCCTGAAAATCAACGGCTCGAGCCGCTCAGTGTTTATAGTCTTTTCCATGTCGCCTCCCTCCCCGGCAGTACCATCTAACGGCTGAGCGGGATTACGGACGACATGGCGATCAAGCTCTACGACCTGGCGGGCGCCGAAGACGACCGGCGCTTCTCGCCCTACTGCTGGCGCGTGAGGATGGCGCTCAAGCACAAGGGGCTCGACTTCGAGACGATCCCCTGGCGCTTCACGGAGAAGGACGCGCTCGCGCCGTACAAGTCGACCACCGTGCCGGTGCTGGTGGACGGCGCGAACTCGGTGTACGACTCGTGGGCGATCGCGCTCTATCTCGACGAGGTGTATCCGTCGCGGCCGCTCCTCTTCAGCGGCACCGAGGGCCGCGCGCTGTGCGACTTCTTCGCGCAGTGGACCTTCAAGACGCTGCATCCGCTCTTGATGAAGATCATCATCCTCGAGCTCTTCGACAAGGTGCATCCGAAGGACAAGGCCTACTTCCGCGAGTCGCGCGAAAAGCGCTTCGGGATGACGCTGGAGGAATGGGGCAAGGATCCGAAAGGGGCGCTGGCGGCGTTCCGCGGCGCGCTCGATCCGGTGCGGCCGGTGCTGGTGCAGAACCCGTTCCTCTCGGGCAACGGCCCGGGCTTCGCCGATTACGTGCTCTTCGGCACGTTCCAGTGGGCGCGCATCATTTCGCCGCAGCGGCTGCTCGAGCCCGACGATCCGATCTACGCGTGGCGCGAGCGGCTGCTCAAGATGTACGACGGCTATGCGTGGAAGGCCAAGGGCTATCCCGTCTGGGTCTGAGGTAAGCGGCAAGCCGTCGTTCCCGCGCAGGCGGGAACCCAGTTTCTCTAAAACCAAACTGGACCCCCGCCTTCGCGGGGGCGACCGCCGCAGGCTTCCGATAATTACGGACGCGCATTTGGGAGACGCGCGGAATTCAGAATTTTTCATGCACGCGGCACAGGGTCTGCAGGTCGCAGCGCCGGCAGGTCTTGAGCTCTTCCTTCGGATCGACGCGGGCGTCGCCTGAGACGAAGGCCTTGCCCAGCGTCTCGGCGTCCTTCTTCCACTGGGCGAGCAGCGCGTCCCATTGCGCTCTTGGCGGGGCGACGTTGGGCAGCAGGTTGCCGCTGCGCGAGTAGCCGATGAAGCGCATCTCGCCCGCGCGCAGCTTGGCGAAGGTGACGGCGGCGAGCTCTTCCGTGGCGGCGATCGCGTAGAGCGGCACCTGCGGATCGTCGGGGCGCGGGCCTTCCCACTGCCGCGTCGACATCAGGCCGCCGGTCTTGTAGTCGATGAGCACGTGGCCGCTCTCCTCGCCGACGAGCTTGTCCATGCGGTCGATGCGCGAGTCGAGCTGCAGGCCGGCGATGTGCAGGTTTCTTTGTTGTTCCAGGAATTCAACTTCAAAGGGCGCGCGGCGCTTTTCGATCTCCAGCCAGTCGCGCGCAAGGCGCGCCAGGCGCTCGCGCTCGAGCTCGGCGAAGCGGCCTTCGAGCCCCATCTCCTCCACCGCGGTGGCGGCGGACTGGGCGATGACGGTGCTCATGTCCTTGGCCAGGTTCGCGTGCGAGCGCACGCGCGTCCAGATCTCGCGCATCAGGGCGTGCAGCAGCTTGCCGCGATCACGTGCGTCGAGACCCGGCGCCGGCTCCTCCATCTGGTCGGCGCCCAAGCGCCAGCGCGCGAAGGCGCGGAACGGGCACATCGCCTGGTCGGCGAGCACGCGCGTGCCGCCGCGCTGCTTGCCCGGCACGACGGGCGGCGCTTTTACATCCTGGAATGACTCGAGCTTGCGGGCGGCGAAGATCAAATCCCGGTAGCGCGGGAAGTCGGGAATGCCGATCGCCTTCTCTTCGACAGCGGAGATCAAAGGCGAAGGCGCGAGGTTGCGCTCCTCGTCCCTGGTCGGATGCGAGAACACCACCTCCGCCGCCGAGTGCGTCCATTCCTCGGTGATGCGCCGGTCGTAGTCGAGCGAGGCTTCGGCGCTCGCTTGCGGGATGCCGGCCTTCTTCTGCAGCGCGATCGGGATGAAGGGATTGGGCCGCGCATCGCGCGGCCACACCTGGTCGGTGAGCCCCGAAACCCAGAGGCAATCGAAGCGCTGCCCCTGCGCCTCGAGCACGCCGAGGATCTGGATCGGCGCGTCGGGGGACTCAGGCTGGAACAACGTATCGGCGCACAGCCGCTTCAACAGATCGAATGCATCGGAGAAGCTAAAGCGATCGGCGATGCGCTCGAGCTTCGCCAGCTCTCCCAGCATCTCGTGCCACTTGGCGCGGGCCTGGAATTCGTCCGAGTCGAGCGTGCGCTCGCCCGGGAAGCCGGCGGCGTCGAGCACGGCGGAGAAATGGCGCGCCCACTCGGCGGGTGAATGGGCCGTCTGTTTCCCGATCTCGAACACCTTCTCGAGGCGCTGGCGCAGGAGCGGCACGTGTTCCGCCGTGGCACCGATCAGCGCGGCGAGCGAGAGGGTCGCGTCGGCGTCCTTGCGGATGCGCACGTCGAGCTGCGCGCGGCGCGAGAGCTCGGTGTCGGCGCCGCCGATGAAAGGCGAGCGGATGAGGTGGCTCGCCAGCGCGAAATCGACACCTTCCTTTGAAAGTTGCAGCAAACCCAAAGCGGCGTCGACCAGCGGATAGGCGGCGAGCGGCCGGCCGAGCGAGATGTTGAAGGGAAACGGGGCCCCCACCTTCGTGGGGGTGACGTTGTAGCCCGGCTGCATGGTGCGCGCGAAGACGCGCGCCACTTCGGCGCGGCGCGGGCCGAGGTCGGGCACGACGACGCCGATGCGCTTCTTTCCCTCTTCCAGCCGCGCCCGCGCCCACTTCGCCGCCGCTTCGAGCTCGTGCTTTGCCGATGGGAAAGGCGCGCGCGCGAGCGCGGCGCTGACGGGGTCGGGTGCGCATTCCTCGGTGGTGAAGCGCTCGAGGAACTCGCGCGTCTGCAGCGGTGTGGCGTCGAAGGCGTAGGCGACGACGAGGCTGGGGAACTTGAGCTTCGCGAGGTGAGCGAGCATCAGGTCCGGCAGGCGGGCTGCGTCGACGTCATCCCGGGTTTGTTTTTTATAAAGCGAAGACCATTGCGCGAAGGCTTGCGCGTCTTCGTTGCTCGCGTGCGTGGTGCCGATGCGCCACTGGTGCACGAGGCGCCAGGCCTCGCGGCACTGGGCCGCGGCCTGCGGCACGATGAGGAGGCCGCTCTTCGCGAGGATCCGCTCCCAGAGGTGCTGCTCCTGCGCCGGCGTCAAGAGCAGCGGCAGCGACTCGCCCAGGTCCGAATACAGCGCGTCTTCCCACAGCCGCTCGACCCACGAGCCGAACGGCAGGATGTCGGCCGCTTCCCACGAGTTGAGGCCGCGCGCGATCTGGTAGTCGTCGAACTCGAGCAGCAGGCTGTGCGCCAGGCGCCGGTTGGGCGTCACCACCGTGATGCGCGCCGCATGGCCTTCGGCGAGGCGCGCGAAAAGCTCGGATTTCCGGAGCACGCTTGATCTTAGAATAATTACGACATGAAAAAACTGATTGGCGCATTGCTCGCGGCGCTATCGGCGACGGCGGCGGCGCAGGACTATCCGGCGCGCGAGATCCATTCGATCTGCAACTTCACCGCGGGCTCGGGCGCGGACATCATCGTGCGCTATTACAGCGACAAGCTGTCGAAGCTTGCCGGCAAGCCGGTGATCGTCGAGAACCGCGCCGGCGCGCAGGGGCTGGTCGCCACCGACTACGTGGCGAAGTCGAAGCCCGACGGCTACACCATCCTCGTCACGCCGGCGTCCTCGACCCTCGCCACGGCGCCGCACATCTTCAAGCACGTCCCGTTCGATCCGCTGAAGGATTTCGCCCCGGTCACCACGATCAACTCGCTCGCCTTCACCATCGCGGTGGACGCGGCGAAGCCCTATCGCAGGATCGACGACCTGGTGGCGGCGCTGCGCACGAGGCGCGACGACGGCTTCTATGGCACGCAGTCGAACAGCGGCCAGGTGACGGGCGAGCTGTTCAAGCAGATGCGCGGCCTGAAGACCACGTACGTGCCGTTCAAAGCGACCGGCGACGCGCTCGCCAGCCTGCTCGGCGGCGAGGTCGACTTCCTCGCGGTGGACGCGACGTGGGCGAGCACCATGCATCCGCACAAGATCCGCATCCTCGCCGTCACGTCGGCGAGGCGCTCGGCCACGCTGCCCGAGATCCCGACGCTCGTCGAGCAGGGCTTCCCGGGCTTCGACATCTCGCCGTGGTGGGGCGTGGTGGTGCCCGCGGGCACGCCGCGGCCGATCGTCGAGAAGCTCGCGGCCTGGTTCAACCAGATCAACGCCACCGCCGAGACCCGGCAGTTCCTCGCGCGCGCGGCGCTCGACGTTTTCCCCGGCTCGCCGGAATCGATGGCGGCGCTGCTCAAGACCGAGATCGAGCGCTGGGGGCGCTACGTGAAGCTCGCCAAGATCGAGCCGCAGTGAAAATTCACTGGCTGAAGAGGCCGGAGGCCGCCAACTATCCGGCGGCGCAGTCCTACCTCGGCCTCGTCTACGAGGAGGCGAAGGTCAGGAAGCTCGTGCAGCGCCTGCGGCGCGCGGGCATCACGCGCTTCAAGGCGAAGGACATCTTCCGCGCGTCGGGACTGTCGCTGCTCGGCGTGAGCAACGAGCACGTCGAGAAGGACCGCAAGAAGATCCGCGCCGGCAAGCCGCTGTCGCCGATCCTGCTGGTGCGCGACGAGGCGCACGGGCGCGTCGTCATCGCCGACGGGTATCACCGCCTGTGCGCGGTGTACTCGTTCGACGAGGACGCGGAAATCCCCTGCCAGATCGTCTGAGATGCGCGTCTGACCTGGCAGGGGGTTGCTTACTGCAGGGCCTTGTCGACTTTCTTGTCGGTGCGGTTCTCGAGCTTGTCGCGGCGCTCTTCGAGGCCGTCGACCTTCTGGCGCGCGGTGCTCTTCGTGTCGCGCACGGTGTCTTTCACGTCGGGCGGGGTCACCTGGGCGTTGGCTTCGGCGCTGCCCCAGGACGAGCCGTTGACCACCGGAGTAGATGCGGGCGCGGATGCAGTGGCGCCGCCGCCGGCCTTGACGTCAGTGCTGACGCCGCCCGGCTTCACAGTGGTATCGATGCCGCCGGCCGCGTTGCCGCTGGTCGCGGCGCTGGTCGCACTATTCGCTCCGGCGGTGCGCGTCTCGGCGCTGAGCTGGCCGGTCTGGCGCAGGTCCTCGCCGCGCAGCGTGGCGCCGGTCGAAATGCCGGTGCCGAGCCCGCCGGCGCGGGAAACGGCGCCGTTCGCGCCGAGCGAACCGACCACGCCGCCGCCGACCTGGGCGTAGGCGCCGGAGGCAAAGCAGCAAAGAGCAAGAGCAATAACTTTCCTCATGCGGTTTCTCCTTATCAAGGTGAGTGCCCCTTTTTAGCAGCGGGCCGGCGCCGGGTCGCACGAGCCGACTGCGCCGGACGGACTAAGCGCGGCCTCGCGCGTGCAATGCGTCACGCGCGGCGGCCGCCGGGTTACATCCTGTTACTACTTCGCGATCAGTACCCCTTCCGTACTAAGTACCGGACGCATCAAAGCTCTATCACCCGGGCATTCGTGGCGGCGTTGCACGCAGCACTCTCGCCGACGCCAACGAGAAACGTGATCGGCGCATCTGTCAGGATTTCGCCTTGAGTCTGATCGACGTCGCACGAAGACTCTATGCACGCGACAGCTTCGGGGTAGAACTCTCCACAACGGCCGACGCGCTCGATTCAACGCTCATTGACCTTTGCCTGTCGCTTTTTCCATGGGCTCCATTTCGGCATGGGCATGCGGCGGTGAAGCTTCACACCATGCTTGACCTGCGCGGCTCGATACCGAGCTTCGTGCACATTTCCGGAGGGCTGACGAGCGATTTGGCTCTGCTCGATCAGATCACCTTCGAGCCCGGCAGCTTCTACATCATGGCTCGCGGCTACGTCGACTTCGCACGCCTGTACGCCATCTATAACGCGCACGCGTTCTTCGTCAGCCGCGCCAAAGCCAACCTGCGTTACCGCTGCGTGTCATCGCAACCGGTGGATCGAGCGAGCGGCCTGCGCCGTGAACAACGCATCGTGCTTACCGGTTTGTTTACTAAGTACGGAATTAGCGCTCGAGGATGGCGGTGACGCCCTGGCCGCCGGCGGCGCAGACGGAGATCAGGCCGCGGCCGGAGCCGCGCTCGGCGAGCTGCTTGGCCAGCGTCGCGACGATGCGCGCGCCGGTGGCCGCGAACGGATGGCCGAGCGCGACGCTCGAGCCCTTCGGATTCACCTTCGCGCGGTCGATCTTGCCCAGCGGCTCGCTGCGGCCGAGCCGGTTGCGGCAGTAGTTCTCCGATTCCCACGCCTTCAACGTGCAGAGCACCTGCGCGGCGAAGGCTTCGTGGATTTCGTAGAGGTCGAAGTCCTGCAGCTTGATGCCGGCGCGATCGAGCATGCGCGGCACGGCGTAGGCCGGCGCCATCAGCAGCCCTTCCTTGGGTCCCGCCATGCCGACAAAGTCGACGGCGGCGCTCTCGCTGAACGTGATGTACGCCTGCACCGGCATGCTGCGCTCGCGGGCCCACTTGTCGGAGGCGAGCAGCACCGCGGAGGCGCCGTCGGTCAGCGGCGAGCTGTTGCCCGCCGTGAGCGTGCCCGCCGGCGACGGATCGAAGGCATTGCGCAGCGACGCGAGCTTCTCGATCGAGGTGTCGCCCCGCACGTACTGGTCGCGCTCGAGGTCCATGAACGGCACGACGAGATCCTGGAAGAAACCCGCGAGCCAGGCGGCGGCCGCATTCTTGTGGCTGGTGAGCGCGAGCTCGTCCTGCTCTCTTCGCCCGATCTGCCACTCCTTCGCCATCTCCTCGCAGTGCTGGCCCATCGACATGCCGGTGCGCGGCTCGCCGACGCCGGGGTGCTTCGGCGCGAGGTCCCACGGGCGCAGGTCGCCGATGGTGCCGAGCTTGTCGCCCCAGGTCTTGCCGCGCGAGAGCGAGAGCACCGTGCGCTGCAGGTTCTTGCTGTAGCTGAGCGGGATATCGCTCGCGCTGTCGGCGCCGCAGGCGATGCCCACCTCTATTTCATTTAGCGAAATCCTGTTTGCCAGGTGCGCGGTCGCAGACAGGCTCGTGCCGCAGGCGCGCTGCAGGTCGTAGGCCGGCGTCGTCGGATGCAGGCCGCAGCCGAGCGTCGACTCGCGCACCAGGTTCCAGTCGCGCGAGTGCTTGATCACCGCGCCGCCGGCGACCTCGCCTAGTTTTTCATTTTTTAGAGAAAACCTGTCGACCAGCGCCTTGAGCGCGGCCGTCAGCATGTCCTGGTTCGACGCCTCGTTGTAGGCGCCATTCACGCGCGCGAACGGGATGCGCGAACCGCCGAGGATTGCGACTCTCATAGGGGTGGCATCATAGCGCTGCCATGCCTTACGACCTCCTGATCAAGAACGGCAGTGTCATCGACGGCACCGGGGCCCCCGCGCGGCGCGCCGATGTCGGCATCACGGCCGGCCGCATCACCGAGATCGGCAAGGTGGCGGGGCAGGCGAAGCGCACGCTCGACGCGGCCGACCTCGTCGTCGCGCCCGGTTTCATCGACCCGCACACGCACTACGACGCGCAGATCTGCTGGGACGGCGCGCTCACGCCTTCGTCGTGGCACGGCGTGACTTCCGTGGTGATGGGCAACTGCGGCGTCGGCATCGCGCCGTGCAAGCCCGCGGCGCGCGAGATCGCGATGCGCGACCTGGTCAACGTCGAGGCGATTCCGTTCGAAGTGCTCGCCGCCGGCATCACCTGGGACTGGGAGAGCTTCTCGCAGTACCTCGACGCCGCGGCGCGCCGCGAACCCGCGCTCAACCTCGCCTTCCTCGCGCCGCTGACTCCGCTGCGGCACTACGTCATGGGCGAAGCCTCTCTGGATCGCGCCGCCAATGGCGCCGAGATCTCCAAGATCAAGCAACTGCTGGGCGAAGCGCTCGACGCCGGCGCCTTCGGCTTCTCCAGCACGCTCCTGAACCAGCACCTCGGTTACCAGGGCCGCCCGTTGGCGTGCCGCAATGCCAGCCGAGAGGAGATGAAGGCGTACTGTAACGCGCTGCGCGAGCGCGGCAAGGGCGCGATCGAGATCGCGATGACGAAGCAGATCGGCGTGATGGCCGAGCCCGAGCTCGAGCTCCTCGACTTCATGCTGGCCGAGAGCGGCCGGCCGATCACCTTCATCGCCATGTTCGACCGCGACGACATTTCGGAGGCGCTGCGCACCTCGCTCAAGGCCTGCGCGCCGCTCATCGCGCGCGGCGCGCGGCCGCAGACCTCGCCGCTGCCGCTCACGCGCGAGATCAACATGCGTAATCCCTTCTCCTTCGCCGGCTTCCCGTCGTGGAAGCGCGCCTTCGAGGACAAGTCGAAGGAAGCGCAGGCCGCGGTGTACCGCGATCCCGCGTTCAGGAACGCGTTCCGGGAGGATCTCAAGCGCCCGGCATCGTTCGGCAACTGGGCGCGGATCACGGTCCACGAAGTGAAATCGCCCAAGCTGAAACACCTGGAGGGCCGCACGGTTGCCGAGATCGCCGCGGAGCGCAGTGTGGACGGCGTCGATGCGCTGCTCGATGTCACGCTGGAAGACGATCTCGCCAACGAGTTCACCATGCAGTCGTTCAACACGCGGGTCGACCGCATGACCGAGATCCTGCAGAACAAGGACATGCTGCTCGGCCTGGGCGACGGCGGCGCGCACCTCGACATGCTGTGCGACTCGGGCTATCCGACCTTCGTGCTCGGCACCTGGGTGCGCGAGCGCAAGGCGATCACGCTCGAGGAAGCCGTGCGCCGCATGACCTCCGATCCCGCCGACTTCTTCGGCATCAAGGATCGCGGCCGGCTGAAGCCGGGCCTCGCCGCCGACGTCGCGATCTTCGATCCAAGCACCGTAGCCTCGGTCGGCCGCCCCGAGCGGCGCTACGACCTGCCGGGCGGCGCGAAGCGCATGGTGATGCGCTCGCAGGGCATCGAGTACACGATCGTCAACGGCGTTGTGACGTGGGAGCGCGGCGCGCTCACCGGCGCGGCAAGAGGCGCGGTGCTGCGCTCATGATGAAATTCCTGTTCCTCCTCCTGTGGTCGGCGCTCGCGGCGGCCCAGCCGTATCCGGCAAAGCCCGTGCGCATCATCGTCGCGGCGGGCCCGGGCGCGGGCGACGATTTCGCCGCGCGGCAGCTCGCGCAGAGGATGACCGAGATCCTGGGCCGGCAGTTCTTCGTCGAGAACCGGCCCGGCGCCGGCGGCATGATCGGACAGACGTACGTCGCGAAGAGCGCGCCCGACGGCTACACGCTCCTGCTCGCGGGCGGCTCCATGGCCGGCGCGAAGTATGTGAACGCGAACATGGGCTACGACCTGGCGCGCGACTTCACGCCGATCTCGGTGATCGAGACCTCGCCGTTCGTGCTGGTGATCAATCCAGCGCTGCCCGCGAAGAGCGTCGCCGAGTTCATCGCGCTCGGCAAAGCGCAGCCGGGCAAGCTCACCTTCGGCACGCTCGGCCCGGGACAGATCCCGTATTGGAGCGCGGCGCTCTTCAACATCACCGCCGGCGTGAAGGCCGTCGAAGTCACGTACAAATCGCCGGCCGACGCGGCGCTCGACATCATTGCCGGGCGGCTCGACTACTCGTTCGTGCCGATCATCAACGCGGTCGGCAACCGGGAGAAATTGCGCTCGCTCGCGGTGACGACGAAGCAGCGCTCCGAGATGCTGCCCGACGTGCCGGCGATGGCGGAAGCGCTGCCGGGCTACGAGATGCCGGCGTGGCGCAGCATCATGGGGCCGGCGGGACTCTCGCCGGAGATCGTGCGCACGCTGAACCAGGCGATCGCGCAAAGCATGGCCGCCGCGGACCTGCGCGAGCGCTTCGCGAAAGCCGGATCGATGCCGCTCACGAGCACGCCGGAGGAGCTGCGCAAGCGCTACGCGGACTGGAGCGTGATCTTCGGCAAGCTCGCGAAGGACATCGGGCTGCAGCCGATGTGATGGCGGGCGTCATCTACAGAGGCGCGGGCGGCACCGTCGTGCTGCCGAAGATGGTGTTCCTCGACCGCGCCGACGGCGGCCATCTGATCATCAATCCGCCGCAGGACGTCTGGGAGCAGAGCGAGCTCTCGGCGCTCGATCTCGCGCACTGGTGCTTCCTCGTCGGCGCCGTCGGCCGCGCCATGATCGACGTGCTGCCGCAGCTCGCCGGCGGCTGCGTCAATTATTTCGAGGCCGGCAACTGGGCGCTGAACGACGCCGCGCCGGCGAAGGGAAAGAAGAAACGCGCGCCCGAGCATCGGCGCGTGCACATGCATGTGTTCGGCCGCAGCCCGCAGGCCAGGCATCCCTCGTGGCGCTGGGGCGAGGCGCCGCGGCTGCCGGACTACAAGGACCGCAAGCGCTGGGCCGCCGGGTTTGCGCCGCTGGAGAAAAAGGAATGCAGCGCTATCATCCGGCGCGCCACCGAGATTCTGAGGAGAAGATACGCATGAGCAAGGTTCTACGGCGGCTCGCCGCCGCATTCGTTTTCATGTCGGGCGCGGCGTCCGCGCAGGACTGGCCGAAGAAGCCGGTGCGCGTCGTCGTCGCGAATTCCACCGGCTCGCTTTCCGACCTCATGGCGCGGCTCGTCTTCGCCAGGGTCGCGGAGGACCTCGGCCAGGCGTTCGTGGTCGAGAACAAGCCCGGCGCGGGGGGCAGCATCGCCGCCGCAGAGGTGGCGCGGGCGACGCCCGACGGCTACACGGTGATCTATTCTTCCGACAGCCAGTTCACCATCAATCCGTTCATCTACTCGAAGCTCGGCTACGACCCGCTGCGCGACTTCGCGCCGGTGTCCCTCACCTGCAAGATCACGCAGGCGCTTTACGTGAATAGCAGCGTCGGCGCAAAGACGCTGGACGACTTCGTGCGCATCGCGCGCGCCAGTCCCGGCAAGCTCGCCTACGGCAGCGGCGGCAACGGCCACGCCACGCACCTCGCGATGGAGCTCTTCCTGTGGAAATCGAATCTGCAGCTCGTGCACGTGCCCTACAAGGGCACCGGTCCCGCGCTGCAGGCGGCGGCTGTCGGCGAGGTGAGCGCCATCGCGATCGCCGCATCGCTGGCGAAGCCCTTCGTCGACCAGGGCAAGCTGGTGGTGCTCGGCTCGATCGGCGCGCCCTCGGCCGACGTCATGCCCGGCGTGGCGCCCCTGAACCGCACGTTCCCCGGGTCCGAGATGGTGTCGTGGCAGGCCGTGTTCCTGCCGGCCAAGGCGCCGCGCGAGATCGTGCAGGCGCTGCACGACGCGATCGCGAGGGCCGTGGCGTCGCGCGAGGTCGCCGAGCGGCTGAAGGACGGCGGCACGCATCCGATGTCGAGCTCGCCCGCGGAGCTCGCCGAGCTGGTGCGCACCGACCACGCGCGCAACGGCGAGCTCGCGAAGCGCATGAACCTCAAGGTGGACTGAGACGCATGCGTAAATGGGGTCTGACCCTATTTTTCTGGGCCGCGCTCGCCGCCGCGCAAGCGTATCCGGCGAAGCCGGTGACTTTCATCGTGCCGTTCCCGCCCGGCGGCGGCACCGACATCTCGGCGCGCACCATCGCCGCGAAGCTCGGCGAGAAATGGAAGCAGTCGGTGCTCGTCGAGAACAAGAGCGGCGCCGCCGGAATCCTTGGCGCGGACGCGGCGGCGAAGGCAAGGCCCGACGGCTACACGCTGCTGATCGTGAACGTGGGCATCACGTCGATCAATCCCGCGCTCTACGCAAGACTGCCCTACAACCCGGACACGGCCTTCAAGCCGATCTCGCTCATCTGCGAGCTGCCTTTCGTGCTGATGGCGAGCCCGTCGTTCCCGCCGAACTCGGTGAAGGAGCTCATCGCCTATGCGAAGGCGAACCCCGGCAAGGTGACCTTCGCGAGCTCCGGCCAGGGCGGCTCGCCGCACCTCACGGCCGAGATTTTCCAGCTCGCCGCCGGCACGCAGATGACGCACGTGCCGTACAAGGGCGGCGGCCAGGCGATGCCCGACCTCATGGCGGCGGGCTGAAAGGCCTCGCCGTGACCCACGCGAAGCGCTCGCCCGCTCTGCCCGACGTGCCGACGATGGCCGAAGCCGGCGTGAAGAACGCGGAATCCGGATCGTGGATCGCGCTCCTTGCGCCGGCGGCCACGCCGCCCGCGATCGTTGGCAAGGTCGGCGCGGACATCCGCGATGCGATGGCGCAATCGGACGTAAAGTAAAAACTGATCTCGCAAGGCGCCGTGCCGCAGGCGAGCACGCCGCAGGAGCTGCAGGCGCTGATCAATGCCGATCTCGCGCGCTATGGCAGGATCATTCGCGAGAAGGGCCTCAAGGCAGAGTGAAAATTCGAAAGAGCGGCCCCTGACCCGCCGTAAGCATCGAATCCGCGCGGTCTAATAGCGCCATGGAAGTGCTCTTGATCGACGACCAGGCGGTCACCGTGCAGGTGTACGCCGCCATCGTGCGCCGGACCTTCGCCGGCGCGCGCGTGGACATCGCCCTCGATCTCTCCGAGGGCCTGCAGATCATCGCGCACCGCAAGATCGATCTCGTGCTGCTCGATCTCGCGCTGCAGAACACGACCGGCGTGCAGACGCTGAACAAGTTCCGCCGCGCTTGCCCGACGGTGCCGGTGCTCGTTGTGACGGCGGCCGAAGACAAGGCGACCATCCACGCCTGCCTCAAGGGCGGCGCGCGCGGCTACGTGCCGAAGACCTCGGCGCTGAAGACGCTGCGCGGCGCGTTGGAGACCATCGCGGCCGGCGGGCTGTACATTCCGCCGGAAGCGGATTTGCCGCTGAAGCCTGCCGCCAACGGAAATTGAGTCCGGGCAACTAGCCTACTTGTCCGCCCATTCTCGATGAAGGGGCCGAGCGCGCGGCCGACGAGATCGGTGCCGCCGCCCGGCGGATAGGCGATCAGCATGGTGATCGAGCGCTCGGGATACGCGGCATAGGTGAGCGCCGAAAAAAGCAGCAGCGCGAGCGCAAGGACTCGCTTCATGGTCTCCTCCCCCAACGTCATTTCCCTGCTCGCCGACCCAACTCACGCACGGCGGCTTGCAGCACTTCGTCTTTTTCCGAACCGAAATCCTCGGCGGTCAAAGTGCTCTCGACGAGCGTCGTCGGCTGCACGCCCAAGCCATCGATGGGGCGCCCGGCGGGCGTGATGCTGGCCGCAGTCGTGAGGCGCATCGCCGTATTTCCCGGCAGCGGAAATATGGTCTGCACCGCTCCTTTGCCAAAACTGTTCTGGCCGATGAGAAGCGCGCGCTGGTGATCGTGCAACGCGGCGGCGACGATTTCCGCGCCGGACGCGGTGCCGCCATCGATGAGCACCGCAAGCGGGATCGTCTTCAATGAGGCGGGCAGCGGCTGCGCCGTCGTCTTGGCAGAGCTCACATAGGGCTTGTCCGTCGTACGGAACTCCTGCTTGGTGCGGCCGTCGAGCTTCACCACCAGGAGGTTCTCCGGAAGGAATGCCGATGCGATAGCGGTCGCCGCGCTGGCTTACCCGGACATAGGCAATGCCGGGATCGACGAGCTTCGAACGCACGGGATTGATCCGGACCACAGCCCGTGTGATTCGCAAGTCGAGCGGCGCGCCTGATCTCACCACCGCGATCCTCACCGGCGTGCCAGCCGGCCCGCGGATGAGGTTCACCACCTGTTCTAGGGTCTTGCCCTTCAGATCGGCGTCATCGACGCGCACGATCCGTTGGGTCGCAGTCCGGCCGCTGCCGCGGGCGAGCCCTCGAGCGGCACGACGACCCGAAACGTGTCGTCCTTCTTCGCGATCTCCACGCCGATCCCGGCAAAAGTCGCCGAAACGGAGGTCTTCAATTCCTTGTAGGCAGCTTCGTTGTAATACGCGCCATAGGGGTCGACCTTGAGCAACCCTTCGATCGCCTGCCGCATGAGATCGTTGCGGTCGACTTCCAGGTAGAAGCTCGACTCGATCGTCTTCCAGACATCGCCGATCGGCCGCAACTGATCGGCTGGAATCTGGGCGAACGCAGCAATCGGCGTGAACAGCAGCGCCGCCATGAAGCGGCTCATCGTCCTCATGTTGTCCTCCAAATAATTACGGACGTTGTCCGGAATTAGCCTTGCCACACGCCGTAGCCTTTTTCGCGCAGCGCGATCGCAAGCTCGACTTCCATGTCGCGCGCCCCATCGTACGGCATCGGGTTGTAGGCGGCGTAGAGCTCGGGCATCAGGCGCAGGCCGTAGAGCATGACGTAGCGGTTCGACTGGATGCCGGCCTTGTGCTTGTCGAAGCGCACGTCGGGGTCGAGGCCGGTCATGCCGACGTAGACGCAGGGCTTGGTGGCGTCGTAGCCGGGATTCGAGCGGCGGAAGCGTCCGCGCTGCAGCACTTCGGGCGACAGCTCGATCACGTAGACCGAGTAGTGCTGGCGCTTCTTCCTTTTCCTAGCCACGCACCAGGCGCACCAGCGTGAGCTCGGGGTTGGTGCCGAAGCGCACCGGCGGTCCCCAGGTGCCGGTGCCGGCGCTCACGTAGACGGTCATCGCGCCTTCGCGCGAAAGGCCCCAGACGTGCGGCGCGTGCACGAGCTTCACGGCGAGCGTCCAGGGGAAGAACTGGCCGGCGTGCGTGTGGCCGGAGAGCTGGAGATCGAAGCCGGCCTTGGCGCCGAGCGGCGCGAGCTTTGGATTGTGGGCGAGGAGCAACTTGAAGTCTGCCTCTTCCGCGATGGAGATGGCGGGGCGCAAGCGGCCATAAGCGGGATCGACGGTGCCACCGACGAGAAGGCGCGCGTTGCCTTTGCGGATGACTTCGCTTGAATTCAGGAGGACGCGCATGCCGGTCTGCCGCCAGTACTCGATCCACGCATCGGCGCCGGCGTAGCAGTCATGGTTGCCCAGGATGAAGATGGCTTTACCGGCAAGCTCCGAGAGCGGTGCCACATCGGGGGCCAGGCGCGGCACCGGCCCATCGACGATGTCGCCGGTGAGGACGACGAGATCGGGATTCAGCGAGCGCGTCAGGTCGACCACGCGCTGCACATAGCGTTGTCCGATGTTCGGGCCGACGTGCAGGTCGCTGATCTGCACGATGCGAAAACCCTCGAGGTCGGGGTGCAGCCCGGGGAACGGGATGTCGACGCGCTCGATGCGCGGGCCGCGGAATGCAGCGGCTGCGCCGCATAGGATGGAAACAAGCGAAGCTGCAAGCACCACCGGCACGCCGGCAGTCACGACCATCGCGTGCGCGCTCGGCGTCCAGGCGGTCGCCATCAGGGCAAGGTCGCGCATGACGGTGAAGACGAGGATGAAGCTGACCCACGCCATCGACAGGTAGCTCGCGCGGTGCACCAGCTGGTCGATGAGGCCCTCGCGGCTGCGGCCGGTGCCCCAGTACACGATCGGCATGATCCAGATGAGGAGGAAGGGCACCGCCAGCGCCAGCGCGGCGGCAGGGCCGGCCGCGAGGCGCGAGGCGACATAGGCATAGGTCACGGCAAGCATCGCGGTGACGACGAGGGCGAACCGGGTCACGCGCGCAGCCTGCCCTTGATGATCTTGCGCGTCGGCGTGAGCGGCATCTCCGGGATCACGACCAGGCGCTCGGGCAGCTTGTTCTTCGCGATGTCCTTCGACAGCAGGTACCGCGCGAGCTCCTCGAGGGTCGGCGCCCGCGCGGCGGGCTTGAGCGTGATGAAGGCGCACGCCTTCTCGCCGAGCACCGCATCGGGCATCGGCACGATCGCCGCCTGCAGCACTGCCGGATGCGACTCGAGCAGCGCCTCGACGTCGGCGGGGTTGAACTTGACGCCGCCGCGGTTGATCACGTCCATGATGCGGCCGGTGATGGCGAAATACTTCCCGCGGGGCTCGGCGAGATCGCCCGAGCGGAACCAGCCGTCGTCGGTGAAGGCAGCGGCGTTCGCTTCCGGGTTGTTGTAGTAGCCGGAGAAGGTGAGCGGCCCGCGCACCTGCAGCTCGCCTTCGGCGGAGACGCGCACCTGCGTGCCCGGGCTCGCCCGTCCGGCGCTCGTCGCCGCGGCTTCGGTGCCATCCTCGGGGCGCGTATAGAGCGCGGCCTGCAGCTCGGTCATGCCCCAGAGCTGCGTGATGGCACAGCCGGGCAGCTTCTCGGCGAAATAGCGCACCAGCGCCGGCGGCGCCATCGAGCCCGAGACGATGGCGAGCTTGAGCGAGGACCAGTCGTGCTTGTCGAAGAGCCCGGCGTTGCGGCAGGCGGCGACGTGCGCCGGGCCACTCCACAGCGCCGTGGGCTTGAGCTTCTCGACGGCCGCGGCGAGGTCGTCCGGCTTGAACGCGGGCAGCAGCACAGTGCATGCGCCGACCGACCACGCGCAGTGCAGCGAGTAAAGACCGTACAGATGCGAGAACGGCGCGGGGCACAGGACGCGGGAGTCCTGGTCGAGGCGATGCTCCTGCGCGCCCATCCGGCTGTTGCCGAGCATCGTGCGGTAGGGATGCGGTACGCCTTTCGGCGAAGCGGTGGTGCCCGAGGTGTAGAGCAGGAGGAATGGATCGCGCGAATCGGGCGCCGGATAGTCCGCGGCCAGCGGCTCGGCCGCTTCCAGCTCGGCCAGCGGGTAAGCGGCGGTGACGAAGAGCTTCGCGCCGCTATGCGCGAGGATGGCCTCGATCTCGGCGCCGCGGTAGGGCATGTGCACCGTGCACATCACGGCGCCGAGGCGCGCGATGGCGAGATGCAGGATCACGAATTCCGGCGTGTTGGGAAGCTGCAGCGCCACCACGTCGCCCGTCGCGATGCCCCTGCGCCGCAGGCCTTCTGCGACGCGCAGCACGCGATCGTGCAACGCGCGCCACGTGAGCACGCCCGCCGCGGAATGCACCGCCGCTGCATCCGGGCGGGACGCCGCGTGCCCGCGCAGCCAGTGCCACAGCGTGTCCTCGTCGCGCCACCAGCCGCGCGCCAGGTATTCGCGCTCGTCTTCGCTGCGATAGTGAGGACGGTCCATCGGGGCCTATATTAGACGCGTGGACGAGGCTCTCTTCCTGTCGCGGGTCCAGTTCGGACTCAACATCGGCTGCCACATCCTGTTCCCGACGATCACCATCGGGCTCGCCTGGATCGTGGCCTGGTTCCGCATCCAGTACCAGCGCACGCACGATGAGGCTTGGCTGCGCACCTACAGGCTCTGGGTGCGGATTTTCGCGCTGACGTTCGCCATGGGCGTGGTGACCGGCGTGACGATGAGCTTCCAGTTCGGCACCAACTGGCCGGGCTACATGAACCGCGTCGGCAACGTCGCCGGGCCGCTCCTCGCGTACGAGGTGCTGACGGCATTCTTCCTGGAAGCGACCTTCCTCGGCGTGATGCTCTTCGGCATGCAGCGCGTCTCAGGGCGCATGCACGTTGCGTCGAGCCTGATCGTCGCCTTCGGCACGACGGTGTCGGCGTTCTGGATCCTCGCCCTCAACTCGTGGATGCAGACGCCGACGGGGCACACGATGGTGGACGGCGCGCTGGTCGCGCAGAGCTGGTGGCGCGTGATCTTCAATCCGTCGCTCCCGTTCCGCCTGACCCACATGCTGCTCGCCTCGGGCATCACGGCGTCGTTCGTCGTCGCCGGTCTTTCGGCGTGGCGGCTGCTCGCCGCGCCCTCCGACGCCGCGGCGCTGAAGACGCTGCGCTTCGGCGCGCGTCTGGCGGCGGTGCTCGTGCCGCTGCAGATCTACGCCGGCGACCAGCATGGACTGAACACGCTCGAGCACCAGCCGGCGAAGATCGCCGCGCTCGAAGCGATCTGGCAAACGGAGCGCGGCGCCGCGCTCACGCTCGTCGGCATCCCGAACGAAGAGGAGCGGCGCACCGATTTCGCCCTCGTACTGCCGAAAGGCGCTGCGCTCATCCTCGCGCACGACCGCGATGCCGAGCTGAAGGGCCTCGACGCCTTTCCCGACCATCCGCCGGTCGCGCCCGTGTTCTTCGCCTTTCGCGTGATGGTCGGCATGGGCGTGCTGATGCTCGCGCTCGCCTGGGGCAGTCAGTTCTGGCTGCGAATTCAAACCACATTGCCTCCGCGGTGGCTGCTGTGGAGCTTCGCCGGCTTCACGTTCGCCGGCTGGGTCGCGACGCTCGCCGGGTGGCTCGTCACCGAGATCGGACGCCAGCCCTGGCTCGTGACCGGCATCCTGCGCACGGCGGATGCGGTCGGTCCCGCGGGCGGCGCGCGGCTCGGCGCGAGCCTCACGGCCTACATCGTCACCTACGCGGCGCTGCTCGTCGCCTACATGGTGACGCTGACGCACATGTCGAGGAAGGGAAGCTGATGGACCTGGTGCTCGTCTTCACCGCGCTGATGGGCTTCTCGATCCTGCTCTACGTGCTGCTCGACGGCTACGACCTCGGCATCGGCATGCTGATGCCCGCCGCCACGCGGGAGGAGCAGGCGCTGATGGTGGGCTCGATCGCGCCGTTCTGGGACGCGAACGAGACCTGGCTCGTGCTCGGCATCGGGCTGCTGCTGGTCGCGTTTCCGGTCGCGCACGGCGAGATCCTCGGCGCGCTCTACCTGCCGGTGGCGGCGATGCTCGTCGGACTGATGCTGCGCGGCGTGGCCTTCGAGCTGCGCGTGAAGGCCGAAGGCTGGCACCGCGAGCTGTGGAACTGGCTCTTCTGGGCCGGCTCGACGCTCGCCTCCTTCGCACAGGGCCTGATGCTCGGCCGCTACGTGACCGGATTCGAGAGCGGCTTCGGCTATTGGCTCTTCGCCTGCGTCGTCGGGGCGAGCCTCTGCGGCGGCTACGTGCTGCTCGGCGCGACCTGGCTGATCCTGCGCACGCGCGGCGCCGTGCAGAAGAAATCCGTGCAGTGGGCGCGCTGGGGGCTCCTGTGGGTGGCGCTCGGCATCGCGCTGGTGAGCCTGGGCACGCCGCTCGCGAGCGAGACCGTGCGCAGCCGATGGTTCGACTTCCCGCGCACGCTCGGCCTGATGGTGCTGCCGGCGGCCACGATCGCGATCGGCGCGTGGGTCTGGCTCGTCGCCGGCAAATCGGATAGCAAGCCTTTCGCCGGCGCGGTGGCGATCTTCATCCTCGCCTTCATCGGTCTCGCCTACAGCCTCTTCCCGTACGTGGTGCTCGACGAGCTCACCGTCTGGGACGCGGCGGCCGACGAGAGCGCGCTCCAGTTCCTCGGCGTCGGCGTCGCGATCGTGCTGCCGTTCATCCTCGGCTACACGATCTACTCGTACCGCGTGTTCCGCGGCAAGGTCGAGCCCGGCACGTACGAGCACTGAAAATGAAAAAGGGACCCGCAGGTCCCTTTTCTGGTGATGAGTAGCGCTTACGCGGCGCGCGGGATGGGCACGAAGAACGACTCGCGCACGACATCCTTGCCGGCGATCAATTCCTCGGCCTCGCGGCGCTCTTCGTCGAACACCACCGCGGCGAGCGCCTGCAGCGTTTCGCGCGCTTCGTCGAGCGTGCGGCCGTGCGAGTTGACGCCGGGCAGCTCCTCGATGAAGCCGACATAACCGCTGTTCGACTTGAGATACACCGCGGTGAACGCGAGACGGCCCTGTTCCATTCGTTTCCCTCCTGTGGCTTGAATAAACAGGTTACGCGCTCAAGGTCTCAAAAGTATTACTGCGGAAAAAAATTTCGCGCGCGAATGAGACTTCAAAACTTCTGTGGTCATTACGACGACAATATTTCTGCAATGCGTCAAATGCACCGCGCAAATTGCTGCACTGCTCTAACGCTCGAGCAGATTTTTCTTGTCTTTCTTCTTGGCCCATTCATCGGCATCGGCAGGCGCGGGCTTCCTCTCGATGATCGGCTGCCACTTCTGCGCGAGCGCCTTGTTCAAATCGATGAACTCGCGCTGCGCGTCCGGCACATCGTCCTCGGCGAAGATCGCTTCGACCGGGCACTCCGGCACGCAGAGCGTGCAGTCGATGCACTCGTCGGGGTCGATCACCAGCATGTTCGGCCCCTCGCGGAAGCAGTCCACCGGGCAGACGTCCACGCAGTCGGTGTACTTGCATTTGATGCAGCTCTCGGTGACGACGTAAGTCATTGTGGATCAAGAGTTTATCACTTGGGCCGTGCGCGGCCTCATAATAGAGGCCTTCCTGCAATACCCCCGACGGAGAACCATGGGCAGTCAAGCAATTCAACACGTGACCGATGACAGTTTTGATCCGGAGGTCCTGAAGTCCGATACCCCGGTGCTGGTGGATTACTGGGCCGAATGGTGCGGCCCCTGCAAGTCGATCGCGCCGATCCTGGACGAGATCGCCAAGGAGTACGAAGGCCGCCTCAAGATCGCGAAAATCAACGTCGACCAGAACCAGAACGTGCCGGCCAAGTTCGGCATCCGGGGAATCCCGACGCTGATGCTCTTCAAGAACGGCAACGTCGAGGCCACCCGGGTGGGCGCGCTCTCGAAGTCGCAACTCACTGCTTTCCTTGACAGCAACATCTGACCTTTTTATTCTGTACGGGTAGTTGAGCCCCCCGCCCTGTGCGGAACATGAGGGGGCGGGGTTCCAGCAACAAAATCCAAGGTTGTCCGCGCCGCCAAGTCTCGGCGCAATCTCCCTAATCATGGCCAGACCTCAAGCGGTCCCGCCCGAAACAGCGCAAGAAACTGCGCCGCGAGCCGACGCGCCTCCCGCGAAGGAAGGCGGCGGCGCACCCGGCGGCGTACCCATTCCGCTGCACCTCTCGGAGTTGAAGGCGCACCACGTCACGCAGCTCGTCGAGATGGCCGTCGCCAACGGCATCGAGAACGCGAGCCGCATGCGCAAGCAGGACCTGATCTTCGCGCTGCTCAAGAACCAGGCGAAGAAAGGGGCCTCGATCTTCGGCGACGGCACGCTCGAAGTGCTGCCCGACGGCTTCGGCTTCCTGCGCTCGCCCGAAACCTCGTACCTGGCGAGCACCGACGACATCTACGTCTCGCCGTCGCAGATCCGCAGATTCAACCTGCATACCGGCGACTCGATCGAAGGCGAGATCCGCACGCCGAAGGACGGCGAGCGCTACTTCGCCCTCGTCAAGGTCGACAAGGTCAACGGCGAGACGCCCGAAGCAGCCAAGAACAAGATCCTGTTCGAGAACCTCACGCCGCTGCATCCGGACGAGGCCTTCAAGCTCGAGCGCGACATCAAGGCCGAGGAGAACATCACCGGCCGCGTGCTCGACATCGTGGCGCCCATAGGCAAAGGGCAGCGAGGCTTGATCGTCAGCCCGCCGAAGGCCGGCAAGACGGTGATGCTGCAGCACATCGCGCACGCGCTCACCTCGAACCATCCCGATATCACGCTGATCGTGCTCTTGATCGACGAGCGACCCGAGGAAGTGACCGAGATGATGCGCACCGTGCGCGGCGAGGTGGTCGCCTCGACCTTCGACGAGCCGGCGAGCCGCCACGTGCAGGTGGCCGAGATGGTGATCGAGAAGGCGAAGCGCCTGGTCGAGCACAAGAAGGATGTCGTCATCCTCTTGGATTCCATCACCCGGCTGGCTCGTGCGTACAACACCGTCGTGCCGGCCTCCGGCAAGGTGCTGACCGGCGGCGTCGACGCCAACGCGCTGCAGAAACCCAAGCGCTTCTTCGGCGCGGCGAGGAACGTCGAGGAAGGCGGCTCGCTCACCATCATCGCCACGGCGCTGATCGACACCGGCAGCCGCATGGACGACGTGATCTACGAGGAATTCAAGGGCACCGGCAACCTGGAAGTGCACCTCGACCGCCGCATGCACGAGAAGCGCATCTACCCGGCGATCAACGTCAACCGCTCCGGCACGCGCCGCGAGGAGCTCCTGATCGACGCGCCGGTCCTGCAGAAGGTCTGGGTGCTGCGCAAGCTCCTCTTCCCGATGGACGAGCTCGAGGCGGCCGAATTCCTGATCGACAAACTCAGGGCCACGAAGTCGAACGCCGAATTCTTCGATTCCATGCGCCGGGGCTAAAAACCTCTGTATAATCCGCGGCCTCGCGAAAGAGGCGGCAAAGAAGGCCAGTCATGAAATCAGGCACGCATCCCGAATACAAGGCGGTGATCTTCCACGACACCAGCGCCAACCATTCCATCCTCACGCGCTCGTCGATCGACACCAAGGGCCGCGAGACGATGAAGTGGACCGACGGAAAAGAGTACCCGGTCGTCAAGGTCGAGGTCTCGTCCGAGTCCCACTCGTACTACACCGGCAAGACGAAGATCATGGATACCGCCGGTCGCGTCGAGAAGTTCAAGCGCCGCTACACCAAGAAGGCCACCTAAAGCCGGGGGCTATGCTGCCCCGGCTCACGCTGCCGCCGTCGCCCGCGTTCGTCGCCGTTCTCGCGGCGTTGTTCATCGTTCCCGGCCTCGCCGGCCACGACCTGTGGAAGACGCAGGACGCGATCGCCCTCGGCATCGCGCACGCCATGGCCGTCGACCATGACCTCGTCGTGCCGCACATCGCCGGACGCGTCTGGCTCTACGACCAGCCGCTCTACCACTGGTTTGCCGTCGCCTTCGGCATGCTCTTTGGCTGGGCCCTCGAGTTCCACGACGCCGCGCGCCTGGCGAGCGGCGTGTTCGTGGCGGCGGCCTTCAGGCTCATCTATGTCGCCGGACGCGAATCGGCAAGCGAGGACGCGCGCCGCGTCACCTCTTGCGCGGCGCTCTTCACGCTCCTCGGCTCGCTCGGCCTCGTGGTGCATGCGCACGAGGCCTTGCCCGAGCTTGCCGCGCTCGCCGCGATGTGCGGTGCGCTCGCCGCGCTGCCCTATGCCGTGGCGAAGCCGGTGCGTGCCGGCCTCGCCTTCGGCGTCGCGCTCGGCCTCGCTTTTCTTTCTTCCACCTGGATCATGCCCGTCGCGCTCGGCATCGCCGTGGTCGCGGCGCAGTTCGGCTGCCCGGAATGGCGCATGCGGCGCAGCACGCCATTCCTGCTGGCGGCGCTCGGCGCGGCGTTGGTCGTCGGCGCAAGCTGGCCCATCGCGCTGCGGCTGCGCTCGCCCGAGCTGTTCGATGCCTGGCGAGCGATCGTCGTGGCGCGCGAAGGCACGCCAGCCGGCAACCTGCGCCACTTCATCTCGACGGCGAGCTGGTTCGCGTGGCCCGCCTGGCCGCTCGCGCTGTGGGGCGCGTGGTCGCTGCGGCGGCGCTGGCGCGAAGCGCGGCTCTTCGTCCCCGCGCTCGGCACGGCGCTGATGATCGTGCTCCTGGTCGTGTGGGGGTTGCCGGATGACGAGTACCTGATCCCGCTCCTCGCGCCGCTCTCGCTCCTCGCCGCGCACGGCATGCATACGCTGCGACGCGGCGCCTTCGCGGCCCTCGACTGGTTCGGCGTGCTGACCTTCGCCGTGGTCACGGCGCTGGTCTGGCTCGGTTACATCGCCATGCTCACCGGCCTGCCCGGGCCGATCTCGCGCAACTTCGGACGCATCGCGCCGGGATTCGTCATGCAGCTGCAGCCGCTGGCGCTCGTTTTCGCCGTCGGCCTCGCCATCGCGTGGTGCTACGTGGTGTTCTACACCTCGTTCTCGCCGATCCGCAGCGTCGCGCGCTGGGCGAGCGGCGTGGTGCTCCTGTGGGGCACGTTTGCGATGCTGTGGATGCCCTGGGTCAACTATCAGAAGAGCTACCGCGACGTTGCGTTCGAGCTGACGCGCCACATGCCCTCTGGCGCGAAGTGCGTGGCCGAGCGCGCGCTCGGCGTGTCGCAGGCGGCCGCGCTCGACTACCGCGCCGGCGTGCGCCCGCAGACGTTCGATCCGGCCAAGCCCGCCGCCTGCCCGCTCGTGCTGGTGCAGGGCAGCCCGCAGCACGAGCGCGACGCACCGAACGCCGTGCCCGGCCGCCGCTGGGTTAAGGTGGCCGATGTCGGCCGCCCCGGCGACCGCGCCGAGCGCTACCGCCTCTATCGCCTGGAAAGATGAACACCACGCCGCCGACCGAATGCAAAGCATGGGCGCAGCTCGCCGCCCAGGCCGAGAGCTGGCGCGCCGTGCACTTGCGCGAGATCTTCGGCGCCGATGCGCAGCGCGCCGCGCAGTTCAGTCTGGCGGCCGCCGGCGTGCGCTACGACTACTCGCGCCAGCGACTCGGCGGCATCACGCTGCGTCTCCTTTCGCACCTCGCGGAAGAGCGCGGCCTCGTCGAATGGCGCGATGCGCTTCTCTCCGGCAAGGTCGTCAACTCGACCGAGAACCGCCCGGCGTGGCATACGGCGCTGCGTGCCTCGTCGCCACCGAAGGAAGTCGCCGAAACATTGGCGCGCATGCGCTCCCTTGCAGAAAAACTCAGAAGTGAAACGCGCATCCAGCGCATCGTGAATCTCGGCACCGGCGGCTCCGATCTCGGGCCGCGTCTGCTCGCCGACGCGCTCGGCGACAAGAGCCTCGACGTGCGCTTCGCCGCCAACGTCGACCCGCACGATTTGCGGCGCGCCCTCGAGGGCGCCAAGCCCGAGGAGACGCTCTTCGTCATCGCCTCGAAGACCTTCACCACCCAGGAGACGATGGCGAACGCAGACGCCGCAAAGCGCTGGGGCGGCAAGCATTTTTATGCCGTGAGCTCCAATACGGAGCTCGCGAAGAAGTTCGGCGCAGCGGAAGTGCTGCCGATGTGGGACTGGGTCGGCGGCCGTTTCTCGGTCTGGTCGGCGGTGGGCTTCGCCGCAATGTGCGCCATCGGCGTGGAGGCCTTTGACGAGTTCCTCGCCGGCGGGCGGGACGTCGACCAACACTTTGCCAGTGCGCCGCTGGAGAAAAATGTCCCCGTGCTGATGGCGCTCATCGGGGTATGGAACACGAACTTCCTCGGCGCGGCGACGCATGCCGTGCTGCCCTACGCCAACGCGCTGCGGCTGTTGCCTTCATATCTCCAGCAGCTCGAGATGGAGTCCAACGGCAAGCGAATCGATCGCCGCGGACGCGGGGTGGAATACGCGACCGCTCCGGTGCTGTGGGGCGCCGAAGGCACCGTGAGCCAGCATTCGTTCCACCAGCTCTTGCACCAGGGCACGCAAGTCGTGCCGTGCGACTTCATCGACCTCGGCCTCGAGCGCAACCTGACGGCCAACGCGCGCGCCCAGGCCGACGCGCTCGCCTTCGGCACCGACGATCCGAAGCTGCCGCCGCATCGGCAATATCCGGGCAACCGCCCGTCGAGCATGCTTGCGCTGGACGGCCTGAGCCCCAGGAACGTGGGGAGGCTGGTCGCGCTCTACGAGCACAAGGTGTTCGTGCAGGGCGTGATCTGGAATATCAACAGTTTCGACCAGTGGGGCGTCGAGCTGGGCAAGGAAATTGCGAAGAAGATCCTCTCGAAAGGAAGCTAATGGACCAGGAAACGTTCAACCTCAGCATCCGCAAGTTCCTGAAAATGGTGGGCGTCAACTCGCAGCGCGAGATCGAGCAGGCGGTGCAGAAGGCGATGATGAGCGGCCGGCTGCAGGGCAGCGAGACGCTCGCCGCCAAGTGCACGCTCGAGATCCCGAGCCTCGGCGTAAGCGTGCCGTTCGACGGCGAGATCAAACTAAAATAGAGCCGTGAACAAGGCACGGGAATTCGACCCGTCGGTCCTCACCGAGCTGAAGGCGCTGCTCGGCGACCGAGTGTCGACCTCCGCCGCGGTGCGCGAGCACCACGGCAAGGACGAGTCGTATTTCCCCTATGCGCTCCCCGATGCAGTCGTCTATGTAAAAACGACGGAGGAGGTGCGCGACGTGGTCAACATCTGCCGGCGCCACCGCGTGCCGATGATCGCCTTCGGCGTCGGCACCTCGCTCGAGGGGCACATCCTCGCGGTGAACGGCGGCGTGTCGATCGACCTGTCGCAGATGAACCAGGTGCTCGCAGTGCACGAGGCGGATCTCGACGCCGTGGTGCAGGCGGGCGTGACGCGCAAGCAGCTGAACGAATACGTCAAGCACACCGGGCTTTTCTTCCCCGTCGACCCGGGCGCAGATGCGACGCTCGGCGGCATGGCCGCGACGCGCGCCTCGGGCACCAACGCCGTGCGCTACGGCACCATGCGCGAGAACGTGCTCTCGCTCAAGGTGGTGCTCGCCGACGGGCGCATCATCCAGACCTCGCGGCGCTCGAAGAAGTCGGCCGCGGGCTACGACCTCACGCGCCTCTTCGTCGGCTCCGAAGGCACGCTCGGCATCATCACCGAGGTGACCGTGCGCCTCTACCCGGTGCAGGAAGCGATGTCGGCCGCGGTGTGCGCGTTCGACTCGGTCGACGGCTGCACGGAGACCGTGATCGCCACCATCCAGTCGGGCATCCCGGTCGCGCGCTGCGACATCGTCTGCGACAAGACGATCGCCGCGATCAACAAGTACAAGAAGACCGACTACCGCATCGCGCCGACGGTGTTCTTCGAGTTCCACGGCTCGAAAAGCTCGGTGGTCGAGCAGGCCGAGGCCGTGCAGGCGATTGCCCGCGACCACGGCGGGCAAGACTTCCAGTGGGCGACGAAGCCCGAGGAGCGCACGCAGCTCTGGCAGGCGCGCCACGACGCCTACTTCGCCTGCCTGCAGATCCGTCCCGGCTCGCGCGCCGTGTCGACCGACGTCTGCGTGCCGATCTCGCGTCTCGCCGAATGCGTGCACGAGACCATGGAGGACGTGAAGAGCTACATCGCGCCGGTGCCGCTCCTCGGACACATCGGCGACGGCAACTTCCACCTGATGTTCCTGGTCGATCCGGCGAAGCCGCAGGAGACCGAGCTCGCCAAGCAGTTCAACCAGCGGCTGATCGAGCGCGCGCTGCGCCTCGAGGGCACCTGCACCGGCGAGCACGGCGTCGGCCTGGGCAAGATGGGCTCGATGCGCATGGAACTCGGCGACGACGTGATCGACGTGATGCGCAACATCAAGCGGGTGTTCGATCCCGACAACCTCATGAACCCCGGCAAGGTGGTGCCGCCCCAATGAAACCGCTCGCGCTGCTGGCGTTGCTCGCCTGCACTGCAAATGCCTCCGCCCAGGCGCCGGCGCAAGGGCCTGCGCCAAAACCGCGGCCGCCGCTCAAGCTGAACCTGGACGAGATCGAGCCGGCGCGCCCCAGAATCACCTTCGAGCCGCGCGACGACAAGAAGAAGGACGAGGCGTCGAACAACCTTCCCGGGCTCGGCGGACGGCCGTCCAGGGATTGGGTCGAGCCCTCGAAGTCCGTCTTTCCACCGAATACCGGCGGCGCAGAAGCTCCCAAGTGAGCGCGGAACAGCGGAGCGCGGAACAGCGCCTCAAGGAGCTCAAGCTCGACCTCGGCACCGTCTCCTCGCCGGTCGCGAACTACGTGAACGCCGTGCGCACCGGCAACCTGCTCTTCCTTTCCGGCAAGGGCCCCCGCAACGGCGCCGATGGCAAGCGGCCGAAAGGCAAGGTCGGGCGCGAGTACACCGTCGAGCAGGCCTACCAGCACGCGCGCACCGTGGGCTTCGACCTCCTCGCGGTGATGCGCACCGAGCTCGGCAGCCTCGACAAGGTGCGCCGCGTGGTGAAGGTGCTCGGCATGGTGAATGCGGTGCCGGAGTTCGAGGACCAGCCGAAGGTGATCAACGGCTGCTCGGACCTGTTCGTCGAGGTCTTCGGCGAGCGCGGCAAGCATGCGCGCTCGGCGGTCGGCATGGGATCCTTGCCGATGGGCATCCCGGTGGAGATCGAATGCATCGTCGAAGTGGAATGAAGCTCGCGGCGCTCGCATTGCTCGCCGCGCTGGCTTGGCGAAGCGAAGCCCAGCAGCCGCTGCCCGATCCCGGGCGGCGCGTCGACAAGGCGGAGCCGCAGCAAGAGCAGAAGCAGCCACGCAAGCGGCGTCCGCCCGTCAGCCTGAAGCCGAAAGGCGGCACCGGCTCGGCGGTGGGCGACGATGCCGCCGGCGGCGGCGCGCCGACCGCCCAGCCCTCCAAGGGCGGCACGCCCGGCACGCCTTCGGGCTCGTTCACCGGAACTCCTCCCAGACCCTAGTGGTACGATGCCGCTGCGGAGGAAAAACAAGCGGAATGAACCGCGCGGAACTCCTGGCCTGTCCCGAATGCGACCTGCTGCAAAGCGATTCCGCCTTTCCCCGCCCGCGCAAGGCGCTGTGCGCCCGCTGCGGCGCCATCCTCTACCAGCGGCATGACCACGGCCTAGATCGCACGGCGGCGCTGACCGCCGCCGCGGCGGTGCTGTTCGCGGTGGCGAACGCCTTTCCGATCGTCTCGCTCGAGCTGCAGGGCGATCGCACCACGGCCACGCTCTTCGGCGCGGTCGGCGTGCTCTGGTCGCAGAACATGCAGCTGGTAGCCGCGCTGGTCGCGTTCACCGCCCTCGCCATGCCGCTCCTCGAAATCGCGGCGCTCGCGTGGCTCCTCTTTCCGCTGCGCTACGGCCGCAAGGCGCCCTACTTCAGCGACGTGTACGCGGCTCTGCAGTTCGCGCAGCGCTGGGGCATGGTGGAAGTGTTCGTGCTGGGCGCCATCGTCTCCTATGTGAAGCTCGACCACCTGGCGGACGTCCAGGCCGGCGTCGCGCTCTGGTCGTTCGCCGCGCTGATGCTCGTAATGGCGGCGATCGAGGCGAACTTCGACCCGCGCGATCTGTGGTCGCAGGCCACCGCCTGATGAGCACTGCGGCGGGCCTCGGCCTGGTCTCGTGCCACACGTGCAGCCTGGTGTCGCGCGCGCCCGAAACCGAAGAAGCGCTCTGCCCGCGCTGCGGCTCGCGCGTGCATTTCAGGAAGCCCGGCAGCATCGGCCGCACCTGGGCCTTCCTCATCGCGGCGATGATCCTCTACGTGCCGGCGAACACGCTGCCCATGATGCTGACCAGCTCGCTCTTCGGCTCCTCCGACGACACGATCATCAGCGGCGTGATCTTCCTGTGGCAGGACGGCTCGTGGTATCTCGCGCTGCTCGTCTTCGTCGCGAGCATCCTCGTGCCGATCGCCAAGATGCTCGCGCTGCTCGTGCTCCTCGTCTCGGTGCAGTTCGGCGCCGGAAGGTTGAGCGCCGAGCAGTGCTCGCGCCTGCACCGCGCGATCGAGTCGATCGGGCGCTGGTCGATGCTCGACATCTACGTCGTGGCGCTGCTCGCCACGGTGGTGCAGCTCGCCGCGCTCGCCAGCGTGCACGCCGGCCCGGCGGCAGTCGCCTTCGGCGCGGTGGTGGTACTGACCATGCTCGCGACGGAGAGCTTCGATCCGCGCCTGATCTGGGATCCTGTTGAAGAAGAGCATGAGCGACCAGTGGAACGCGCAGAAGCCGCGTGAACGAGCAGCCGCCGCCTGAGCGAATTCCCACCGCGCTCGCGACGCCGAGATCGGGGCGCACCTTCCCGTTCGTCTGGCTGGTGCCCGCGGTGGCGCTCGCCATCGGCGCGTGGCTCGCGATCAGCCATTATCTTGAGCGCGGCACCACCATCATCATCAGCTTCCGCACGGCCGAGGGACTGCAGGCGGGCAAGACCAAGATCAAGTACAAGGACATCGACATCGGCCAGATCACCGCGATCTACCTCGCGCCGGACCTGACCGGCGTCATCGCCACGGCCGAGCTGATCAAGGGCGCCGAGAGCCGGGTGGTGGACGACACCCGCTTCTGGGTCGTGCGGCCGCGCATCTCGGGTAGCACGGTCTCGGGCCTGCAGACGCTGCTCTCGGGCACCTATGTCGCGATGGACATCGGCAAGTCGACCCAGCGCTCGCGTGTCTTCACTGGCCTCGAACAGCCGCCGGCGTTCACCACCGACTCGCCGGGCCGGCAGGTCACGCTGCGCGCCGAGGATGCGGGCTCGCTCGACGTCGGCTCGCCGGTGTACTACCGCCGCCTGCAGGTGGGCCAGGTGGCGGCGTACGGCCTCGACCAGGACGGTCGGTCGGTCAAGATCACCGTCTTCGTCAACGCGCCTTACCACCAGTTCGTCACCTCGAACAGCCGCTTCTGGCACGCGAGCGGCATCGACATGGCGCTCGACTCGGAGGGCGTGCGCATCAAGACCGAGTCGCTGGTCTCGATCGCGATCGGCGGCCTCGCCTTCGCCACGCCGTTCGAGGAAGGCGAGCCCGCGCCGATCACCGCCGACACCGTGTTCGAGCTGCATCGCAACCAGGCGCAGGCCTTCAAGAGTCCCGACCGGCTGGCCGACAACTACGTGCTGGTCTTCAACCAGTCGGTGCGCGGCCTCGCGCCCGGCGCCACAGTCGACTTCCGCGGCATCGTGGTCGGCGAGGTAACCGCGATCCGCACCCAGTACGACCCCGAGACGCAGAAGATCGCCATCCCGGTCGAGATCCGCGTCTACCCCGAGCGCTTCACCTCGCGCCTCGTGGGCGGCGCGCCGAAATCCGGACGGCTCGGGCGCAACGGCAAGTTCATGGCCGGACTCGTCGAGCGCGGCCTGCGCGCGCAGCTGCGCACCGGGAGCCTCCTCACCGGGCAGCTCTATGTCGCGCTCGACTTCTTTCCCGATGCGCCGAAGGCGAGCCTCGACCTCGCACAGGCGCCGCCCGAGCTGCCGACCCGGGCAAGCGCGCTCGAGGACCTGCAATCGACCCTGGTGAGCCTCGCCAACAAGCTCGAGCGCGTGCCGCTCGACACGATGGCGCAGGATCTCAGCCACACGCTGAAAACCGTCGACGCTCTGATGAAGCGCCTCGACACCGAGATCGCGCCCGAGGCGCGCGCCACGCTCTCCGAGGGACGCGAGGCGCTGATCGAGATGCGCAAGACCCTCGCCGAGACCACCAAGACCATGGGCGAGGCGAGCCGCACGCTCGCCAACGCCCAGAGCGGCCTGGGGCCCGAGTTCTTCAACGAGCTGCAGGACACGGCGCGCGAGTTCTCGCGCACGGCGCAGAGCCTGCGCGCTCTCGCCGACTACCTCGAGCGCAACCCACAGGCGCTGATCCGCGGGAAGAGCGAATGATTCGAAAAGTGATCGTCGTGCTTGCGATGTCCCTGGGCGCCTGTAGCTCGCCCCTGAAAGAGCGGTTCTACACGCTCGACGCGGCCGAGCCGCCGGCCGCCGCGGCGGGAGCGCCTTCGGTCGCAGTGAGCTCCGTCAGCGTTCCCGACCTGGTCGACCGTCCGCAGATCGTGGTGCGCATGGGACCGAACCAGGTCGGCATCGGCGAGCAGGCGCGCTGGGCGGAGCCACTGCGGAGCGCCATCGCGCGCGTCGTGGCCGCAAACCTCGCCACCGCGCTCGGCGGCCGGGTCGCCCCGCAGCGCACCGGCGACGCCGATTACCGCATCACGATCGACGTGCAGCGCTTCGAGTCCACGCCCGGCGACGGCGTGCTGATCGATACGGCATGGAACGTCGCGCCGAAGAGCGGCGAGCGGCGCGCCGGCCGGTCGGTGGCTCGCGAGAAGGTGCGTGGCGCCGACTACGAGGCGCTGGCCGCGGCGCACAGCGCGGCGCTCGCGGCCATCAGCCGCGAAATCGCGGCCGCGATCAGATAGTCATCATCGACCTGCGGTAGAACTTCAGCTCCTCGATCGACTCGAGGATGTCGGCGAGCGCCTCGTGCTTGCCTTCCTTGGTGAAGCCCTTCATCAGCTCCGGCTTCCAGCGCCGCGCCAGCTCCTTCAAGGTCGAGACGTCGAGGTTGCGGTAATGGAAGTAACCCTCGAGCCTCGGCATCCAGCGCGCGAGGAAGCGCCGGTCCTGGCAGATGGAGTTGCCGCACATCGGCGAATTGCTGGCCGGCACGTGCTGGCCGAGGAACTCGAGCGCCGCGCGCTCGGCGTCGGCTTCGGTCAGGCGCGAGGCGCGCACCCGGTCGATGAGGCCGGTCTTCTTGTGCGTGCTGCGGTTCCAGGAGTCCATCGCCTCGAGCACCGCGTCGGGCTGGTGTACGACGAGCGCCGGGCCCGCGGCGAGCACGTTCAGCTGCGCGTCGGTGACCAGCATCGCGATCTCGATGATGCGGTCGGCGTCCGGCTGCAGCCCGGTCATCTCCATGTCGATCCAGACGAGGTTGTTGGGGTCGCCCGCCATGGCTTATTCTAGCTTCGCTTGCCCAACGCACTGACCTGGCTCTTCCTCGCGGCACTCCTCGCGGCAACGGCAACCCGGCTCTGGCTGGCGCGACGCCAGATTCGCCACGTGCGCGCGCATCGCGACGCGGTGCCGCCGAGCTTCGCCGACACGATCCCGCTCAACGCGCACCAGAAGGCGGCGGACTATACGGCGGCGAAGACGCGCTTCGGCATCGCGAGCACGCTGATCGATGCGGTGCTGCTCTTGATCCTCTCGCTCGGCGGCGGCCTGCAATGGCTCAGCGAAGTCTGGGCGAGCGTGCTCGAGCCCGGTTCGCTCTGGCACGGCACGGCGCTGCTCCTCAGCCTTTTCTTCGTCCAGGGCATCGTCTCGCTGCCGCTCGCGCTCTATCGCACGTTCGTCATCGAGAGCCGGTTCGGCTTCAACCGCATGACACTGGCGCTTTTCTTCGCCGATCTCGCCAAGCAGGTGGCCGTCGCGCTGGTCCTCGGCGTGCCGCTGCTGCTTGCCGTGCTGTGGCTGATGGCGCGCATGGGCGAGCACTGGTGGCTGTATGTCTGGATGGTCGTCACGGCGTTCAGCATCGGGCTGCAGCTCGTCATCCCGCCGTTCATCCTGCCGCTGTTCAACAAGTTCACGCCGATCACCGAAGGCGAGCTCGCGCGGCGCATTGCGGCGCTCCTCGAGCGCTGCGGCTTCAAATCGAGCGGACTCTACAAGATGGACGGCTCCAAGCGCTCGAGCCACGGCAATGCCTTCTTCACGGGCTTCGGTGCGACCAAGCGCATCGTGCTGTTCGACACGCTGGTCGAGCGGCTGCAGCCCTCCGAGGTCGAGGCGGTGCTCGCGCACGAGCTCGGGCATTACCGCCTGCACCACATCGTGAAGATGCTCGCGCTCAGCACCGCGCTCACCTTCGTCGGTCTATGGATCCTCGGCCAGCTGATCGGCGAGGCCTGGTTCTACGCCGGCCTCGGCGTCACCACGCAGACCACGGCGACGGCGCTCGCGCTCTTCATGCTCGTCGGCTCGGAGTTCACCTTCTTCCTGCACCCGCTCCTCACGCTCTATTCGCGCAAGAACGAGTTCGAGGCCGATGCCTATGCCAAGGGGCACGCCGCGTCGACGGATCTCATCCAGGCGCTGGTCAAGCTCTATCGCGACAACGCGGCCACGCTAACCCCCGATCCCCTGCATTCGGCGTTCTATGATTCGCATCCGCCGGCGGCGATCCGCATAGCGAGGCTGGAGGCCAAATGAACGAAATGAGGAGCTCACTCGCGTCGAAGAAATGCAAACCGTGCGAAGGGGGTGTCGCCCCCTATACGCCCGACCAGGCCAAGGCGCTGCTGAAGCAGCTCAAGGGCTGGATCGTAGACGACGGAAAACTGGTGAAGGTCTATCCGTTCACGAACTACTACCAGACGATGGCCTTCGTCAACGCGCTCGCCTGGATCTCGCATCGCGAAGACCATCATCCGGACCTCGCGGTCGGCTACAACAAGTGCCGCGTCGAATACTCGACGCACGCCATCGGCGGGCTGTCCGAGAACGATTTCATCTGCGCCGCGAAGTGCGACGCGCTGTTCCAGCTCTGATGAAGCGCGTCTTCGGCTCCTTCAACCAGACCGCGGTCTACCACGCGAGGAATCTGCTCGAGGCGGCGGGCATCGAAGTGCTGGTGCGCAACGCCGCGCTCTCCTCGGCGATGGGCGAGCTACCGCCGGCCGAATGCGAAGCGCAGTTATGGGTGCTGGACGACGCGGACGCGCTGCGCGCACAGGAGCTGCTCTCCCGCGCCCCCGAGCAAAGACCCGAATGGACCTGCGCCTGCGGTGAGAAGCTGGGCGCGCAGTTCAGTCAGTGCTGGCGCTGCGGCGCCTATCGGTCGTCATAGAAGCCGCGCGACCGTCAGCAGCGCGAGGATAAAGACCCACATCACGACCGCCCGCCAGAGCAGCCCGACGGTGCTGTCGAGGAACGGGCCTTCCGCGGGCTCGCCGACGCCGAGCTCGGGGCGCGGAGTCATGCCATCGACCTCCTGCACCGGCATGCCGAGGCGCACGCCCATGGCGCCGGCACCCGCGGCGAGCACGATGCCGGCATTGTGATCGGACCAGCTGCGCGCCTGCGTGCGCCAGCAGTAGACGGCATCCTCGAAATCGCCGACCACGGCGAACGCCGCCGCCGTGAGCCTCACCGCGGGCCACTCGAGGACATAGAACGCGCGCTGCGCGAACTCGCCGAAGCCGCGCATGTCCTTCCAGCGCCAGCCGAAGTACGCGGCGAGCCGGTAGAGCACGGCGCCGCTCGGACCGGGCAGCAGCAGGTACCAGAGGAGCACGCCAAAGACGTGCCGGTGCGAGGCGACGAGTGCTTCCTCGATCGTCAGCCGGACGACCTCCTCGCGCGTGTGTACGACGCCGGAGGCGCCGCGCCAGCGATCGAGCAGGCTGCGCGCGCGGTCGAGGTCTCCAGCCTTGAGGGCGAGCTGGATGTCGGTGAAGTTGTGGCTGAACTGCCGGAAGCCGAGCGTGAGATAGAGGACGGCGATGTTGAAGGCGAGCGCGAGCGAGCCGTGCACGGAATAGAGCACCGCGTGCAGCACCGCTGCCAATAGCACGGGCGGCAGTACCGCGACCAGCCACGCCACGCTGCCGTGGCGGCGCTCGCCGCCGTTGAACGACTGCTCGAGCCACGACGCCCACGCGGCGAGCGTGCCCTGCAGTGCCTTCCTCTCGCCAAGCGGGCGCCATTGCTCGATGACGAGCGCCGCGATGATCGCCAGGACGCTCAAGGCGTCCGCTTCCTTACTTCGCTCATGCGAGCATTCTATAAAGGTTCATCAGCATGCCCGCGGTCGCGCCCCAGATGGTGCGGCCGGCGTGCTCGATCTGGTAGTAGCCCACCGTGCGGCCGTTCAGCTCGCGCGTCGCCCGCTGATGGTTGCGGGGGTCGAGGATGAAATCGAGCGGCACCTCGAACACCTCGTCGACCTCGCGGGCATCGGGCACCAGCTCGAGCGGCGGGTGGATCAGGCCGACCACCGGCGTCACGCGAAATCCCGTCCGGGTGAAGTACTCGGGCAGCCGGGCGAGCACTTCCACGCGCCTCGCGGGGAGGCCGATTTCCTCCTGTGCCTCGCGCAGCGCGGTCGCCTCCACGCTCTCATCGCCCGGCTCCGCGCGGCCGCCGGGAAAGCTCACCTGGCCTGAGTGCGCTCTCAACGTCGCCGTGCGGCGTGTGAAGAGCACGGTGAGCCCCTCCTCGTGCGCGATGATCGGCACCAGCACCGCGGCAGGCGTGGTGCCTGCTTCCCGCCTGCCCGTACCTTCATCGCCGTATACTGCTTCTACCGGTGCAGGGCGGGAGAGCCGCTCGCGCAACCCGGCCACATCCAGACCCAGGGGAGACATCATGAAGCGCTTTGCCGTGAGCCTCGCCCTCGCCCTAGCGGCGGGGACCGCGTTCGCCCATAACTGCCCGAACGAGATGCGCGCCATCGACGCCGCCATGCCGAAGGCGAAGCTCGACGCCGACAAGATGGCCGAGGTGAAGAAGCTGCGCGCCGAGGGCGAGCAGCTTCACAAGGCCGGCAAGCACGACGAGTCGATGGCGACTCTCGGCAAGGCGAAGACGATCCTCGGCATCAAGTAAGACGCATCAGGGAACCAGGATCACCGAGCCGGTGGTCTTGCGGCTCTCGAGGTCGCGGTGCGCGTTGGCGGCATCGGCCAGCTTGTAGCGTCCCGTGGTCTCGATCTTCACCTTGCGCGACTTCACGGCGTTGAAGAGGTCGTTCGAGCGCTTCACCAGGTCGGCGCGCGCCGCGATGTAGGTGCCGAGCGTCGGCCGCGTCACGTAAAGCGAGCCCTTTGCCGAGAGGATGCCGAGGTTCTGCGGCGCCACGGGGCCCGAGGCGTTGCCGAACGAGACCATCAGGCCGCGCGGCGCGAGACAGTCGAGCGAGCCGTCCCACGTCGTCTTGCCGACCGAGTCGTACACCACCGGGACTTTCTTCCCCTTGCTGATCTCCTTGACCCGCTCGACGAAGTTCTCGGTCGAGTAGTTGATGACGTGCTTCCAGCCGTGCGCCTTGGCGAGCTTCGCCTTTTCCTCGGAGCCGACGGTGCCGATGGTGTTGGCGCCGAGTTTTTTGAGCCACTGCCCGGCGATCAGCCCGACGCCACCCGCGGCGGCGTGCCAGAGGACCGTCTCGCCCTTCTTCACCTCGTAGGTGGAATGGATGAGGTAGTGCACCGTCATGCCCTTCAGCATCATGGAGGCCGCCTGCTCGTCGCTGATGCCCTTCGGAATCTTGACCATGCGATCGGCCGGCACGACGCGCTCTTCGCAATAGGAGCCCGGCAGGCCGGTGTAGGCCACGCGGTCGCCTTTTTTCAGGTCCTTGACCTTGGGCCCGACGGCCTCGACCACGCCCGCGCCTTCATTGCCCGCGACGGCGGGCATCTGCATCGGATAGAGACCCGAGCGCTGGTAGGTATCGACGAAGTTGACGCCGATCGCCGTGTGCCGGATGCGCACCTGTCCCGGCCCCGGATCGCCGACCGGCACGTCGTCGAGCTGGAGCACTTCGGGACCGCCCTGCTTATGGAAACGGATTGCCTTGGCCATGCTTTTCTCCCGTGGATTGAAACTGCCTAGTCTTTCTTCGGCGGCTCAGTGCCGGCGCGCATCGCCTGCAGCGCGGCGCGCTGGAGCTCGAGCCCCTGGATCGAAAACTTCACCATGTTGAGGTTCATGTTGAGCCACGCCTCGACCGAGCGCAGATCGGTGATGCGCTTCTCGACTTCCCGCGGGTCGAAGGTCGGCATCGCCATGCCGGGCAGCGGCACGCCGAGGTTGCCCCACAGGCGGCGGAACATCTCGAAGGGATCCTGCGGCGGCGGGGCTTCGTCAGCCATGGCGCTCGGCGGCCTCTGGAGGGTTGAAGAATTCGCGCAGCTCGGCCTCGCGGCTGATCGTGTCCTGGTAGCCGAGATCGATGAGCGCGCGGCAGAAGCTTTCTTCAAATAGCAAATAACTGGCCAGGTTCGACCCCGAGCGGGAGAGCGCCCCGGTGGGTTTCAGGAGGAAGCGCACGGTGACCGGCAACTCATGGATGAAGCGCGCCGCGATGCGCTCGATCGGCTGCGACGGCGAGATGAACAGTACCTTCACCGGCCGCAGCTGGACGGCGGAGTCGCTCAGGCGGTCCGGCGGAATGAGGCGCACCGTGCGGTTGATGCGCTCCAGGCGCTCGATGTCCACCGCGAGGCTGTCGTGGAAGATCGAGTTGAGCGCGTGGCCCGCGATCTGCGCGAGCGACGGGTACACGTTCGAGCGCGCGCGGTTCTGGTCCTGCGTCTGCCGGCCGGTGCCGACAATCAGCACGCGATCGGCGCCGAGGTGCAGCGCCGGCGATACCGGGGCGATCTGGCGCATCGAGCCGTCGCCGAAGTATTCGCGGTGCACCTTGACCGCCGGGAAGATGAACGGCAGGGCGGCGGAGGCGAGCAGGTATTCGACCTTCAGCGTCACGGCGGCGCCGACGCGCTGGTTGCGCTCCCAGCCCTCCAGTCCGCTGCCGCCCTGGAAGAACGACACGCTCTGCCCGCTCGTGTAGCCCGACGCGGTGATGCAGGCGGCGTACAGCGCGCCCGAGTCGATGTTCGCCTGGATGCGATCGAACGGCAGCGTGCGATCGAGCATGTGGGCGAGCGGCGTGTTGTCGAGGAGCGAGATCGGGTTCTCGCGCGAGATGAGCATCATCGCCGCGAGCCACTTCGCGCCGCTCTTGAGGATGTGCAGCGCATCCGTGCGGTAGATGTGCCGGCAATGCATGTTCTCCCAGACCTCGATCAGGTTGGCGACCGCGCGCGAGAAATCGTCGGCGAACACGGCGAGCGTCGTGGCGTTGATGGCGCCGGCCGAGGTGCCGCAAAGGATCGGGAAGGGATTCTTCTTGGGATTGCCCAGGACGTCGCGCACCGCCTTCACCACGCCCACCTGGTAGGCCGCGCGCGCCCCGCCGCCCGTCAGCACGAGCCCGGCGCGCGGACGCGGCCGGTTCGCCGGGAACGGCGCGATGGTGGCGCTCGCGCCGTCGGTCATGAAAGGCGGCTCAAAAGAGGCTCTCCTGCCCTCGCGGCGCATTCGCCTCCGTGACGGCGAGCGCCGTCATGTTGACGATGCGGCGCACGGTGGCCGACGGCGTGAGGATGTGCACCGGTTTCGCCGCGCCGAGCAGCATCGGCCCGATCGTGACGCCGCCGCCGCTCGCGGTCTTCAGCAGGTTGAACGAGATGTTCGCGGCGTCGAGCGTCGGCATGACCAGCAGGTTGGCTTCGCCGCGCAGACGCGTGCGCGGGAACACCTTGAGCCGGATTTCCTCGGACAGCGCCGCGTCGCCGTGCATCTCGCCTTCGATCTCGAGGTCCGGCGCGCGGCCGCGGATCAGGTCGAGCGCGGCGCGCATCTTGCGCGCCGAAGGCGTATCGACCGAGCCGAAATTCGAAGCCGAAAGCAGCGCCACTTTGGGAGCGATGCCGAAGCGGCGCACCTCCTCCGCCGCGAGCAGCGTCATCTCGGCGATGTGCTCCGCGTCCGGATCGTCCGTCACATAGGTATCGCACAGGAACAAGGTGCGCGCCGGCAGGATGATGGCGTTCATCGCCGCGTAGTGCCGCACGCCGGCGCGCAGGCCGATCACCTGGTCGATGTAGTGCAGGTGCTGCGCGTGCGTGCCAAAGGTGCCGCACAGCATGCCGTCGGCCTCGGCCTTGTGGATCATCATGGCGCCGATCAGCGTCTGGTTGCGGCGCATCTCGATGCGCGCGTACTCGGGCGAGACGCCCTTCCTCTCGGCGAGCTGGTGGTAGGTCGTCCGGTAGTCGCGGTAACGAGTGTCGAACTCCGGGTTGACGAGCTCGATCTCCTTGCCAGGGCGCACGCGCAGGCCCAGGCGCTCGAGGCGCTGCTCGACGACTTGCGGGCGACCGACGAGGATCGGCCGCGCCAGCCCCTCGTCGACGACGATCTGCGCCGCGCGCAACACGCGCTCGTCTTCGCCCTCGGCGTAGACGATGCGCCGCGGCGCCGACTTCGCGCTCGTGAAGAGCGGCTTCATGATGAGGCCGGAGTGGTAAACGAACTGCGTGAGCGACTGCTCGTAGGCGCCGAAATCGGCGAGCGGCCGCGTCGCCACCCCCGATTCCATCGCGGCCTTGGCGACTGCCGGCGCGACGCGCGCGATGAGTCGCGGGTCGAAGGGCCGCGGGATGATGTACTCCGCGCCGAAGCTGATCGTCTCGATGCCGTAGGCGAGCGCCACTTGCTCGGAGGTCTCGGCCTGCGCGAGCTCGGCGATGGCGCGCACCGCAGCGAGCTCCATCTCGGCGGTGATGGTGGTGGCGCCCACATCGAGCGCGCCGCGGAAGACGAACGGGAAGCAAAGGACGTTGTTCACCTGGTTCGGGTAGTCCGAGCGCCCGGTGGCGATCACGCAATCGGGCCGCGCTTCCTTCGCCAGCTCCGGCCGGATTTCGGGCTCGGGGTTGGCGAGTGCGAGGATCAGCGGCCGCTCGGCCATTTTTTTGACCATCTGCGGCTGTAGCACGCCGCCGGCAGACAGGCCTAGAAAGATGTCCGCCCCTGCGATCACGTCGTCGAGCGTGCGCGAACGGGTTTCCTTCGCATAGACCTCCTTGTCGGGGTCCATCAGCTCGCGCCGGCCCTGGTAGACGACGCCCTTGATGTCCGTCACCCAGATGTTCTCGAGCGGCAAGCCCATCTTCCTCAGGAGGTCGAGGCAAGCGAGCGCCGCCGCGCCCGCGCCCGATGCGACCAGCTTCACTTCCTGGATCCGCTTGCCGACCACCCTTAGGCCGTTGTAGATCGCGGCGCCCACCGTGATGGCGGTACCGTGCTGGTCGTCGTGGAACACCGGGATCTTCATCCGCTTGCGCAACTCGCGCTCGACGGTGAAGCACTCCGGCGCCTTGATGTCCTCGAGGTTGATCGCGCCGAACGTCGGCTCTAGCGAGGCGATGATGTCGACCAGCTTCAAGGGATCGAGCTCGTTGATCTCGATGTCGAAGCAGTCGATGCCGGCGAACTTCTTGAACAGGACCGCCTTGCCCTCCATCACCGGTTTTGCCGCGAGCGGGCCGATAGCGCCCAGACCGAGCACGGCAGTGCCGTTGGTGATGACGGCGATGAGATTGGCGCGCGAGGTGAACTGCGCAGCGGTGGCCGGATCGCGCACGATCTCGTCGCACGCTGCCGCCACGCCTGGCGAATACGCTAGCGCGAGATCGCGCTGGTTGGTGAGCTGCTTCGTCGGCAGAATGGAGATCTTCCCCGGCGGCGAGCGCCGGTGGTAGTCCAGGGCGTTCTGCTTCAGCTGCTCATCCACGCGACCGATTCTATAGCAGCGCCCCTTAGAATGACCCGCCATGCGCACGGCCCGCCGCGCTGCGGAAATCGAGCCTTTCGAGGTCATGGATGTGCTCTCGCGTGCGCATGCGCTCGAGCGCGCCGGGCGCCACGTCGTGCACATGGAGATCGGCGAGCCCGATTTCAGCGCGCCGGCGCCGGTGGTCGAGGCGGGCGTGCGTGCGCTGCGCGAAGGACGCACCGCGTACACCGCGACGCTCGGCCTGCCGGAGTTGCGCGAGGCGATCGCATCGCACTATGCGCAGAAATTCCGCGCCCGCATTCCCGCCAGCCGCGTCGTGGTCAGCTCCGGCGCATCCGGCGGCCTGCTGACGGTAAGCGCGCTCTATGTCGAGCCCGGCGACGAAGTGCTGGTGCCCGATCCCGGTTACCCGGGCTATCGCCACTTCGTGCGCGCGTTCGAAGGCCGTGCGCGCGCTCTCAACGTAGGCGCCGCCGACAACTTCCAGCCGACGGCAGCGATGGTGCGCGCGGCCTGGGGGCCGCGCACCAAGGGCTTGCTGCTCGGCTCTCCCTCCAATCCCACCGGTACGCTGATCCCGCGGAAAGAGCTGGCAGCCATTGCCGCTTTCATCGCTGAGCGCAGCGGGGTGCTGATCGTCGACGAGATCTACCAGGGGCTCACTTACGGCGCCGAGCCGTGGACGGCGGTGGACCTGCCGGGCGATGTCGTGATCATCAACAGCTTCTCGAAGTATTTCTGCATGACGGGCTGGCGGCTGGGCTGGGTGGTGCTGCCCGAGGGCGCGGTGCGCGGCTTCGAGAAGCTCGCGCAACACCTCTTCATCTCCGCGCCTTCAGCCGCCCAATACGCCGCCTGCGCCGCCTTCGACGTCGAAAGCCTGGAGGTGCTGGAGCAGAGAAGGACGGAGTTTGCTCGGCGGCGCGATTTCCTGCTTCCGGTGCTGAAGGAGTCTGGGCTCGCGGTGCCCGCCGAGCCGCACGGCGCGTTCTACCTTTATGCCGATTGCGGCGGCGATGCGCGCCGCTATTGCAGGGACTTGCTGGAAAAGGAGGCGGTGGCGGCGACGCCCGGAGTGGACTTCGGCGCCAATGGCACGGAGCGTTTCGTGCGCTTTGCCTACACTCGCGCGATGGGCGACCTCGAGGAGGCCGCCCGCCGGATCAGACGCTTTGCGGCTGCTTCTTGGCCTTGACGCGTAGCACTTCCAGGCGCGCCCGCTCGGCGAACACTTTGTTTGCGTATTGCGAGCTCGGCTCCTCGAAGGCGCCGGCGTAGACCTGCAGCGCGGTCTCGGTGTCGCGGAAGCGGCGCTGGTATTCGCGAAGGATCTGCGCGCCGACCTGGATGTTGACCTCGGGCTCGAGCAGCGCCGGCTCGCCGCCATGGTCCAGCAGCTTGTCGAGGTGATACTTCGGCATGACCTGCATCAACCCCTTCGCACCGACCGTGCTCTCGGCCACCGGGTTGTAGCGCGATTCGACCGCCATCACGGCGAGGATGAGGAGCGGATCCACCGAATGCTGCTCGCCGGCGCGATAGGCGGACGCGACATAGCCCGCCACGGCGCCTTCCGAGACGCGATAGCGTTTGGCGATGTACTCGGTGACGGCGCGTTGCTCGCGCTCGAGCGGTGTCTCGACCTGCGCCTGGATCGGCCCGGCGACCACCGTCGTCGGCTCGAAAAATGCCTCGGCGGCGAGCACGGACAGGTCACCCATGCCTTCGCGTACCACCGGCAGGGCGAGCAGCGCGGCGATCGATACCAGGCCAACCAGCGCCAGAAGGCTCTTCAGCCCGTCGTAAGCGCGCCTTGCGATTTCTGCAGCCATAGGCCACCTCCGTACCCCGGCGCCCTGTTGGAACTTGGACTTGGCGAGTGACCTGGCGAGCAGGTCGACGACCGGGGCTAGATGGTTAAACGCATCAGCCGGCAACGCGGCTGATTGTTGCGGTGCAGCGGACGCAATGATATTAGGCATTTCTCAATCCTGTCAATCACTTCGCCTCTCCTCGCGCAAGTCCTTACGGACCTGCGAAACGCTTGTTTCCACTGCGGTTTCGGTTCACCTACAGTACTTGCGGCCCCCGGTAAAATGGGAACTTCGTGGTGAAGCCTCGCGGACCGGCCTAAGTCTCGTTTCTTGGGCCGATTGGACCAAGCCGGTCCGCTGAGCTTCGAGGCCGGCGGGGGGCATCCGCCCCCCGCCACTCTCCGGGTCCCCGGTTACGGCCGGGACCCCGTCGGGAAAGGCCAAGCGGCCGCTGGATTCAGCGCGGTTCTCGCGCCGGGACTCGCAGCGGTGGACGGCACTGTTACCGGATGCGCCGTCGCCGCGTGGCTGGCCTTAGGACTGGCGGCTTTCATTGCCTTTTTCTTTTTTCCCGCCTTTTTCTTCTTCTTGGCGGATTTCTTTTTGCCTGCCGCTTTCTTAGCTTTTTTTAGTTTCTTTTTTTTTCGTGATGCTTTCTTCTTCTTCTTTTTCTTTCCGCCTTTTTTCGCTTTTTTCTTCGCCATGCTCAATCTCCTTCAAGGTTGTTGAACAAAGAAGCCCGGCGAGATGCCGGACTATCCAACCGCCGGCGGAGGATTGCCGCCGCCGGCATGCTGAATGGGGTGGGAACGCGAGGCGAGGTCCTGGTAGAGCACGTCGCTGTCGAGGCGGATGCCGCCTTCCCAGGTAACGGTCGCGGTGTCGGGATCGACCGCGACCTTCTCGAATTCGCGCACGTCGCGCCAGAGCTGGAACGCGCCGATCTCAAGCAGGTTGCCGAGGAACACGCTGCCCTCGAGTCCGTCCTCGAAGCGCAGCCAGAGCTTGTAGTCTTCCTCCGCCTTGCATGCCGTTATTCTATGCATTTGGTCCCACTCCTCTTCTGCTTTCATTCCCAATTGAGCGCTCCGCCGGTCTGGTACTCGATCACGCGCGTCTCGAAGAAGTTGCGTTCCTTCTTCAAGTCGATCATCTCGCTCATCCACGGAAAGGGGTTCTGCGCGCCAGCGAACAGCGGCTCGAGGCCGATCTGCTGGCAGCGGCGGTTGGCGATGAAGCGCAGGTATTCTTTGAACATGGGCGCGTTCAGGCCGAGCACGCCGCGCGGCATGGTGTCCTCGGCATAGCGGTACTCGAGCTCCACCGCGCGCCTGAACAGCTCGCTCAGCTCCTCGCGGAACTCGGCGGTCCACAGGTGCGGGTTCTCGAGCTTGATGGTGTTGACCAGGTCGATGCCGAAATTGCAGTGCATCGACTCGTCGCGCAGGATGTACATGTACTGCTCGGCGGCGCCGGTCATCTTGTTCTGCCGCCCGAGCGCCAGGATCTGCGCGAACCCGACGTAGAAGAAGAGGCCCTCCATCAGGCAGGAGAAGACGATCAGGCTCTTCAAGAGCTGCTGGTCGGCCTCCGGCGTGCCGGTCTTGAAGGCGGGATCGGTCAGGACATCGATGAACGGCACCAGGAACTCGTCCTTGGCCCGGATCGAGCTCACCTCGTGGTAGGCGTTGAAGATCTCGGACTCGTCCAGGTCCAGGCTCTCGACGATGTACTGGTAGGCGTGGGTATGGATCGCCTCTTCGAAAGCCTGGCGCAGGAGGTACTGGCGGCACTCGGGCGCCGTGATGTGCCGGTAGGTGCCGAGCACGATGTTGTTCGCCGCGAGCGAGTCGGCGGTGACGAAGAATCCGAGGTTGCGCCGCACGACGAGGCGCTCGTCTTCGGTGAGGCCGTTCGGGTCCTTCCACAGCTGGATGTCGCGGCTCATGTTGATTTCCTGCGGCATCCAGTGGTTCGCGCAGGCGGCGAGGTACTTCTCCCAGGCCCACTTGTACTTGAAGGGCACGAGCTGATTGACGTCCGCCTTGGAGTTGATGATGGACTTGTCTTCCACGGTCACCCGGCGCAACGCCGGGGGCGTCTGCTTGGACTCGCGCGCGACGCTCGCCGGGACGAACCCGGGAGCCGCCGTCAAGTCTTCGAATTTGAGCATGGCGCCTATTTTTCCTGTCCGTTTCGCATCGCCTGCGCGAGCAGCATCGTGCGCAGGCTCGGCATGTTCTTCTCGTCGACCGGCCTGAATTCCGGTTTGTAGCTGCGGGCCAGCTCGCGCGCCGACGACTCGAGCCGGGCCGGCGTCGCGAACGACATCTCGTGCGTGGCGATGTAGAGGTTCCAGTCCGTGCCGGCGATCGTTACCCACTCGGCATGGCGCTGGTGCGACTTGATCAGCTCGGGGGTGAAGGTCTCGGCATGTCCGAAGTAAAGTGCGCGGAAGGTGAGGAGCCGCCAGCCAGGGACCAGGATCGCGTAGAGCCCGGCCGTCTTCGGCGGCGACCAGAGCGGCGCGAGGAAAGGACCCGAGAAGCTGAGCGAGCCCAGGGTGATCACTGGCATGCCTCGCAGTCCGGGTTATCGATCGAGCACATCTTGACGCCGGCGTCCGCGACAGCTTCCGCCGGAGCGGTGATGCCGGCGGAGACCGCGTTCAACGCGCCGGCCTTGCTCGTGGACTTCTCGGCGTGCGTCGCCCCCATCGCGCGCAGGTAGTAGGTGGTCTTCAATCCGCGCAGCCAGGCGAGCTTGTAGGTCTCGTCGAGCTTTTTGCCCGAGGCGCCCAGCATGTAGATGTTGAGCGATTGCGACTGGTCGATCCACTTCTGCCGCCGCGCCCCGGCCTCGACCAGCCATTTCGGCTCGATCTCGAAGGCGGTGGCATAGAGCTTTCTCAGCGCGGCCGGTGCGCGGTCGATGCGGGCGAGATTGCCGTCGAAGTACTTGAGGTCGGCGATCATCACCTCGTCCCAGAGGCCCGCGGCCTTCAGGTCGGCGACCAAGTACTCGTCGACCACCGTGAACTCGCCCGAGAGGTTCGATTTCACGAACAGGTTCTGGTAGGTCGGCTCGATCGAGGCCGACACGCCGATGATGTTGGCGATGGTGGCGGTGGGCGCGATGGCGATGCAGTTGGAATTGCGCATGCCGTGCTTCTTGATGCGCGCGCGCAGCGCGTCCCACTCGAGAGTGGACGAGCGGTCGAGCTCGACGTAGCCGCCGCGCTCGGCAGCGAGGAGATCGAGGGTATCCTGCGGCAGCAGGCCGCGGTCCCACAGCGAGCCCGCGAACGAGGCGTAGCGGCCGCGCTCTTCGGCGAGCTCGGTCGATGCCCAGTAGGCGGCATAGGCGACCATCTCCATCGAGCGGTCGGCGAACTCGATCGCCTCGGGCGAGGCGTAGGACAGGCGCAGCTGGTGCAGGCAGTCCTGGAAGCCCATGATGCCGAGCCCCACCGGTCGGTGACGCAGGTTGGAGTTCCTCGCCTTGTCGACAGCGTAGTAGTTGATGTCGATGACGTTGTCCAACATCCGCATCGCCGTGCAAATTGTTCTTTTTATTTTTTCGAAATCCAGTCCGCCGTCCGTCATGTGGGCGACGAGGTTCACCGAGCCGAGGTTGCACACGGCAATCTCGTCGTCGGAGGTGTTGAGCGTGATCTCGGTGCAGAGGTTCGAGCTGTGCACCACGCCCCGGTGCTGCTGCGGGCTTCTCAGGTTGCACGGGTCCTTGAACGTGATCCACGGATGCCCGGTCTCGAAGAGCATCGACAGCATCTTGCGCCACAGCTGGACGGCGGGGACCTTCTTGAAGAGCTTGAGCTCGCCGCGCGCCGCCCGGTCTTCGTAGCGCAGGTAGGCTTCCTCGAAGCTCTTGCCGAACTTGTCGTGCAGGTCGCGCGCGTCGGAGGGCGAGAAGAGGGTCCAGTCGGCGTTTTCCATCACGCGCTTCATGAACAGGTCGGGAATCCAGTTCGCCGTGTTCATGTCGTGCGTGCGCCGCCGGTCGTCGCCGGTGTTCTTGCGCAGCTCGAGGAATTCCTCGATGTCGAGGTGCCAGGTCTCGAGGTAGGAGCAGACGGCGCCCTTGCGCTTGCCGCCCTGGTTGACCGCCACGGCGGTGTCGTTCACCACTTTCAGGAACGGCACCACGCCTTGCGACTTGCCGTTGGTGCCCTTGATATGCGAGCCGAGCGCGCGCACCGGCGTCCAGTCGTTGCCGAGGCCGCCGGCGTACTTGGCGAGCAGCGCGTTTTCCTTGATCGCCTCGTAGATGCCCTCCAGATTGTCGGACACCGTGGTCAGGTAGCAGCTCGAGAGCTGCGAGCGCAGCGTGCCGGAATTGAACAGCGTCGGCGTCGAGCTCATGAAGTCGAAGGACGACAGCACGTCGTAGAACTCGACCGCACGGGCGTCGCGGTTCTTTTCTTTCAGCGAAAGTCCCATCGCCACGCGCATGAAAAAGGCTTGCGGCAGCTCGATACGCTCGCCGTGGTGGTGCAGGAAATAGCGGTCGTAGAGCGTCTGCAGGCCGAGGTAGCCGAACTTGAGGTCGCGTTCGGACTTGAGCGCTTTGCCGAGCGTCTGCAGGTCGAACTTGGCAAGCTCGGGATCGATCAGCTCGGCGGCGATGCCCCGCTCGATGAACTGCGGGAAGTAAGCGGCGTAACGCTTAGCCATGTCCGCCTGGCTCGCCTCTTCGCCGAGCACCTCGCGGCGCACGCCATGTAACAGTAGCCGCGCCGTGACGTAGCTGTACGCCGGGTCCTTTTCGATCAGCGCCCGCGCCGCCATCACAGCCGACTTGCGCACCTCCTCCATCGGCACGCCGTCGTAGAGGTCGCGCAGTGTGGCTTCGAGGATGGCCTCCGGCGAGGCGGCGTCGAGGCCCTCGCAGGCCGCCTGCACGACAGCGCGCAGTGCAGCACGGTCGAGGGTCTTGCGCTGCCCATTCTCCACGACGTGCAGCCCGGGTTCTTTCCTCGTTGCCCTCTCCGCGAGGCGTGCTTTCGCCCGCTCCTCGCGGTACAGCACGTAGGCCCGCGCTGCGTCGTGCTCGCCGGAGCGCATGAGCGCGAGCTCGACCTGGTCCTGGATATCTTCGATATGGAAGGTGCCGCCCTGCGGCTGGCGGCGCAGCAGCGCGCCGACCACGTTATCGGTCAGGCCGCCGACCAGCTCGCGGATACGCGCCGAGGCCGCGCCCTGGGCGCCGTTCACCGCCAGGAATGCCTTGGTCATAGCGACCGAGATCTTGGAAGGCTCGAAGCCCACTACCGCGCCGTTGCGGCGGATCACTTTGTAGTCGGCAAAGACGCTGCGCCCGTCGGCCGTCGTCTCGGCCATCGGCACGCCGAAAGTCGGGGCGACTGCGGCCTTTCCCTGTGCGATCTGCATGTCCCGTCTCCCCGTGGGTGTTTGGTACTAGATTTAGTGCGCTTACCGACTGCACCACCTAGCTCTTGTGGCCAATGTACGCACGAAAAAAAAAATTTGCAAGCACGACCCACTAAATAAGCCGTTTGATGTCGTTGTCCACGCTACATATTGCGCATTGCCGCGATGCAGCAACCGACATGCGGTGTCGTGCTTGCGCGGCGAAACTAGATGTTGTGTGCTACGAGAGTGCGGCGAGGAGCCGCGGCCAGTCGAAGCGCGCGCCCGGATCGGCCTTGCGCCCCGGGGCGACGTCGCTGTGCGCAGCGATGTCGCGCAGCGGCAACTGGGTTTTTAGCGAAGCCACCAAACCGGCGAGGCGCGAATACTGCGCATCGGTGAACGAACCGTCCTCGGTGCCCTCGAGCTCGACGCCGATCGAGAAGTCGTTACAGCGGCCGCGGCCGCGCCACGACGACGCGCCCGCGTGCCAGGCGCGGCGCTTGACCGGCACGAACTGGATGAGCTCGCCGTCGCGGCGGATGAGGAAGTGCGAAGACACCCGCATGCCGGCGATCTCGCGGAAATACGGATGCGCCTCGGGGTCGAGCCGATTGGTGAACAGGCGCTCGATCGCCTCGCCGCCGAACTCGCCGGGCGGCAGGCTGATGCAATGCACGACGAGCAGCGTTATTTCGCAGCCGCGGGGACGCGCGTCCTGGTTCGGCGAGTCGACAACGCGATCAGGTTTTATCGTCTTTGATGCCAAGGCGCTGCATCCGGTAGCGGAGCTGGCGGAACGTGATGCCCAGGACCTTGGCCGCCGCGGTGCGGTTGAAGCCGGTCTTGCCGAGCGCCTCGAGGATCGCCTTGCGCTCGATGCTGTCGAGGTAATCCGGCAACGCGCCAGCGGCATCGCCGTCCTGCTCGGGGCCGGGCGGCGCGCTCAGATGCAAGTCTTCCACCGTAATTTCCTGGCTGCCGGAGAGAGCGAGCGCTCGCTCAAGGATGTTCTCGAGCTCGCGGATGTTGCCGGGAAAGTCATAACGCTTGAGCTCCTCCAGCGCCGGCGGCGTGAGACGCGCCGGCGCGGCGCCCGATTGCGCCGCAAGGCGCTCGAGGATGGCGCTCACGATGAGGCCGATGTCGTCGCGGCATTCCCGCAGCGGCGGCATCGCGAGCTCGATGACGTTGATCCGGTAGAAGAGGTCCTGGCGGAAGCGGCCCGCCGCGACCAGCTGCGCGAGCTTCTGGTGCGTGGCGCAGATGATGCGCACGTCGACCGGATCCTCTTGCGGCGCGCCGACCTTGCGCACGCGCTTCTCCTGGATGGCGCGCAGCAGCTTCACCTGCATGGCGAGCGGCAGGTCCGCCACCTCGTCCAGGAACAGCGTGCCGCCGTTCGCCGCCTGGAAGAAGCCTTCGCGATCTTCGGCGGCACCCGTAAAGGCGCCTTTCTTGTAGCCGAAGAATTCGCTCTCCATGAGGTTCTCGGGTATCGCGCCGCAGTTGACTGGCACGAACGGTCGCTCGCGCCGCGCGCCGTTCTCATGGATCAGCCGCGCCGCCAGCTCCTTGCCGGTGCCCGACTCGCCCGAGATGTAGACCGGCGCCTGCGTGCGCGCGAGCTTCACGATCATCTCGCGCGCATGGACGAGCGGCGCGCTTTCCCCCAGCAGCCGGCCGAGGAGACGCTTGTCGCGCGCCGGCGCCTCGCCGCGCTCGGGCAGCGAGAGCGCCGAGCGCACGAGCGCGCGAAGCTGCTCGAGGCCGACCGGCTTCGAGACATAGTCGAAGGCGCCGGCCTTGAGCGCTGCGACCGCGTTCTCGGCGCTGCCGTAGGCGGTAATGACGGCGACCGGCACCTCCGCCGCATGTCCCGCGATATGGCGCACGAGGTCGAGCCCTTCGCCATCGGCGAGCCGCATGTCGGTGAGGCACAGGTCGTAGCGATCCTGCCGCAGCCGCTCCTTCGCCTCGGCGATGGTGCCGACGGTCGCCACGTCGAGGCCCATGCGCACCAGCGTGAGCTCGAGGAGCTCGCGGATGTCGGGCTCGTCGTCCACCACGAGGATGTGGGCCGCAGTTCTCTTCATACGGCGCGTTTCATGCGGCGCGCGCCTCGAGGCAGCGGATGCGGAAGTGGGCGCCCGCCGTGTCATTCACGTACTCGAGCGAGGCGCGGTTCGCGGCGCACAGCTCGCGCGCGAGATAAAGGCCGAGGCCGGTGCCCTTCGCTTCCGTCGTGAAGAAGGGCTCGAACAGCTGCCCCTGCCGCGAGCGCGGCACGCCCGGGCCGTTGTCGATGACGGAAAGCTCGACGCGGCCGCCGTAGCCGCGCAGGGCGATGCGCACCGCGCCGTGCTGCGGCCCGGCATAGCGCACGGCATTGCGCAGCAGGTTCCACATCACCTGCCGCAGGTGCTCGCGGTCGAACTCGATCCGGGTATCGCCGCCCGCCTCCACGGCGAAGCGCTCGGCGCTCGCTGACTCGTTCGCCACGAACTCGGCCAGGAATTCATGCAGCCATGGATGCACGCGTATCGGTCCGGCGGCGATGCGGTCGCGGCGATTGAGCTGCAGGACGTCCGAGACGAGCCGCTCGAGCCGCCGGGTGTTGTCGTGGATGATGCGCGTGAGGCGCACCGGGTCGTCATCCGCCTTTTGCTCGGCGAGGAGCTCGGAAGCGTGGCTGATGGCGGCGAGTGGATTGCGGATCTCGTGCGCGATGTTGGCGGTCAGGCGGCCGAGCGCAGCCAGCTTGAGCTGCTGGGCCTGCTCGCGCGCGCGCGTCGTGTCTTCCACGAAGAGCACGCTGAAGCCTTCCTCCGTGCCGGTATCGATGAGGCGCAGCCCGACGTCGCGCCCGCGCACCACGAGGTCCGCCGCCGAACCCGCCGCCCCGGCGCCGGACCGCCAGCTGCGCCAGCGCTCGGCGAACTCGGGGAGCAGCGCCTCGATATCGGTTCCGATGAGCGGGTCGGCGCGCAGCAAGAGCTGCGCCTGCGGATTGTGCTGAACGACGCGTCCGTTACGGTCGAGGACCAGCACGCCGTCATGCATGTCCTGCAGCACGAGCTGGTTGACGCGAGTCTGGGTCGCGAGCTCGCGGCCGCGCACCATGGCGAGCCGCTCGTTGGCCGCGACCCGGCTCGCGAGCCAGCCGGTGATGCCGGTGGCGACGAAGCAGCCGATGGCCAGCAGACCCGGCTGCACGAAGCTGTTGACCGGGGCATCGTGGCCGAGCACCCAGTAGGTCTGGTCGAGGAGCAGCGCAATCGTGGCGAGCGCGGCGTAGAGATAGGACAGCCGCCGCGGCGCGACGATCGCCGCGCCGATGAGCGAGATGACCAGCATCACGCCCAATCCGCTGCGCACGCCGCCGCTCGCGTTCATGAGGAGCGTGATGGCGAAGACGTCGATGCAGGCGTGGAGCGAGAGCTGCACGTTGAACAGCTCGCGGAACCGGCGCAGCGCGACGTGGAACAGCACCGCAGCCGCGAGATACGCCCCGCAGGTGAAGCGGAAGAGCTGCAGCGAGTGCGAACCGAGGTTGAGCGCGTCCTCGTACATGAAGGACAGCGTGAGGAAGAGCGTCGCGACCGTGATGCGATAGAGGTTGAAGTAGCCGAGCGAGATCCAGAACGAGTCGGGCGTGCGCTCGGGCGGCGCAAGGAAAAGCTCGGGGTAGCGCTGCGGCGCCTGCATCAGTGCGGTCTCCTGCCCGCGTTGGGACCAGCGGCGGGTCCCAGCCGCACGTGCTCGTCCGAACAGTAGATCGCGCCTGCCGCCATGCGCGCTTCGGCGCGCGGCAGGAGCACGCCACATTGCACGCAGCGCACCAGCTCCTCGCTCGTGCGGGCGGCCGGCGCCTCGCGCTGCGGCTCCGCACGGCGCGTGCCGCGCCGCACGAACCACACGACGAGCGCGACGATGAGAAGCAGGATCAGGAGACGACCCATGGTCTGGCTATCATAGCCAAGATGAAAATCCTGGTCGCGGTGCCGGGCAAGCTGCACACCGTGCGCATGAACCGCTTCGTGCCCGATGCCCTCGCCGCGCTCGGCCACGAAGTCCAGGTGGCCGACTATTCGCCGACGCTCCTCGAGAAGCTGCGCCGCAAGCTATTGCGCCGCGAGGCGGCCGAGGTGGTTGAAGCGCGGCTCATCGCCGCCGTGGTCGAGCACCGGCCGGATCTCTTCCTCGCGCTCTACGGCGTCAACGTGAGCCGCCGCGTGCTTGCAGAGCTGCGCGCGCGCCGCACGCCGACCGCGAACTGGTGGCTGAACGACCCCTTCCAGTGGCAGCGCGCGCTCGGCTTCCTCGGCGACTATGACTTCGCCTTCACCAACGCGAAATACTCGGTCGACGCCTATGTGGCCGCGGGGCTTAAGCATGTGCGCTTCCTGCCGAGCGCATGCGACGCGGGGCTGCATCGTCCGCTCGAAGGCGTGCCGCTGCGCTCGGCGCTTTCGTTCGCCGGCGACTGGTCTTCGCTGCGCGAGCACCTCGCCGAGCGCCTGGTGGACGAAGGCGTCGACCTGCGCATCTACGGTCCCTGGCGGCGCAAGCTGCGTCGCGGCTCGCCGCTCCGCGCGAAGCTCGAGCCGGGGTTCTTCTCGCCCGAGCGCATGGTGCAGATCTTCGCCAGCTGCCAAGCGACCCTCAACATCCACACTTGGCGCGATCGCTTCGATTTCGGCCTCAACCCGCGCGTCTTCGAGGCCGGCGCTTGCGGCACGCCGCAGCTGGTCGACCACAAACGCGAGCTCGATGAGATTTTCACGCCCGAGCAGCGCGCGGGCATGCTGATCTACCGCACGGACGATGAGCTCGTGGCGCTGGCGCGCTCGATTCCTGCGCAAACCCGATCTGCGGCGCGCGCGGCGGCCGCCTCATTCCAGCGCGAGCATTCCTATCGTGCGCGCTGCGCGGAGCTTTTGCGCGTCGTCTGTGCTTAGGAAATTGGTCGGGGTGAGAGGATTTGAACCTCCGACACCTGCGTCCCGAACGCAGTACTCTACCAGGCTGAGCTACACCCCGACTTAGGCTTGGCGGACAACCGAGAAGGACGCCAATTCTAGCAAAGATCGCCTGAATTCCGACTGCGGCAGCGGCGCGAGCGCCTCGACCGCGGCGCGCACCTCCCGCTCCGCCGCCGCGCGCGCGTAATCGAGCGAGCCACTCGCACGGATCGATCGCAGCACCGCGGCAAAATCCTCGCGACCGCCCCGCACGATCGCCTGCCGCACCACCGCCCGGTCGGCAGCGGACCCCGAACGCAGGGCGTGAATCAGCGGCAGCGTGGGCTTGCCCTCCGCGAGATCATCGCCGAGGCTCTTGCCGATCGCCGCTTCGTCGCCGGAGTAGTCGAGCACGTCGTCGATGACCTGGAACGCCGTGCCGACATGCGCGCCATATCGCGCCAGCCCATCCTCGACCGCCCGCGGGCTGTCGGCCAGCACCGGGCCGAGCCGCGCCGACGCCTCGAAGAGCTTGGCGGTCTTGCGGCGGATGACCTCGAGGTAGCGCGCTTCATCGACCTGCGGGTCGTGGCTGCCCATGAGTTGCATCACTTCGCCGGCGGCAATGGTATTGGTGGCCTCCGCGAGCACGCGCATCACGCGCATGTCGTCCACCTCGACCATCATCTGGAACGCGCGCGAGTAGAGGAAGTCGCCGACCAGCACCGAGGCGGCGTTGCCAAACGCGGCGTTCGCCGTCTCGTGCCCGCGGCGCAGGCTGGACTCGTCGACCACATCGTCGTGCAGCAGCGTGGCCGTATGGATGAATTCCACCACCGCCGCGAGCGTGAGCCGCGCCTCCCCTCGATAGCCGAGTGCGCCGCAGGAAAGCAGCAATAGCGCGGGCCGCAGGCGCTTGCCGCCGGCCGCCACGATGTACTGCGCGACCTCGCGCACGAGCGGCACGTCGGACTCGAGGCGGCGGCCGATCAGCACATCCACCCGCCGCAGATCGTCCGCAACGGGCGCCAACATGGACACGAAGCTCATGATTCGCTTATAATTCTCGGCTTTTCCAAGCCAAGTCAGAAGGAAGACGCAACAATGTACGCAGTCATCAAGTCCGGCGGCAAGCAGTATCGCGTCGAATCGGGAGCGAAGCTCCGCGTCGAGGCGCTCGCTGCCGAAGTCGGCGCCAATATCTCGTTCGACGAGGTGCTCCTCGTCGGCGCGGGCGACTCCGTCAAGGTCGGTGCGCCGCTCGTGTCGGGCGCGCTCGTCAAGGCGACGGTCGTCGGCCACGGCCGCGACGACAAGGTGCGCATCTTCAAGCTGCGCCGGCGCAAGCATTACCAGAAATCGCAGGGACATCGGCAGTCGTATACCGAGGTCCGCATTGACGACATCGTCCAAGGTTAATTCGCTATGGCACACAAGAAAGCAGGCGGCAGCTCCAGGAACGGACGCGATTCGCAGGCGAAGCGCCTGGGCGTGAAGGTCTATGGCGGCGAGCGCGTCAACGCCGGCCAGATCCTCGTGCGCCAGCGCGGCACGAAAGTGCATCCGGGAACGAACGTCGGCATGGGCCGCGACCACACGCTCTACGCCCGCGTCGCCGGCCAGGTGCAATATGCCGTGCGCGGCGCGGCGTCCAACAACACTGTCAGCGTGATTCCGGCGTAGCCGGTCTCCACTCCACAAAAAAGCCCTATCGTCGCCGATAGGGCTTTTTTGTTTCCGGACCATGAAATTCATCGACGAGGCAAAGATCGAGGTGCACGCCGGCAAGGGCGGCGACGGCGCCGCGACCTTTCGGCGCGAGAAATACATCCGCTACGGCGGGCCGAACGGCGGCGATGGCGGCCGCGGCGGCAGCGTGTGGGCACGCGCCGACCGCAACATCAACACGCTCATCGACTATCGCTTCGACCGCATCCACCGCGCCGAAAGCGGCGTGAAAGGGATGGGCGCCGACTGCAACGGCCGCGGCGGCGAGGACGTCGAGCTGCGTGTGCCGGTCGGCACCGTGATCCGCGACGAGGAGACCCGCGACCTAGTGGCGGACCTCGCCAAGGACGGCGAGCGCGCGCTCCTCGCGCGCGGCGGCCAGGGCGGCCTCGGCAACATCCACTTCAAGTCGAGCATCAACCGCGCGCCGCGCCAGTTCACGCGCGGCGAGCCCGGCGAAAGCCGCCGCCTCGCGCTCGAGCTGCGCGTGCTCGCCGACGTGGGCCTGCTCGGTCTGCCGAACGCCGGCAAGTCGAGCTTCATCCGCGCGGTGTCGAGCGCCCGGCCCAAGGTGGCCGACTATCCGTTCACCACGCTCAACCCGTCGCTCGGCGTGGTGCGCGCCGGGAATTCGAGCTTCGTCGTCGCCGACATTCCCGGCCTGATCGAAGGCGCTGCCGATGGCGCGGGCCTCGGCCACCAGTTCCTGCGCCACCTCGCGCGCACCCGGCTCCTCCTGCATCTCGTCGACCTCATGGATGACGATCTCGTGCATCGAGTGCGCGTCATCGCCGCAGAGCTCAAGAAGTACGACGTGGCGTTGCATCGCAAGCCGCGCTGGCTGGTTTTCAACAAGACCGATGCCGTGAACGACGCGAAAGCCAGGGCGGAAAAGACGGTGCGCGCGCTGCGCTGGAAGCGTCCATGGTTCGCGATTTCGGCGCTGTCCGGCGAAGGCTGCGACGCCTTGAGCAAGGCGATCGTCCGGGAGCTCGCTCCATGACCGCGCTGCGCGAGGCGAAAACGCTGGTCGTGAAGGTCGGCTCCTCGCTCGTCACGGCTGCGGGCCGCGGGCTTGACGCGCAGGCGATCGCCCGCTGGGCCGAGCAGATTGCGCACCTCGTGCGCGCAGGCCGCCGCGTGATCCTCGTCTCGAGCGGCGCCATCGCCGAGGGCATGCAGCGGCTTGGCTGGACGCGGCGCCCGCAGGCCATGCACGAGCTGCAGGCGGCGGCCGCGGTCGGTCAGATGGGCCTCGTGCAATGCTACGAATCGTGCTTCCGCGGTCACGGCTTGCACACCGCGCAGGTGCTGCTGACGCACGCCGACCTCGCCGACCGGCAGCGCTACCTCAATGCACGCGCGACGCTGCGCACGCTGCTCGAGCTCGGCGTCATCCCGGTGATCAACGAGAACGACACCGTGGTGACCGATGAGATCAAGTTCGGCGACAACGACACGCTCGGCGCACTGGTCACCAACCTCGTCGAAGCCGACGCGCTCATCATCCTCACCGACCAGGCGGGACTCTTCGACGCCGACCCGCGCACCAACCCGGACGCGAAGCTGGTCGAGGAAGCCGACGCGCTCGACGCCCGGCTCGAGTCGCTCGCCGGCGGCACGGGCAGCGCGCTTGCCAAGGGCGGCATGATCACCAAGGTGCAGGCGGCGCGCCGCGCCGCGCGCAGCGGCGCGCACACCGCCATCGCCGACGGGCGCGAACCGAACGTGCTCGCGCGCCTCGCTGCCGGGGAGCGCATCGGCAGCCTGCTCAGCGCGAAGACCGTGCCGCTCGCCGCGCGCAAGCAATGGCTCGCCGATCACCTCACGGTGGCTGCGAAGCTAAAGCTCGACGCTGGAGCCGTGCACGCACTGCAGCGCGATGGCAAGAGCCTGCTGCCGATCGGCGTGGTCGAGGTGTCGGGTGAGTTCGAGCGCGGCGCGGTGGTGGTCTGCGTCGACCCGCAGGGCCGCGAAGTCGCCCGGGGCCTGGTGAACTATTCCGCCGCCGAGGCGCGGCGCATCATGCGCCGGCCCTCCAGCGAGATCGGTTCGATCCTGGGAAGCATGGACGAGCCCGAGCTCATCCACCGCGACAACCTCGTGCTGCTCTAGTCCCGGCGCAGGCTGTGGTCGCCGCCGAAGCCTTTGGCGAACGGGTGGCCGCCGTCCTGCAATGCGCTCACGCCTTCGGCCGCATTGCGGATCGGCACTTTCTGCGCGCAGAAATAGTCGGCGTAGAGCTCGATCTGCCGCGTGCCGGGGTCGATCGGCCGCCAGTCGGCGCGCGAACGCGACCACGTGCGGTCGGCCTGGCCGAGCGCATACACGCGGTGCTGCGCCGGCTCGCAGCGCAGCGCTTCGTAGCTCACGTTCTCGACGCCGCTCGCGCTGCGTGCGACAAGCACGTAGCGCACGACGCCTCTCTCGTCTACCGAAAGCGTCGCCGGATCGATGAAGAAACGAAAGTCGCCGCCGCGGTCCTGGTCGAACTGGACCAGGCGCGCGCTCACCGGATAGGGCGGCAGCGGCACCTGCTCCTCGAGCGCCGAGGCCGCGGGCTTGCGGTTCTCGCGCTCCCATTCGCTTTGCTCGGCGGAGCGCGTGCTGCAGCCGGCGAGCGCGAGCAAGGCGAGCAGGAATCTCAAGCGAGATCCGCCGCCAGCGCGGCGCGCACTTCAGGCGCGAGTTCGCCTTGGGCCCGGTAGGCCGGATGATCGACGCCCGCGGTCACGCCGGCGCCGGCGCGCAGCGCTTTTCGCATCGGCGGCGTGAGCTCGAAGCGCAGGAAATGCACCGCGGAGGTCTTCTCCTCGTTCTCGCGCTCCAAGTCCTCGTCGGCGATGGCGAAGACTCGCTCGCAGCCCTTGATCTCGACCCAGAGCTGGCGCTCGATACCCTTCAAGCGCGCGAGCATGCGCGTTCGCTGGTCCGCGTCGGGATATTCGATCAGCATCGTCGCCTTCCAGTTCGAGCCGTCGGGCACGAGCGGGTTGTAAGTGTCGAGCTCGTGCTGGATGCCCTCGTCCTCGAAGATGCGCTCGATGCGCAGCATCTCCTGCACCTGATAGCGGATGGTGAGCTCGTCCTCGAACTGCAGCGTGAGGTGCTCGCCAAGGCGCACCGTGCGGCGCTTCTTGTGGTCGATGACGCGCGCGCGGAAGGCGTTGCGCTCGCGGGCATAGGCTTCGAGGGAAAGGAGGCTGTCTCGCGTGATCATGACGAAAAAGATGAACGGCGGACTTACTTGATGGCCGACTCGATCTCCGAGAAGGTGCGTGCCACCTCGCCGGCGGCGGGCACCGCCACGCCGAGCTGGCGCGCAATCTGCGAGATGGAGAAGATGCCGCGCACCATCATGCGGCGGCCCGGTGGCGTAAGCGGCCGCCCGGACGGAATCTCGTCGTGATCGACCACCAATGCATGCTGGCGTCCGGCGCGGCGCAGCGTCTCGAGCACGTGGCCGACACGCGCGCCCTCCACCTCGGCATACGCGATGACCTCGACCGCTTCGGCCGGGATCATCACGTCGGCGACCGTGAGCTCGTCGCGCCGGATGCCGCGATCGATCGCGACCCGCATCGGCTTCTCGCTCAGGACGTCGGTCGCCGTGATGAGGCCGAGCACGTTCTCGTAGTCGTCGATCACCAGCAGCAGCCGCACGCCGCGCGTGATCATGAACTGGTTCGCGCCGCTGAGCGGCGCCTGCGGGCGGATGGTGGCGGGCGCCACGCGCGTGAGGTCCGTCATGACCTGCGCCGCCGGGGAATCGGCGCCAACGCGCGCGGCCGGCGCCTGGACCGGACGCCGGAAGCCGGCGTTCGCGCCCAGCTCGTGGATCGGCAGCGCCTTGTAGGTGCGTTCCATGAAAGTGCCTAAGGGTGCACGGCTTCCAGGCGCCGCGCGCGTGCGCGCCGGTCGGCCTGCAGGTAGCGGTGCAATTCGATCAGCGCCTGCCGGTAGACCTCGCGCTTGAAATCGATCACGCTGTCGACGGGGATCCAATAATCGTGCCAGCGCCAGGCGTCGAACTCGGGGTGGCCGCTCGCACGAAGTTTGACATCGCAGTCGCGCCCGACCATGCGCAACAGGAACCAGATCTGCTTTTGTCCGCGGTACGCGCTCTTGCAGTCGCGCCGCATCCAGCGCTCGGGCACGTCGTAGCGCAGCCAGTCGCGCGTGCGGCCGAGGATGCGCACGTGCGGGCGCTGCAGGCCGATCTCTTCCTCGAGCTCGCGGAACATGGCCTGCAACGGCGTCTCGCCGTGCTTGATGCCACCCTGTGGAAACTGCCAAGCGTGCTGGTTGACCCGCTTGCCCCAGAACACCTCGTTCCTGGGATTGGCGAGGATGATGCCGACATTCGGACGGTAGCCTTCCTTGTCGAGCATGGGCTGCACCGCCTTAGGTTAGCCAAAGTAAAATGCACTTGTCGATTTTTCCACAGGCCACGAGCATTGACAATGCTTCGCGCGCCCCCAAATGAAAACCTCCAAGTTCTTCATCGCAACGCAGAAGGAAGTGCCCGCCGAGGCCGAGATCGTCAGCCATCGCCTGATGCTGCGCGCGAGCCTGATTCGCCGGCTCTCCGCGGGTATCTATACGTGGCTGCCGCTCGGCCTGCGCGTGATGCGCAAGGTCGAAGCGATCGTGCGCGCGGAGATGAACCGGGCCGGCGCCCTGGAGATGCTGATGCCGGTGGTGCAGCCTGCCGAGCTTTGGCAGCAATCGCGCCGCTGGGACGAATACGGCCCGGAGCTCCTGCGTTTTCGCGATCGCCACGAGCGCGATTTCGTCATCCAGCCGACCTCCGAGGAGGTGGTCACCGAGCTCGCGCGCGGTGAACTGAAGAGCTACCGGCGGCTGCCGGTGCACTTCTTCCATATCCAGACCAAGTTCCGCGACGAGCGCCGGCCGCGTTTCGGCGTCATGCGCTCGCGCGAGTTCGTCATGAAGGACGGCTATTCTTTCCACGCCGACTACGCGGATCTGGAGCGCGAGTACCGCAACATGCACGACACCTACACGCGCATCTTCACGCGCCTGGGCCTCAAGTTCCGCGCGGTGGCGGCCGACACCGGCGCGATCGGCGGTACGGGCTCGCACGAGTTCCACGTGCTGGCCGATTCCGGCGAAGACGCGATCGCCTTCTCGCCGCAGTCGAGCTATGCGGCGAACGTCGAGCTCGCCGAGGCCGTGTCGACCGGCAGTCGAGCGCCGGCGAGAGAGGCCATGCAGAAGGTGCCCACTCCCGGCAAGACGACTTGCGAGGACGTGGCGAAGCTGCTCGGACTGGCGCTCGAGCGCACGGTGAAGGCGGTGGCGGTGATGCACGACCGCGAGTTCGTTCTGCTCCTCGTGCGCGGCGACCATGCGCTGAACGAGATCAAGACGCAAAAGCTGATCGGCGCCTTCCGCTTCGCCGCCGAGGCCGAGATCGAGCAGGCCCTTGGCTGCAAGCCCGGTTACATAGGTCCGGTCGGCGCCAAGGCGAAAGTGATCGCCGATCGCAGCGTCGCCGCGATGGCCGACTTCGTCTGCGGCGCAAACGTTGAGGGCTACCACCTCACCGGGGTCAACTGGGGACGCGACGCGCCGGAGCCGCAGGTGGCCGATATTCGCAACGTCGTCGGCGGCGATCCGAGCCCCGACGGCAGCGGCAAGCTCGAGATCGTACGCGGCATCGAGGTCGGCCATATCTTCCAGTTGCGCACCAAATATTCCGAGGCCATGGGCGCGACCTTCCTCGATGCGAGCGGCGCGGAAAAGGCGTTCGAGATGGGCTGCTACGGCATCGGCGTCACGCGCATCGTCGCCGCCGCCATCGAGCAGAACCACGATCCCCGCGGCATCACCTTCCCCGCGCCCATCGCGCCATTCGACGTGTGCCTGGTCCCGATCGGCTACCAGAAGAGCGCCGCCGTGCGCGAGGCGACCGATCGGCTGTACCAGGAGCTGGTGGACGCCGGCGTCGACGTGCTGCTCGACGATCGCGAGGAGCGCCCGGGCGTGCTCTTCGCCGACATGGATTTGATCGGTATTCCGCATCGCATCGTGCTCGGCGAGCGCGGCCTCGCGGCGCGCAATGCGGAGTACAAGGCGCGCCGGGACGAAAAGGGCAGCGACGTGCCGCTCGCCGATATCGTTCCTTTCATCCGCCAGAAACTCGCTTGAGGCGGCTCGCCCTCGCCCTCCTCTGTTCGCTTCCCGTGACCGCGCTTGCGGGGGCGCAGCAGTACGAACCGCTGGTCGACGCGGTGCGCACCCGCCTGTCGACGCTCGTCGCCGACCAGGCGGTACCGGCGATGGCGTTCCGCTCGAGCGCCGACGGGCGGCGCTGGCTCGCCGAGATGGATGCGCGCCTGGCGCGCCGCATTCCCGACCGCAAGCAGCGCCTGGAGCTCCTGCGCACCGTGCACTACGAGGCGACGCGGGCGCGGCTCGATCCGCAGCTCGTGCTCGGCGTGATCGAGGTGGAAAGTGGTTTCCGCAAGTACGCGCTGTCGCGCGCCGGCGCGCGCGGCTACATGCAGGTGATGCCGTTCTGGGTGAAGCTGATCGGCCGGCCGGGCCATAATCTGTTCCACCTGCGCACGAACCTCGCCTACGGCTGCGCGATCCTTCGCTACTACCTCGACATCGAGAAGGGCGACTACTTCCGCGCGCTCGGTCGCTACAACGGCTCGCTCGGCCAGCCCGAATATCCGAACCTGGTGCTCGCCGCCTGGCGCGGACGCTGGAAATACGGTGGACCCATCGGATGATTAACGCGCTCCTCGAGCGCCGGCCGCGGCTGGCGAATTGGATCTATGGGTTTGCGCCGCCGGAGCACGGCACGGTAGTGCTCGTGCACCGCCGCGTGTACATCGTGCCGACGCAGCTCGGCTGGCTGTTCGTGCTGACGCTCGCCATCCTGCTCGTCGGCTCGATCAATTACGCGCTCTCGCTCGGCTTCGCGCTGACCTTCCTCCTCGCCGGCATGGGCCTCGCCGGCATGGTGCACACCGCGCGCAACCTCGCACGCATGGCGGTGAGCGTAGGACGCGCGGAGCCGGTGTTCGCCGGCGAGGCGGCGCAGTTCCGCCTCTATCTCGATGCGCGCGCCGCGTTCGATCGTCCCGCGATCCTTGCGCGGCATTTGCAATCGCGCTCGCAGATGGTGGTCGACGTTCCGGCGGCGGGCCTTGCAGAGGTCGTGCTGGCGGTGCCCGCAGCGCGCCGCGGCTGGCTGCCGTTCGGGCGCGTGATGCTGGAGACGCGCTTTCCGCTCGGCGTTTTCCGGGCCTGGAGCTACGTCGAGCCCGATGCGCGCTGTCTCGCCTATCCGAAACCCGAGCGCTCGGTGCTCCCGCTGCCGAGCGCCGAGAGCGCGCGCGGCGCACTGCGCTCGCCGACCCCGGGTAACGACGACTATGCCGGCATGCGCGCCTACCAGCTCTCGGACTCGCCGCGCCACGTCGCCTGGAAAGCGGTGGCGCGCAGCGATGACATGCTGACCAAGCAATTCACCGGCGAAGCCGCCGCGGAGCTGTGGCTCGACTGGGCGAGGCTGCCGCAGTTCGAGGTCGAGCAGCGCCTGTCGCGCCTCGCCGGCTGGGTGCTCGAGGCCGAGCGCTCCGGCGTGCAGTACGGCTTGCGCCTGCCGGGCGTCGAGATCGCGCCGGGACGCGGCGAGGCGCAGCGCGCGGCCTGCCTGCAGGCGCTCGCGCTATACGGCGGCGAATGAAGGCCCTGCCGCATCCGCTGTCACCCGACGTGCGGCCGCTCACGATGCGCGATCTCGCCTGGCTCACGGGCTCGCTCGCCATCGTCATCGCGCCGCACGCGCTGCGCGCGCCGTGGTGGCTGACGCTCCTCACGCTGTGTCTCTACGGCTGGCGGTTCTACTCGATGCTGTCGCGCGCGCCGCTGCCTTCGCGCTGGCTCGTGATCGCGGTGGCCTTCATCGGCATGCTCGGCGTGTGGATGGAGTACCGCACGCTGTTCGGCCGCCAGGCCGGCGTGCTGCTGCTCATGCTCTTCTCCGGGCTGAAGCTGCTCGAATCGCGCCACCATCGCGACGGCGCGGTCGCCGCCTTCCTCGGCTACTTCCTCATCATCACCAACTTCCTCCATACCCAGTCGATTCCGACGGCGCTCGTCATGTGCGTCGGTGTCTTCGCCATCAGCGCGACGCTGGTCGGCTTCAGCGCGCCGCAGCGCGCGACGCGCGACAACCTGCGAACCGCGGGACTCCTGCTCGCCCACGCCGCGCCCGCCGCGCTCGTCCTCTTCGTGCTCTTCCCGCGCGTCAATGGACCGCTGTGGGGCCTGCCGCAGGACGCGTACGCCGGCATGACCGGGCTCTCCGACACGATGGCGCCCGGCAACCTGTCGCAGCTCGCACTGTCCGACGCCATCGCCTTCCGCGCGGCCTTCGAAGACGAGTCGCCGCCGCAGCCGCTGCGCTATTGGCGCGGACCGGTGCTGTGGGATTTCGACGGCCGCAGCTGGTCGAGCGGCATGAACTACCTCGTGAACTTCCAGCCGCCGCAGGCCGGGGGACAGACCTACCGGTACTCGGTCGTGCTCGAGCCGCACAACCGCTATTGGCTGTTCGCCCTCGAGACGGCGGCCAGCCTGCCGGAGCGCTCGCGCATGAGCGTCGACGGCCAAGTGCTTTCCACCGTCCCGGTGCGCAGCCGTTTGCGCTACGACATGGTCTCGGTCACCAACCCGGTGCACGAGCCGCGTGAGGGACGCAGTGCGCTCAATCGCGCGCTGCGTCTGCCGGCCGACTACAACAGGCGCACGCTCGCGCTGGCCGCTGAATGGCGCAACGCGGGCGGCACGGATGCCGACATGCTGAACCGCGCGCTCGAATTCCTGCGCGGGGGCCGCTATACCTATACGTTGGAGCCGCCGCTTCTCGGCGTCAATTCCGTCGACGAGTTCCTGTTCGATACGAAGGCCGGCTTCTGCGAGCACTTTGCTTCGGCGTTCACGGTGCTGATGCGCGCGGCCGGCGTCCCGGCACGCGTCGTGACGGGATACCAGGGCGGCGACTTGAATCCCGTCGACCACATCATCACCGTGCGCCAGTCCGACGCTCACGCCTGGAGCGAGGTCTTCATCGCCGGGCGCGGCTGGGTGCGTATCGACCCGACGGCGGCGGCCATGCCGCAGCGCGTCGACGTCGGCCTGGCGCGTGCCCTGCCGCAGGACCAGGGCCTGCCGCTGATGATGCGGCCTGAAATGGAATGGCTGCGCGGCATGCGCTACCGATGGGAAGCGGTGGCGCACAAATGGAACGTCTGGGTGCTCGGCTACAACCCGGAGCGCCAGCGCGACCTGATGCTCTCGCTCGGCATGCGCGATGCCGACTGGCAGAAGCTGACGGCGGTGCTGTTCACCTTCCTCGGCGCGATGACCCTGGCGCTCCTCGCCTGGTCGCTGCGGCGCCTCGCGCGGCCCGACCCGGTGCAGAGAGCCTGGCGCGCGTTCTGCCGCAAGCTTGCCACGCGCGGCGTGGTGCGCGCGCCGCACGAAGGGCCGCGCGACTACTCGACGCGCGCGGCGCGGACCCTGCCCGCCGCGCGCCGACCGATCCTGCGCATCGGCGCGCTGTACATTGCCCTGCGTTATGGCGAGAGCGCTGATAAACCTGCCACCGCCCGCTTGTCGCGCCTCGTGCGCGAGCTCGAGCTCGCTTGAAGCGGGCGCTGGCAACGCTCTTCGTCGCGCTCGCGGTGCCGGTGCTGGCGCAGCCCTATGCCGGGCGGGCCGAGGTGCAGGCGTTCATCGATGAAGTCGTCAAGCGCCATGGCTTCCGCCCCGCGGAGCTGAACAAGCTCTTTTCGCGCGTGCAGCGCGTCGATCCTGCGCTGAACCTGATCCTGCCCGCCGAGCGGCCTTCCTGGGACGACTACCGCGCGCAGTTCGTGAACGAGACGCGCATCGCCAACGGCGTCGCCTTCTGGAAGGAAAATCGCCGCAGCCTGAAACGCGCCGAGCAGAAGTATGGCGTGCCGGCGCAAACCATCGTCGCCATCATCGGCGTGGAAACGAACTACGGGCGCAACATGGGGCGCTATCGCGTGATCGACGCGCTCAGCACGCTCGCCTTCGACTACCCGCCGCGCGCGAGCTTCTTTCGTGGCGAGCTAGAGCAATACCTGCTGCTGGCGCGCGAAGCGCGGCTCGATGTCTTCGCGACCCGCGGCTCGTACGCCGGCGCGATCGGCATCCCGCAGTTCATGCCGGGCAGCCTGCGCCGCTATGCCGTGGATTTCAACGGCGACGGGCGTATCGATCTCACGCGCTCGAGCGCGGACGCCGTGGGCAGCGTGGCAAATTTCCTGAAGCAGCATGGCTGGCAGCCCGGCGAGCCGGTGCTGCTCAAGGCGAAGCCTTCGCCCGAGGCGCTCGCGCGCTACGTCGACGGTTCGCTCGAGCCGCGCTATCGCATCGACGAGCTGATTGCCGCGGGGCTCGAGATCGATCCGGCGCCGCCCCCGCCCGAGGCGATGGGCACGCTCGTCGCGCTCGGCGCGGAGTATCGCGTCGGACTGCGAAACTTCTACGTGATCACGCGGTACAACCGCAGCGCGCTGTACGCTGCGGCGGTCAACGACCTGGGCGAGGCGCTCGCCGAGCGCCAGCGCCCGGCCGCGCGTTAACCCTCAGGAGCCCGGCAGGAATTGCTTCGGATCGAGCGGCCGTCCGAGCTTGCGAATCTGGAAATGGAGCATCGGCTTGTCTGCGTCGCTCGCGCCGATCTCGGCGATCTTCTGGCCGCGCTCGACGACCTGCTGCTCCTTCACCAGGATCTGGCTGGTGTGGGCGTAAACCGTCAGGAATTCATCGCTGTGCTGGATGATGAGCAACTTGCCGAGCCCGCGGATGCCTGCGCCGACGTACGTCACCTTGCCCTTGGCCGAAGCCACGATCGGATCGCCCACCCTGCCGTCGATGTCCACGCCCTTGCCGCGCGTCTGCTCGAAGGCGGCGACGACCTTGCCCTTGGCCGGCCAGATGAACTTCAGCGCATCGGGGTCGGCTGCCAGAGCGGGCGGCGACACCGGCTTCGGCTTCGACTGCGGCGCATCGAGCGGGCGCGATTCGAGCGGCCGCGGCTCGACGCGGCCGATGATCACGCCGCGGCCGACCGGCGCGTCGCGCGGCTCCTCGGGCTTGACCCGCAGCACCTGGCCGATGCGGATCTTCGCGGGATCATCGAGATAGTTCCATTGGGCAAGATCGCGATAGGCCACGCCATGCTCGAGTGCGATGCTGTAGAGCGTATCGCCGCGCTTCACTTCGTACTGGTCATCGGCCAGCGTGCGCGGTGTGGGTGCCGTTACTTTCGCCACCGGTGCCGGGGCGGGCGTGCCCGAGCGCCCCGTACGGTCGACGACGGGCGCGGCGGTATGCTCGGAAGCGCAACCTGCGGCAAGCGCCGCCAGCATGGCCGCCGTCTTCCAATTCATGCCTTGCCCGCCTCCATCGGTACAAAGCGCACCGCATCGAGCTCGGACTCTTTGAATCCCCGTCCGCGGCGTTCGATCAGCACCAGTCGCTGCTCGCCGAAGCGGTCGGCGAGCGGCAGGATCATTCTGCCACCGGTGGCGAGCTGCCGGACGAGCGCCTCGGGGATGCGCGGCGTCGCCGCGGCGACGACGATCGAATGAAAGGGCGCCGCCTGCTCGAGGCCGGCGTAGCCGTCGCCGTGGGCAAGCCGCAGATTGGCGAGACGCAGCGCGAGGAGGTTTCTTCGCGCGCGCTCGAGCAGGCCCTTGATGCGCTCGATCGAGTACACCTCGGGAAAGACGTGCGCGAGCACCGCCGCCTGGTAGCCACAGCCGGTGCCGACTTCGAGCGCCTTGCCGGCGGGTCTTGCGTCGAGCACGGCTTCGATCATGCGCGCTACGACGTAGGGATGCGAGATGGTCTGGCCGAAGCCGATGGGCAGCGCGTCGTCCTCGTAGCCGCGGCTCGCCAGCGCCTCCTCGACGAAGACGTGGCGCGGGACAGCGCCGAGCGCGGCGAGCACCCGCTCGTCGCGGATGCCCTTGGCGCGCAACCGGCTCACCATCCGCGCGCGGGTGCGCGCCGAGGTCATGCCGATGCCCGTGATCACCGCTCGAGCCAGGCGCGTACGCGCGGCAGCTGGGCCGCGTGAGTGAGATCCATGACGAGCGGCGTCACCGACACGCGACGGTTCTCCACGGCGTGGAAATCGGTGCCCGGGCCGGCATCGGCCGCGGCGCCCGCGGGCCCGATCCAGTACGCGCTTTCGCCGCGCGGCGTGGTGAGCTTGATCACCGGCTCGGCCTTGTGGCGCTTGCCGAGCCGCGTCACTTCGAGCCCGCGCAGCTGGTCCTTCGGTACGTCGGGCACGTTGATGTTGAACAGCACCGGCTCGCCGAGCGGACGCCGCGCCAGGCGCTCCACCATGTCGAGCGCGACGCTGACCGCCGATTCATAATGTTCCCCCGCCTTGCTGGTAAGCGAGACGGCGAGCGAAGGAATGCCGAGCAGATAACCCTCGACTGCCGCGGCTACGGTGCCCGAATAGATCGTGTCGTCGCCCATGTTGGCGCCGAGGTTCACGCCCGAGACGATCACGTCGGGCGTGAACTCGAGCAGCCCGGTCACGGCGATGTGCACGCAGTCCGTCGGGGTGCCGTTCACCGAGTAGTAGCCGTTCGCGCCGCGCCGCACGACGAGCGGCCGGTCGAGCGTGAGCGAGTTGGAAGCGCCGGAGCGATCGCGCTCGGGCGCGACCACCGTGACTTCGGCCAGGCGAGCGAGCGCCTCGGCAAGCAGCGTGATGCCGGGAGCGAAGTAGCCGTCGTCGTTCGAGACGAGGATTCTCAAGCGAACGATTCTACCGTTCGGCGCTGTCTAAGCCCGGTGCGCCTTGGCCTGCTGCTCCTGCTCGTCCTTGCCGCGCCGGCGCACGCGCGCCTGGACTACCGCGTCGAGATCGAAGCGCCGCGCGAGATGAAGACGACGCTCGAGAAAGGCCTGAACCTCGTCCGCTGGCGGCTCGATCCGGAGATGGATGCCGAGCGGCTCAAGCGCCTGGTGGACGAGGCGGCGACGGAGGCGCGCGAGACGGCCGCCACCGAGGGCTACTTCTCCGCACAGGTACGCGCCTCTGTCGACTCCTCGGCCGAGCTGTGGGTGGTACGGCTGCGCGTCGATCCGGGCGAGCGCACGCGCGTGGGCGAGGTCGACATCCGTTTCACCGGGCCGGCGGCCGCCGATGGCGCGGCGCGGGAGCACCTCGACAAGGTGCGTCAGAACTGGCTGTTGCGACGCGGCCAGCCCTTCCGCCAGGAAGAATGGGAAGCCGCGAAGCGCTCGGCAGTGCGCGAGTTCGCGGGCTGGCGCTACGCCGCGGCGAGCATCGCGCAGAGCCGCGCCGCGATCGATCCGGCGGCGCGCCGCGCTGACCTTTCCATAGAGCTCGCGAGCGGTCCGCCGTTTCGGTTCGGCGAGCTCAAGGTGAATGGGACCAAGCGCTATACCGACGCGTTGATCGAAAACCTGACTCCGGTGCGTCCCGGCGAAACCTACGATCGCGAGAAAGTGATCCTCTACCAGCGGCGGCTGCTCGAATCGGGCTACTTCGCGAGCGTGCAGGCCGAGATCGACCCCGATCCGCGCCTGGCGGATGCGGCGCCGCTGCGGGTGGGCGTGATCGACGCGCCGAAGCACCACTTCGAATCCGGCGTCGGCTACAACACCGACGTCGGCGCTCGCATCGAGGCGCGCTACACCAACCAGGATGTCCTCGGCACGGCCTGGCGTTTCGACAGCTCGCTCAACCTGGACCAGAAAATCCAGAACATTCCGTTCGAGCTGAATACCCCGCCGCGTCCGGGCGGCGTCTGGAACAGCTACGTCGCGGGCTGGAAACAGCAGGACATCCAGAACGAGATCACGCGGGACTTCTCGGTCGGCGCCTCGCAGAACTACGGCGCGACCCTCGCGCCGACCTCCTTCTTCGTGTCGGCGCACTCGGAGGAGGAGCGCATCGCGAGCCTGGTGTCGGATACGCGCAGCGCGGTCTACTTCGGCGTGCGCAAGTCTTTCCGGCGCACCGATGCCATCGTCTCGCCGCGCCAGGGCTATGTGCTTTCCGCCGAGGTCGGCGGCGCGCCGAACGCGCTGGCGACCCAGCCCTTCCTGCGCGGCCTGGCGAGTGCATCGCTCTTTTTCAACCTGTCGCGCAATGACGATCTCCTGCTGCGCGGCCAGGTCGGCGGCGTGCGCTCGGGGGCGCGCCAGGGCATACCGAGCACATTCCTCTTCCGCACCGGTGGCGACCAGACCGTCCGCGGCTACGCCTTCGATAGCATCGGCGTGCAGGACAACGGCGCCATCGTCGGCGGCCGGCGCCTCGCCGTCGGCAGCGTCGAATACACGCGTTGGATCGGCGATAACTGGGGCGTCGCCGCCTTCTTCGATGCCGGCAATGCCTGGGATACGGGTGTACGCACCGACTTTGCGACCGGCTACGGCATAGGCGCGCGCTTTCGCACGCCGATAGGCCCGATCCGCGCCGATCTCGCCTATGGCGCTTTGAACAGCGACTGGCGGCTGCACTTCTCGGTGGGGTACGGCTTCTGAGGCTGCGCACCGTCCTCGCCAGCGCCGTCGTCCTGCTTGCCGTCGTCGTCATAGGCGCCGCAGCGGCGATCGGCTGGCTTTTCGGCACGGAAGCGGGACTGCGCTGGGCGCTCGAGCACGCGCAACGCGAAATGGGAACGGCGCTCCGGATCGAGGGCGCGCACGGCACACTGGCCAGCGTCGTCACCCTGGAGCACGTTCGGTTCGAGTCCGACGGGCTGCGGGTCGAAGCGCGCGAGGTCGGCGCGCATGCGCACCTCTACGCCGCGCTGCGCGGGCAGTTCTTTCTCGAGCCGCTGCGCATCCGCGCGTTGGATATCGAAATCCGCGAAGGCGGCCAGCGGGCCTCGCCGCCGCCCGCGCTGCCTTTCGGGCTGCGAATACGCAGTGCGGACGTCGAGCAGCTGCGCGTGCTGCGTGGCGAGGCGACGTACAGCTTGCGCAAGCTGCACTTCAAACACGTCGCGCTGGCGACCCTGCCGCCGGGCGTCTCGGCGGAGGGGACATTCCACGTTGAGGATGAAAACTTCCCCATGAGCGCCAATCTTGAGGTGGGCGGCACGCTCGAGCGCCTGGAGCTCCAGCTCGCGCTGCGCCAGGCGGACATCGCCGCGGACGCGCACGCCGTCCTCGCGCCCTTCCGCCCGCAGCACATCGTGTCGCTCGAGGCGAAGGTCTCGCCGGTCGATCTTGCGCGCTTCCGCGAGGAGCTGCCGCACGCGGCGCTCGCCCTGACGCTGAAAGCGAGCGGTAGCGACCGGGGCCTGCAGGGCACGTTCACGCTCGCGAACAGCGCGCCGGGTCCGCTCGACCATGGGCAACTGCCGATCGCGAGCCTCGAAGCTCGCGTCGCCAGCAACGATCTGCAGACCGCAACGCTCGAGGGGTTGCGCATTCTGTTTGTCGGCGGCGGGATGCTGGACGGCCACGGCCACTATGGCGCCGAAGGTTTCCAGGGCACGTTCAAGGCGAGCCGGCTCAACCTGCGGGCATTTCGCTCGACGCTGCGCGAAACGCAGCTCTCCGGTCCACTCGAGGTCGCCGTGGCGCACGACGTGCAGAGCGTTCGCGGCACCCTCGCCCAGGAGGGCATGAGCCTCAGCGCGGAGGTGGTGCGGCGCGCAGACACGGTCGAGATCCACGCGCTGCGCGCCGCGGCTGCGGGCGGCGAAGTGACCGGCTCGGGAGCGGTGCGCCTCACCGACCCGCCGGCATTTCGCGCCACCCTCGCGCTGGCGCGCTTCAATCCGGCAGCTTTTGGCGATTACCCCGAAGGCTCCGTCAGCGGCTCGGTCACGGCGCAAGGCGACGTGACAAAGGAGCCGCGTGTCGATCTGCAGTGGACGCTCGCGAACAGCACGCTCCTCGACGAGGCGCTCGAGTCGCGCGGCAGCGCGCGCATCGTTGGCCGACGGGTGATGCAGGCCGATGCGCAAGCGAGCCTTGGGGCAAGCCGCGCCACGGCACGCGGCGGATTCGGTACAGCGGCGGACAAGCTCTCGTGGACGCTCGAGGTGCCGAGCCTCGAGAACTACATCGACGACGTGGCCGGCCGCCTGAAAGCGAGCGGCACCCTCGGCGGGTCGTGGCTGGTTCCCGAAGCGGTGATCGCCGCCGAGCTCGAGAACCTCGAATTGCCGCACGACTTCCGCGCGGCGCGCGCCACGCTCAACGTCGCCGGCACGCTCGCGCACCATGAAGGTCGCGTCAGCGTGCGCACCGACGGCAACGCCGAGATGGAAGCCCGTTTGCGCGGCGGCTACGCCGAACGCACCTGGACGGGGGAGCTCGTTTCGCTGGAGGGGCGCGGCAAGGTGCCCATGCACCTGCATGCCGCGACCTCGCTCAAGATCGCGCGCCAAAGGATCGAGCTTGGGCGCTTCGACGTCGCGCTCGGCGACGGACACCTCGTCGTCAATCAGCTCAACTGGTCGAGGGAGCGGGTGGTGTCGAGCGGCGAATTCAAGGGCTTGCCGGCGCAGTGGGCCATCGCGGCCGCCGGCCTTGGTGAGCGGCTTTCCGCGACGCTGCTGGTCGATGGGCAGTGGTCCATCACCGCGGCGCCGGCGCTCGAGGGCAACCTGCGGCTGCGGCGGGCGAAAGGCGATGTGGTGCTGGAGGACGAGCGGCCGATTGCGCTCGGGCTGGAGAGTATCGCGCTCGATGCGCGCCTCACGAACGCCGGCATCGGACTGCGCCTCGATGTCATCTCGCGCTACGCAACGGCGGCGCTCGCCGGGCAGGTCAGCCGCGACCCGAGCGCGGGGGCGGTCGGCCTGGGGCGAAATTCAGAGCTCGCCCTGCAGGGACAGCTCGAGCTCGCGCATGCCAAGGTCCTCGCGCAACCGCTGCTTTCCGATGCTCGGGTCGACGGACGGCTGATTGCCACGCTCGAAGCGAGCGGCACGCTCGGCGAGCCGGTTTTTGCCGGCACGGTACGCGGCGACGCATTGACCTTCGAGTATCCCCCGTACGGCGTTTATCTCAAGGCGGGCGAGCTGCGCGCACGGGTCGAGGGCGACACGCTGCGCGTCGAGCGCTTCTCCGTCCAGGCGGGCGAGGGCAGCTTCACCGCTGCAGGCACCCTGCCGCTGCGTCTCGCAGGCGGCAACGCCAAGCTCACGTGGCAGACGAAGAATTTCAGCCTGCTCGAGCGCCCGGACCTGCGACTCGTGGCCTCGGGCCAGGGCGAGGCCGGCTTCGACGGCCAGCGGCTGTTGCTCTCGGGAGAGCTGCGCGCGGAGCGCGGCCACCTCGAGATCGAGCGCGACCGCATCCCCAGGCTCGGCGACGACGTGGTCGTGGCGGGCCAGCCGCGCGCCGTGCCGAAGGAGAAGGCGCCGCTCCCGGTCGACCTCAACATCGATCTCGAGCTGGGCTCCAACCTGACCGTGCATGCGCAAGGGCTGGAAGGCAAGCTCACCGGGCGCATCAATTTCAAGACGTCGAAGGAAGGCGAGCTGCGCGCCTACGGCCGCCTCGAGACGCTCAACGCCACCTACTTTGCCTATGGGCAGCGCCTGCAGGTCGATCCGGGGATCCTGATCTTCGACGGCCCGCTCGACAATCCGGCGCTGCAGATCACTGCGTGGCGACGCAACCAGCTGGTGGAAGCTGGCGTGCAGCTCTCCGGCACGGTGCTCGCGCCGCGCGTGCAGATCGTCTCGCAACCGCCGGTCTCGGAGGGCGAGCGGTTGTCTTGGCTCGTGCTGGGGCGCGCACCGACCGATGCCACCAAGGCGGACCTCGGTCTCCTCCAGGCTGCGGCCGGCGCGCTGCTCGCGCGCGGCGACAGCATGCCGATCGACCGGCGGCTCGCGAAGAGCTTCGGCCTCGACGAGATCTCGTTCCGCGGCTCGGGCGAAGTGCAAGACCGCGCGATCGCGCTCGGCAAGCGGCTCTCCGACAAGGTCTACGTGAGCTACGAGCAGGGTCTCGGCACCGTGACCTCGAGCCTCGTCAAGCTGGACTACGCGCTCTCGCGCCGCTGGTCGCTGCGTGCCGAGACCGGCACCTCGAGCGGCTGGGGTGTTTTCTACCGCTTCTCCTGGGACTGAAGCTCTCTCGCTTTGAGCCAGTCGAGCGCCGCGGCTTCATCACGGAACGCGCGCACGCTGGCGCCTTGCTGATGCGCGAGCAGCTCGATGTAGCCGTGCGCCGCGCGCAGCTCGTCCTTGTCGGCGACGAGGGCCACGCGCACGCCGGGATTTCCGGCGAGAAGGCGAAACTGTTCTGAGATCCGGTATTGCTCCACGCGGAAGATCGGGCGCGAACGGCGCACGCAGACAAGGATGCGCGGCGTCGCAGCACGGCGCGCTTCGTCGGCGACCGCCGCAATGAAATCCTGCGTCTCCTCGACGGTCTCGCGACCGATCATCTCGGCGCGCAGGCAATCGTGGACGCGGCTGAAGTGATAGCGCATCGGCCCCAATTCTTCTCTGCTGACTGGCGACGCGCCACCGCGGGCGTGACTTACGTCACGCCCGCTTGGAAAAAAGGATTGTGGTCTCCGTGGCGAGATTTGAACTCGCGACCCCTACCACCCCAAGGTAGTGCGCTACCAGGCTGCGCTACACGGAGAAGAAGCTTCGGATTTTACCGCTGTAGCTGGTCGAGGACGGCCCGCAGCTCGCGCTTGAGCGCGGCCACGTCGACGCCCGCGGGCGGCGTCATCCGGCCATTGCGCATCGGCAGATCGACTTTTTCTTCCACCGGCGCTGCGGTGTCGAGGCGGCCGTTCTCGATGCGCGCGTTGTCGAGCCGGTTCCTCGCGCCGCTGATCGTGAACCCCTCCTCGTAGAGCAGTTCGCGGATGCGGCGGATGAGGAGCACTTCATGATGCTGGTAATAGCGCCGGTTGCCGCGCCGCTTCACGGGCTTCAGCTGCGTGAACTCCTGCTCCCAGTAGCGCAGCACGTGGGGCTTCACCCCGCAGAGCTCGCTCACCTCACCGATGGTGAAGTAGCGCTTCGCGGGGATCGGCGGCAGGTCAGGTTTCCTGCGGCTTGGCTCCATGGCGGGCTTTTTCGACCATCGCCTTCAGCTTCTGGCTGGCGTGGAAAGTGACAACGCGGCGCGCGCTGATCGGAATTTCCTCGCCGGTTTTGGGGTTGCGTCCGGGGCGCTGCGGCTTGTCGCGCAGCTGGAAGTTGCCGAAGCCGGAAAGCTTCACGCTTTCGCCGCGCTCGAGCGCTCCCCGAATCTCCTCGAAGAACGCCTCCACCATGTCCTTGGCTTCCCGCTTGTTCAGGCCAACCTTCTCAAAGAGAAGGTCGGCTAGCTCGGCCTTCGTCAACGTCATCAACCTTCTCCCCTAACCCTCTCTATTTACGCAGACTTACGGAAAATTTCTGACCTAGCAGGCTGACCAGGGCTTCGCGGGCAGCATCTGCCTCCGCATCCGTGAGGGTTCGTTCAGTATCTTGCATAACTACCCGAAACGCAAGGCTTTTTCGTCCCGCAGGGATGCCGGACCCTTGGTAAAGGTCAAACAGCCTTAGGGAGGTCACGATCGGCGGCTTTTGGGCCTCCATGGCATCCAAAAGCGCTTGCGCGGGCACGCCTGAATCAACCACCAAGGCCATGTCCCGGACGACCGGGGGGTACTTCGACGGAGCGATGAACCGGGGGGCCGGCACATGCTGCAGCCGCTCGGCATCGAGCTCGAAGAGAACCGCCGGCCGCGCAAGCTCGTATTTCTGCTGCCAGCGCGGATGCAACTCGCCGATCCACCCCGCGGGCTCGTCATCGATCACGACGCGCGCCGCGCGTCCCGGATGGAACGCGGGATGCTCTGCGCGCTCGTAGCGCGCGACCCGCGGACGGATCAAGGCTTCGAGGTCCGCTTTCACATCGAAGAAATCGACGGCGCGCGTCGCCTCGCCCCATTGCTCCTCGAGCGCCGGGCCATACGCCGCCGCGGCCACGCGCATCGGTTGCCGCAGGCCGCGCACGGCGAGCGGCCCGTCTGTCGCCTGCGCCTCCCGGATGAAGGCGCGCCCCACTTCGAAGACGCGGATGCGCTCCACCTTGCGCGCCTGGTTATAGCGCAGGTTCGCCACAAGCGAGCCGATGAGCGAGCTGCGCATCACCGACTGCTGGCTCGCGATCGGATTGAGCAAGCGTATGGGGTTTGCCTGGGCCCCGAAATCGAGCTCCGCTTGCGGCTCGACGAACGAGAAGTTGATCACCTCGCGATAGTCGGCCGCCGCAAGGCGCTCGCGCAGCTCGTGCAGGCTCCGCTTTTCCTCGATCCGCGGGAAGGTGGCCGCCGGCCGCGGCGGATGCGCCGCAATGCGCTCGAAGCCATAAAGGCGCGCCACCTCCTCGATCAGGTCCTCCTCGATCGCGAGGTCGAACCGGTAGCTCGGCGGTCTCACCGTAAAGGCGTCCGCCTCGCGCTCATGCGGCAGCGCCAGGCGTTCGAAGGTCTGCTGCATCTCCTCGGCGGGAAGCTGCATGCCGATCACCTTCTGCGCGCGAGCCACGCGCATCCGGACGGGTTTTCTTTCCGGAAGACGCACCACCAGGTCCTCGGTCGGCCCCGGCTCGCCGCCGCAGATATCGAGGATCAGGCGCGTCGCGCGCTCGATGCCGTCCACGTTGTTGTTGAAGTCCACGCCGCGCTCGAAGCGGTGCCCGGCATCGCTCGTGAAGCCGTAGCGGCGCGAGCGGCCCATGATGGCGTCGGGCCAGAAGAAGGCCGACTCGAGGAAGATGTTGCGCGTCGGCGTGTCTGCCTTGGTAGTCTCGCCGCCCATGATGCCGCCGAGGCCGATCACGCCGCTGTCGTCAGTGATGCAGAGGACGCCCGGGTCCACCTCCACCGTCTGCTCGTTCAGCAGCAGAACCTTCTCGCCTTTGCGACCCCAACGCACGTCGATCGCACCTTTGAGCTTGTCCAGATCGTAGACGTGGAGCGGACGCCCCAGCTCGAGCATCACATAGTTCGTGACGTCGACCAGCGCCGAGATCGAGCGCTGGCCGGACTGCTCGAGGCGAGCCTTCATCCAGGACGGCGTCGGCGCCGCGGCGTTCACGTTGCGGATCACGCGACCGGTGAAGCGGCCGCAGCCTTCGGGCGCGCTGATCTTCACCGGATGCCGCGCCTCGCTCTTCGCCGGCACCGGCTCGATGCGCAGCACCTCGAGCTTCGCGCCGGTGAGCGCGGTCACTTCGCGCGCCACGCCCAGCACCGAGAGGCAGTCCGCGCGATTCGGCGTGAGCTTGAGGGTCAACGCGTGCTCGTCGAGTCCGAGCACTGCGCGCGCATCGGCTCCGACCTTGCCGTTCAGCTCGAGCAGGCCCGAGTGATCGTCCGACAGGCCGAGCTCTCGCGCCGAGCACAGCATGCCCGAGCTTTCGACGCCCCGAATGGTGGTTTTCTGAACGGCGATGGAAGGCAGCTGGGCGCCGATCTTGGCGAGCGGGGCCTTCATGCCGGCGCGCACATTCGGCGCGCCGCAGACGACTTTCAGCTTCTCGCCGCCGCCGTCCACCGTGCAAACGGTGAGCTTGTCGGCGTTCGGATGGCGCGCGACTTCGAGGATCTGCGCGACGACCACGCCGCTGAACCGCGGGCCGACGGGCTCGTAGGCCTCGACTTCGACGCCCGCCATCGTCAGGCGCTCGGCGAGCTCGGCGCCCGGCATCGGCGGATTGCAGAAGCTGCGCAGCCAGCTCTCGGGGATCTTCACGAGAAATGAGTCATTCAAACTGCGCTAGGAAGCGCAGGTCGCCGTCGAAGAAAAGGCGCAGGTCTTCGATCCCGTGGCGCAGCATCGTCAGCCGCTCGAGGCCGGAGCCGAAGGCAAAGCCGATGTAGCGCTCGGGATCGAGGCCGAAATTCTTCACCACCGTCGGATGGACCTGTCCCGATCCCGAGATCTCGAGCCAGCGGCCTTTGAGTTTCATGTCGATCTCGGCCGAAGGCTCGGTGAATGGGAAGTACGACGGGCGAAAGCGCACTTCGAGCTCGTCGTTCTCAAAGAAGCGCCGCAGGAACTCGGTGTAGACGCCCTTCAGGTCCGCGAAGCTGATGTCCTCGTCGATCCACAGGCACTCGACCTGGTGGAACATCGGCGAGTGCGTCGCGTCGGAGTCGACGCGATAGGTGCGGCCCGGCGCGATCACCTTGATCGGCGGCTTGTGCATGCGCGCGTAGCGCACCTGCATCGGGCTGGTATGCGGGCGCAGGTTGAGCGGAATGCCTTGCTCGTCCTTGAGATCGACGTAGAACGTGTCCTGCATCGAGCGCGCCGGATGGTTCTCGGGGTTGTTGAGCGCGGTGAAGCTGTACCAGTCGGTCTCGATCTCGGGGCCCTCGGCGACGTCGAAACCGAGCGTACGCCAGATCGCCTCGATCCTCTGCCACGTGCGGATCACCGGATGCACGCCGCCGCCGCCTCGGCCGCGCGCGGGTAGCGTCACATCGAGCGCTTCCTCGGCGAGCCGCGCATTGAGCTTGGTGTCGGCGAGCGCCGCGCGACGCGCCTCGAGCGCGGCCTCGACGCGTTGCTTCGCGGCGTTGAACGCCGCGCCGGCGGCCTTGCGCTCTTCGGGAGTACCGCTAGGCCGGAAGGCGGCGAGCTCGCCGCCCTTGCCGAGGTAGCGCGCCTTCGCGTTCTCGAGCGCCGCCGCATCGGGCGCCGCCGCAAGATCGGCCAGCGCCCGCGAGACGATGGCGTCGAGGGTCAATGTGCGAGGTTGGCTTTGACCTGGCCGGCGATCTTGTCGAAAGCCGCCTTGTCGGTCACCGCGAGATCCGCGAGGACCTTGCGGTCGATGTCGATATTCGCGCGCTTGAGGCCCGCCATGAACGTGCTGTAGCTCATGCCGAGCTCGCGCACCGCGGCGTTGATGCGGGCGATCCACAGCGCGCGGAACGTGCGCTTCTTGTTGCGGCGGTCGCGGTACGCGTACTGCCCCGCCTTCATCAGCGCCTGCTTCGCTACGCGATAGACATTCTTGCGGCGGCCGCGAAAGCCCTTGGTCTGCTTGAAGACCTTCTTGTGGCGCGCGCGCGCCGTGACTCCACGCTTGACTCTTGGCATGGCGCGCTCCTCAGGACGAGTAGGGCAGCATGGAACGGATCGCCGCCGTGTTGGTGTCGTGCACTCCGCTGCGGCGGCGCATCTGGCGCTTCCGCTTGGTGCTCTTCTTGGTCAGGATGTGGCGCTTGTAGGCGCCGGCGCGCTTGATGCTGCCGCTGCCGCGCACGCGGAAGCGCTTGGCCGCGCCCCGCTTCGATTTCATCTTCGGCATAAAAACCTCTTTTAGCTTGACGCCGGGCGGTCCCCGCCTACGCGGGGACGCTTCAAAAAGCCGCGGCTATCACTTGTGACCCGCTGTTACTGCTACTTATGCTGCGGCGGGCTTGGCCGATGAAGCCTTCTTCGGCTCCGCCTTCGGCTTGGCTGCTGCGGGTTGCTTCTCCTTCTTCTCCGGCGGCCCTTTTTTCTTGGGCGCCAGCACCATCACCATCTGCCGGCCCTCGAGCTTCGGAAACTGCTCGACCAGGCCGACCGCGTCCAGGTCCTTCTTCACCCGCTCGAGCAAGCGCTCGCCGAACTCCTTGTGCGCCATCTCGCGGCCGCGGAACCTGAGCGTCACCTTCGCCTTGTCGCCCTGGTCGAGGAACTCGATCAGCTTCTGCAGCTTGATCTTGTAGTCGCCCTCGTCCGTCCCCGGCCGGAACTTGATCTCCTTGACCTGGATCTGCTTCTGCTTGCGCTTCGCCTCGTGCTCTTTCTTCTGCTCGCGGTAGCGGAACTTACCGTAGTCCATCAGCTTGCAAACCGGCGGGTTCGCGAGCGGCGCGATCTCCACCAGATCCACGTTTGCTTCCTCGGCCAGCTTGAGCGCCTCGACTACCGTTTTGATTCCCAGCTGGTCACCGTTTTCCGCTACCAGTCGCACCTCCGGGGCGGTGATTTCCCGGTTGATGCGCTGCGATCTTTCGAGTGCGATGAGTGAAAAGCTCCTCAGTACGTTAAAAAAACGGCCGCGCTACTGCGCCATCGCGTCGCTGCTTGCGGTTAGCGCCAGAGCACGGCCACCTATGCTGCGGAATTTTATCGGGATTTCGCACCCAGGGATAGATGCGGCGGCTAGCCGCCGGGCGCGTTTTCCGATGCAAGGCGCGCAAGCAGCGCATCGACCGGCATGGCGCCCAGGTCCTCGCCGGAACGAGTCCGGACCGCGACCGCGCCGGCCTGCATTTCCTTGTCGCCAACGACGAGCTGGTAGGGCAGCTTTTGCAGGCTGTGCTCGCGGATCTTGTAGCTGATTTTCTCGTTCCGCAGGTCGGCTGCGACCCGGAAACCCGCGCCGCGCAGCCGATCGACTAGGCTGCGCGCGTACGCATCCTGGCGCTCGGTGATGTTGAGCACGACCGCCTGCACCGGGGCAAGCCAGAGCGGAAACGCGCCGGCGTGATGCTCGATCAGGATGCCGAGGAAACGCTCGAGCGAGCCGACGATCGCCCGGTGCAGCATCACCGGCGTGCGGCGCGTGTTGTCTTCGGCAACGTACTCGGCGCCGAGGCGCCCCGGCATGCTGAAGTCGACCTGCATCGTGCCGCACTGCCATGAGCGCCCGATGCTGTCTTTCAGGTGGTATTCGATCTTGGGGCCGTAGAAGGCGCCCTCGCCGGGCAGCATCTCGAACTTGACGCCCGAGCGCTCGAGCGCTCGGACGAGTGCCTTCTCCGCCTTCTCCCAGATCTCGTCCGCGCCGATGCGCTTCGCCGGGCGGGTGGCGATCTTGTAGACGATGTCGGTGAAGCCGAAGTCGCGATACACGTTCTGCAGGAGCGCCGTGTACTGCACGCACTCCGGCAGGATGTGCTCCTCCGTGCAGAAGATGTGGCCGTCGTCCTGCGTGAAGCCGCGCACGCGCATCAGCCCGTGCAGCGCGCCGGAAGGCTCGTTGCGGTGGCACGAGCCGAACTCGCCGTAGCGCAGCGGCAGGTCGCGGTAGCTCCTGACGCCCTTGTTGTAGATGAGGATGTGGCCGGGACAGTTCATCGGCTTGATCGCGTACTCGCGGTTCTCCGACGAAGTGGTGAACATGTTTTCCTTGAAGTTGTCCCAATGCCCGGTCTTCTGCCAGAGACTCACGTCGATGATCTGCGGGCCGCGCACCTCGTGGTAGCCGTTGTCTCGGTACACGCGGCGCATGTACTGCTCGACCTGCTGCCAGAGCGTCCAACCTTTCGGGTGCCAGAAGACGAGTCCCGGCGCCTCCTCTTGCATGTGGAAAAGATCGAGCTGCGTGGCGAGGCGCCGATGGTCCCTTTTCTCCGCCTCTTCGAGCATGCGCAAATAGGCATCCTGGTCTTCCTTCTTCGCCCAGGCCGTGCCGTAGATGCGCTGGAGCATCTCGTTCTTCGAATCGCCGCGCCAATACGCGCCCGCGACCCGCATCAGCTTGAAGTTCTTGAGCTTGCCCGTGGAGGGCACATGCGGCCCGCGGCAGAGATCGATCCAGTTGCCCTGGCCGTAGAGCGAAATGGTGTCCTTCTCGGGAATCGAGCCGATGATCTCCGCCTTGTACTTTTCCCCGATGGAGTTGAAGAAGGCGACGGCCTCGTCGCGCTTCATCACCTTGCGGTCGACCGGCAGGTCGCGCTTGGCGATCTCGGCCATGCGCTTCTCGATCGCCGCCAGGTCTTCCGGCGTGAAGGGCCGCTTGTACGAGAAGTCGTAGAAGAACCCGTTCTCGATCACCGGGCCGATGGTCACCTGCGCGTCGGGGAAGAGCTCCTTCACCGCGTGCGCGAGCAGGTGCGCCGTCGAGTGGCGCAGCAGGTCGTTCGCCTCGGGATCTCTGTCCGTGACGATGGCGACATCGGCGTCGCCTTCCAGCTTGAAGCCGGTGTCGACCAGTCTTCCGTTCACGCGGCCCGCAAGCGCGGCGCGCGCGAGCCCCGGGCCGATCGCCTGGGCGATTTCGGCTACGGTGACCGGTCCTGGAAACGACTTCGACGAGCCGTCGGGGAGACGGATATTGGGCATCACGAGCGAAGATCGTAGCATGATGAATATGCAGCTTTCCCTCGCGATGAACGCGTACGACCACGTGCGCGACCTGATCTCCGGCGACATCCGGCCGAAAGGCATCGAGCTCCTGCCGCTCGAGCTACCGATCGAGGAGATCTTCTACCGCTTCACGCGCTTCCAGGAGTGGCACGTCTCCGAGATGTCGTTCGGCAAGGTGGTCTCGCTCATGTCCGAGGAGCGGCCGCCGATCGTCGTGCTGCCGGTATTTCTCTCCCGCGTATTCCGCCATTCGGCGATCTACTTGCGGGAGGGGTCGACCATTAGGAAGCCGAAAGACCTCGAGGGGCGCCGCGTCGGCATTCCCGAATGGGCACAGACCGCCGGCATCTACGTCCGGGGAATGCTGGCGCACGAATACGGCATCGACCTGGCGAAGATCCAATGGTTCCAGGCCGGCGTGCGCGAACCCGGGCGCGTGGAAAAGGTCGAGCTCTCGCTGCCCTCAGGCGTAAAGATCCAGCGCATGGCGGAGAAGACGCTCCTCGGCATGCTCGCCGCGGGCGAGCTCGACGCGGTGATGTCGGCGCGCGAGATTCCGGCGCGGCGCCTCTTCGCCGACTATCGCGCGGCCGAGGCCGAGTACTGGAAGAAGACGCGCATCTTTCCGATCATGCATGTGCTCGTCATTCGACGCGACGTCTACGAGCGCGACCGCTGGATCGCGATGAGCCTTTACCAGGCATTCGAGGAGGCGAAACGGCGGAGCATCGCGCGGGTTCGCGAATTCGGCCTATCGCACCTGCCGATGCCCTGGGTGCCGGACCATCTCACGCAGTGGCGCGCGCTCGCGGGCGAGGACTTCTGGCCCTACGGCATCGAATCCAACCGGCCGACGCTGGAAGCGTTCTTCCAATATGCGCACGAGCAGGGCGTGGCGAAGAGGCGCTTGCAGATGGAAGACGTGTTCGCGCCCGAGACGCGCGAACAGTTCAAGATCTAGTCTGCTTTTACGCCGAGCTTGCGGATCAGGTTGCCGTACTTTTCGTAGTCGCGCTTGATCAGCGCCTCGAATTCCTGGGGCGAAAGGCTCATGGTCTCCAGGCTGCCTTGCCCGTGCAGCTTTTGCTTCACGTCGGGCGCGTCGAGCGCGGCCTGCACTTCAGTGCGCAGGCGCTTGAGCACATCCTCGGGCATTCCGGACGGGCCAAAGAGGCCCAGCCAGATAGAGTTCTCCAAGCCCGGATAGAACTCGCCGATCGTCGGCAGCTCCGGGAAAGTCGGCGAACGCTTCCCACCGGCGACGGCGAGGGCGCGCAGGCGACCCGCCCGGATCAGCGGCGCTGAGGACGTGCCCGAGAACACGGCGGCAACTTCGCCGGACATAGTGGCAGTCACCGCTGGAGTGCCGCCGCGATAGGGCACGTGGACCATGTCGAATCCGGCGCGCGCCTTCAGCATCTCCATCGTCAATTGGTGCTGGCTGCCGTTGCCGCCCGAGGCATAGGCGAGCGGCGGCTTTGCCTTCTTCGCATACTCAATGAATTCGGGGAAGGTCTTCGGCGGCAGCGCCGGGTTGATCGACAGCACGAACTGGTTGGAGACGAGCGCTGAGATCGGCGTCAGATCCTTCAGCGTGTCGAGGGGCATGCTTGCGTACACGTGCGGATTGATCGCGATCAGGCTGTCCGCGGCGAGGAGCAGCGTGTATCCATCCGGCGCGGCGTGCGCCGTCTCGTCGGCGGCGGCATTGCCGTTGGCGGCGGGCTTGTTCTCGACGACGACGGGCTGGCCAAGCTTCGGCGAGATCTTGTCGGCGATGACGCGTGCGACGATGTCGGGCGCGCCGCCGGGCGGGATGGTGACGATGATCTTGATCGGTCGCGTCGGGTATTGCGCGAGCGCGCTGCCGGCGAGTACCAGTGCGAGAAGCAGGAATGCGAGCCGTTTCATGAATTACTCCGCCTTGATGCCGCGCTCCTTGATGACGCGGCCCCATTTCTTCTGCTCCCGCTCAAGATGCGCGGCGGCTTCCTCCGGCGGGCTCGCGATCACCGTGACCCCGCGCTCCTCGTAGAGCTTCACCTGATCGGGCGGTGTCATCACCTTGCGGATGTGCGAATTGAGCGTGTCGACGATCGCGCGCGGCGTGGCCTTGGGTGCCGAAACGACGAACCAGGTCTCGAACTCGTAGCCTGGCACGCCGGCCTCGGCCACCGTCGGCAGCTCGGGCATGGCGGCAATGCGCTTCGCGCTCGTCACGGCCAGCGCTCGCAGCCGGCCGCCTTTTACGTAGGCAGTCTGCTGCGAGACGTTGCCGAACGTGAGTGCCACCTCGCCGGCGATGACCGCCGTGTCGGCAGGGCCGCCCCCCTTGTACTGCACGGCCACGATGTCGACGCCCGCCAGCAGGTTGAAAAGCTCGCCGGCGATATGCGGATTGGTGCCCACGCCGGCGGAGGAATAGTTGAGCTGGCCGGGCTTGCTCTTGGCGAGCGCGATCAGCTCCTGGATCGAGCGCACCGGGACGGACGGATGCACGGTGACGAACGAGGGCGCCGACGCCACCAGGGAAATCTGGACAAAGTCGCGCAGCGCGTCATAAGGCACCCGCGGCATCAGGAACTGGTTGGTGACGAAGGGGATGGTGTTGATGAGGATCGTGTAGCCGTCGGGCGGCGAATTCATCACGACCTCGGTGCCGAGGATCCCGGACGCCCCGGAACGGTTGTCGACCACGATCTGCTGTCCGAGGCTCTCGGAAAGCTTCGTCGCCAGCAGGCGACCGACGACGTCGATGCTGCCGCCCGGCGGAAACGGCGCGACCAGGCGTATCGCTTTCGACGGGTAGGTTTGCGCAGCCGCCGGCAAAGCCAGCAAGGCGGCAGCGATGACGATCCAGAACCTGTTCATGAGGAAGTATTTGGTAGGCGCGATTGGACTCGAACCAACGACCCCTACCATGTCAATCGCGCAGTTTGGTTAAGCGGTCGTTCGGCGTCAATCACTTACGCTACTCGGCTCCGTGCCCGAACGACCGCAGACGCCAGAACATGACTGGAGTGGACTCACTACCGGCCCATCGTTGTCTCACCCTTCTCAACCGCGATCGACCGCGGCATAGGGCGCCTGCGCGAACCTGATGTCCATCTCCCGTAGTGCTTCCTTGCCACGGGTGGTAAGGTCAGTCAAGAACTCGAACTGCTCGCGACTCTCCTTCACGTAAGCCTTGAGCTTGTAGTGTGTGCCCCAGGGCTTCTACTGCACGACCACTCCCACTTTCGTTCCGGGCATCAGGTAGCTGCTAGCGTTGGCAACATCGAGGAGGCGCTGGCTTACCGCTTGAGCGTCGTGGTCCGGGTGCAGGTAGAAGTCCGCCACGCACAACACGCTGTGACCGCCGCTGGTCGCATTCGAGATCTTCTTTGACCACAGCCGCGAGTGCGGAATGATTACCTCGTTATCGTAGGTCGTTACGAGGTGGACGGCGCGCACGCCGATCAGCTTGACCTCTCCGTAAGTGCCGTCCAACTCGATCCAGTCACCGGGCTGATAGGGGCCTTCAAGGACCGTCACTAGGCCAGCAACCAGGCTGCTCGCGTAATCTTTAAACACAAAGGCGAGCGCGATGCCCACGCTGGCGACGATCGCTACAATGTTCTGGAAGCTCGGCTCAACGATAAGAGGAACGATTGCAACGAAAGCCCCGACGCCGATGCATAGCCGCAGGAGAGGAATCACACGCAGTATCGGAAGGCGCAGACGCACAGGCGCTCCTTCGGCTGCACTGCGCAGCGCCCAGCGCACGGCGGACGCCAACAGCCAGGCTAGAACAAGCACGCTCACAACGAGTACGACTTCATAGGAATCGAGATTCCTCAGAATCCCCAGGCTCCCCGCGCTTTCGTTCATCTCACCCCCTCATGGCGTTCGCAAAAAACCCCCAGCGCAGATGCGAGCATACGATGTGTGGGTGCAACGTGGAGATACGGACAACATACGATCCGGGACTCCGCCATTTCGTCGAACGGGAGCTCCTAACTCGGCCACCGAATTAGACGTCGGAGAGGAAAGTGGTAGGCGCGATTGGACTCGAACCAACGACCCCTACCATGTCAATCCGGCAGTTTGGCTAAGCGGTCGTTCGGCGTCAAACACTTACGCTACTCGGCTCCGTGTCCGAGCGACCGCAGATGCCAGGACATGACCGGAGTGGTCCCACGGTGGACTCACCCCGGTTCTCATCGAATGATCTTGTCGTACTCGGAATGCGGGCCGATCCAGAACCAGACGATTCCGTCTGTCGTTTCAATCCCGACCGCGCGGTAACGGATACCGACGCGCGCTGAGTAGAAGCGCCCGACCTTCTTAAGCTGCAGGGATGGATAACGCTCGTCACGCCTTAGCTGCTCATAGCAGCGATCCGCAAGCCGTTGGATGTTTGCTGGTAGAGCTCGGTACGCGTCCCAAAACTCCGGCGAGGCGTAGTGATTCAAAACTTCGAGGTCTTGCCTGTGGCGTGTGCCTTGAGTGCCTTGTCACCGAGCGCGTCAAGCCTTCCAGCCTGGACGTCGGCCTCAAACTGACGATCCCAATTCTCGGCGTCGAAAGCGGCAAACCATTCACGCAACTCCGCCATTTCTTCCGGCGAGAGACGCTGAATTTCCTGCTCGATCTTCTCAACCTTACCCATGTGAATCTCGCAATGTGGCGAAACGGTCGTTCCGCGTCAATTCTACAGTTCCGGGTTTCGTGTTGGCTCCCGATCAAAGCGAATCAGGGCAACGTTGGGTAAGTATGGTCCGGCTGCCTTTACACTAGCCGACCGGGCCTTTCGCGTTTTCCAAAAACGACGTTCATGACATCGAAGAAGGTTTCTTCGCGGGGGTTGCCGACAATCACAGGCCTTCGCCGTGTGCTCATTCCTGCCGAAGCGCTGCGGTCGTTTGTCGCAGCTGGCGTTGTCGAACATAATCCGCCTCGCGCGGAGCCGGTAGCGTGGAAAGGAACTAAGCCATGCTATTCAAACGCGCAGAGTCGGAGTTCTGGTACGTCAGGTACCGAGAGGCTCGGGAGCAATGTTTGTGGGGCACTCAGCCGCAACGGACTTTCGATGAATTGATGCTTCGTTACCTCAAGGAAACGAAAACCATCAAGCGCAGCGCGGAAACAGACGCCTGGTACGCGAAAGCGTTGACGGCGTATTTCTCGGGGCGAGTGCTCTCCAAGCTGAAGCGCGCCGACATTCGCGGCTACATTGCGAAACGTCGGGCTGACGGCTTGAAGGGCGGAACCATCAACCGGGAAATCGGGCTGCTCTCCTCGGCGATCAATCGTGCTCGTGTTGAATGGGATTGGGACATTCCGAATCCCGTTCAGGGCATGCGCGAACCGGAAGGCGAAGGACGGCGGGTGTTTCTCACGCAAGCGCAGTTCAACGCGCTGGTTGCAGCTGCGGAGAGGAACAAGCGGGCCCCCTACCTCGCCGACCTGATCACCGTCGCGGTCATGACCGGGTGCCGTCGTGGTGAGCTTCTCGGGTTGGAGTGGTCGCGGGTGGATCTGCAGGCCAACGCGATCCGTCTTGGGGCGATGGATACCAAGGCGGGTAAGGCGCGGCTGGTGGCGATCAACCAGGCGGCGCGGGAAGCGCTGTTGCGGCGGCAGGCGTACCGGGAGAAGCATTGTCCGGACGCTGCCTGGGTGTTCTGTGGGCGGAAGGCCAAGCGCATCGCGGGGATCAAGACGTGTTTCCACGCGGCGCGCAAGGCTGCAGGGCTGGTCGACGTGCGCTTCCACGATCTGCGGCATACGTGCGGGTCGTGGCTTGCGCAGGCGGGCGTGCCGCAAAGCCATATCGCGGAAGTGCTGGGACACAGCACCATGCGGATGACGGAGCTACACGCACATCGCGCCGGCCACAGCTCGGGCCGCTGTAGAAAAGCTGGGAGGGGTACCCAAACAGGTACCCACTGAGCCAGCGGAGGAAGTTGCAGCGTTGTAACTGCTTGAGAGATTGGTAGGCGCGATTGGACTCGAACCAACGACCCCTACCATGTCAAGGTAGTGCTCTAACCAGCTGAGCTACGCGCCTAAAGCAGACGAATTTTATACTAGGGCGCATGGAGCTCATTCTCTGGCGGCACGCCGACGCAGAAGACGGCGCCGACGACATGGCACGGCGCCTCACGCCGAAGGGAGAGAAGCAAGCCGCGGCGATGGCGCAGTGGCTGCGCGCGCACCTGCCTGGGCAGTACACGCTGCTCGCCAGCCCGGCGGTGAGAGCGCAGCAAACGGCGGCAGCGCTCGGCACGCCGATCACCGAAAGATCGTTCGCCCCGGGCGCATCGGTGACTGCGATCGTGAAAGCCGCGGAGAAGTACAAAGGCGTCGTCATCGTCGTCGGCCATCAGCCGGATCTCGGCCGCGCCGCCGCCGAACTCGTGGCGAACGCGCGCACCGAGTGGTCGATCGAGAAAGGCGCGGTGTGGTGGCTCGCGGGCGACATGCCCGCGCGCATCAAGGCCGTCATGTCACCGGACCTGCTGTAGCACCGAGACCTTCTTGTCGGACAGGCCGCTGACGGTGAGTTTCATGCCGATCGACTTCCAGTGGCTCGTCTCCGATTCCATGGCGTCGGCGGAGAGCGCGTTCTCGTCGAGCCACGACTGAGGCAGGTCGATGGCGAAGCCGCCGGCATCGGCGGCGACGCGCAGGAACGGAAGCTTCGAGTCGGTACGGCTCCTCAAGATCAGCGCCGCCATGCGCAGCGCGAAGACCAGCTTCCAGTCCGAGCCTTCGAGCCCGGCGTCCTGCATCTTGCGCAACTTGCCGCGGTGCGCGAGCACGATGCGCGCGAGCCGCGCCTGCTCCATGCGCGAAAAACCCGGCATGTCGGCGTTCGACAGCACATAGGCGGAATGCTTGTGGTACTGCGCGTGCTCGATCGACAGCCCCACCTCGGCGAGGCGCGCCGCCCGTTCGAGGAGCTGGCGATCGCCGTCTTCCTCGCGCTCGGCGCCCGGCGTGAGCGCGTCGTGGATCATGAGCGAGAGATGCCGTAGCCGCTCGGCCTGAGCGCTGTCGACGTGGTAGCGGCGCATGAACTGCGACACCGTGACCTCGCGCATGTCGCGATGCTCGACGCGGCCGAGCAGGTCGTAGAGCACGCCGTGGCGCAGCGCCCCCTCGGACACTTTCATCGCCTCGATGCCGAGCTCGTCGAACACCGCGCCCATGATCGCGACGCCCCCGGGCAGGACAGGCGCCCGGTTCGGCCGCAGGCCCGCGATCTTGTCGGGATCGGCTCTTTCGTGCTTGATGAGCGCCGAGCGCAGGCGCTCGAGGCCCTCGCGAGTCAGTCCCTCGGCGGCGAAGTCATTCGCGCGCAGGATGTTCTCCATCGAGCGTGCGGTGCCCGACGAGCCGACGGCTTCTTCCCAGCCGGCCGCGCGATAGGCATGCGCGATGCCCGCCAGCTCCTGGCGCGCGGCCAGCTCGGCTGCCTTCATGCGCGACTTGTCGATCTTGCCGTCCGCGAAATAGTTGAGGCTGTACGAGAGGCAGCCCATGTAGAGCGATTCCGTGAGCTGCGGCTCGACGCCGGTGCCGATGATGAATTCGGTCGAGCCGCCGCCGACGTCGACCACCAGCCGGCGCGCGGCGGAGGCCGGCATCGAGTGCGAGACGCCGAGATAGATGAGGCGCGCTTCCTCGCGGCCCGAGATCACTTCGATCGGGAAACCGAGCACCGAGCGCGCTTCGCGCAGGAACTGCGACGAGTTCTTCGCTATGCGCAGCGCGTTGGTGCCGACCGCACGCACGCCCTGGCGCGGGAAGCCGCGCAGCCGCTCGGCGAATTTCGCCAGCGCTTCGAGCGCCGATGCCTGCGTGGCGCGGTCGATGCGTTTGTCCGCGGTGAGCCCGCCGCCGAGGCGCACCACTTCGCGCACCGCATCGAGCGGATAGATCTGGCGGTCGACCACGCGCCCGATCTCGAGGTGGAAGCTGTTCGAGCCGAGGTCGACGGCGGCTAGCGTTTCCTGGCGTGCCATGGGCGGCTTACCGTAACACGAGCGTCACATTCGCGCGGATTAGAATCGTCCTCTTCCCCATGAACCGAAGAATCCCAACGCCGGCGCAGTTCGTCAACCGCGAACTCGGCCAGATCGCTTTCAACCGGCGCGTGCTGGCGCAGGCGGCAGACGAATCGGTGCCGCTCCTCGAGCGGCTGAAGTTCATCACCATCGTCTCGTCGAACCTCGACGAGTTCTTCGAGATCCGCATCGCGGGACTCAAGGAGAGCATCAAGCTCGGCCTGCACGATTCGGGCCCGGATGCGCGCAGCGCCGCCGAGGTTTTCGAGGCGGTGAGCAAGGAGACGCATGCGCTCGTCGCCGAGCAGTACAAGCTCCTGAACGAGACCGTCCTGCCGGCGCTCGCCCGGGAAGGCGTCGTGTTCCCGCGCCGCGAGGAGTGGACCAGCGCGCAGAAGCAATGGATCCGCGACTACTTCTTCCGCGAGCTGCTGCCGGTCCTCACGCCGATCGGCCTCGACCCGGCGCACCCCTTCCCGCGCGTGCTGAACAAGAGCTTGAACTTCGCCGTCGAGCTCGAAGGCCGCGACGCCTTCGGCCGCAGCTCGCGCGCGGCGATCGTGCAGGCGCCGCGTGCGCTGCCGCGGCTGATCCGCCTGCCGCAGGCGCACGCCGGCGCGGAATATGCGTTCGTCTTCCTCTCCTCGATCCTCCACGCGCACGTCGGCGAGCTCTTTTCCGGCATGAACGTGATCGGCTGCTACCAGTTCCGCGTGACGCGCAATTCAGACCTTTTCGTCGACGAGGAGGAGATCAAGAATCTCCACACCGCGCTGCAGGGCGAGCTCCTGCATCGCCACTTCGGCGATGCGGTGCGGCTCGAAGTCGCGGACAACTGCTCGCTCGCCATGGTGGAATTCCTGCTGCAGCAGTTCGGCCTGCGCGAGCCCGATCTCTATCGCGTCGAGGGTCCGGTGAACCTCTACCGCCTGCGCGAGGTGCCCGACCAGGTCGAGCGTCCGGCGCTCAAGTACCCGCCGTTCAACCCCGGCCTGCCGCCGTCGCTCGACACGCCCGAGCTCTTCGAGGTGCTGCGCAAGCAGGACGTGCTGCTGCACCATCCTTTCCAGTCGTTCCTGCCGGTGATCGACTACATCCGCACCACGGCGAACGACCCGAACGTGATCGCCATCAAGCAGACCGTGTACCGCACGGGCACCGATTCGGAGCTGATGGAGATCCTGGTCGACGCGGCGCGCAAGGGCAAGGAAGTCACGGTGGTCGTCGAGCTGATGGCGCGCTTCGACGAGGAAGTGAACATGAACTGGGCGGCGCGCCTGGAGGAAGTCGGCGCGCACGTCGTCTACGGCGTGGTCGGCCACAAGACGCACGCCAAGATGTCGCTCATCGTGCGCCGCGAGGACACCGACCACGGCAAGGTGCTGCGCCGCTACGCGCATCTTTCGACCGGCAACTACCACCCGGCGACGGCCCGTGCGTATACGGACTTCGGTCTCTTCACCGCAAACGAGGAGCTCTGCACCGACGTCGCCGAGGTATTCCAGCAGCTTACCGGCCTCGGCCGCGCCGGGCGCTTGAAGCACGTATGGCAGTCGCCCTTCACGCTGCACCGTCGCATCATCGGGGCCATTCGCAACGAAGCGAAGCTGGCCGCAGAAGGGAAACCGGCGCGCATCATCGCCAAGATGAACGCGCTCCTCGAGCCGCAGATCATCGAGGAGCTCTACACGGCCTCGGGCGCGGGCGTGAAGATCGACCTCATGGTGCGCGGCGTATGCGCGCTCAGGCCCGGCATCGAGGGCGTCTCGGACAACATCCGCGTGCGCTCGGTCGTCGGCCGCTTTCTCGAGCACTCGCGCGTCTTCTACTTCGAGAACGGCGGCGCCGAGGATGTGTACCTGGCGAGCGCCGACTGGATGGCGCGCAACTTTTTCCGCCGCATCGAGCTCTGCTTCCCGGTGCTCGACGCCGCATTGAAAAAGCGCGTCATCCGCGAAGGCCTGATGCCGTATCTCGACGACAACAGCCAGGCATGGGTGATGCAATCCGACGGCAATTACGAGCGGCTGCGGCCGCGCAAAGGCGCCAAAGGGCGCTCGGCGCAAGACGAACTGCTGCTTCTGCTGGCTACGCCCAGCTAAGCGCGCGCTACGCGGATCACGCCCTTCAGCTCGCGCACGATAGCGAACGCGCGCTTGAGCTGCGCCACGTTGACGACATCGAACGTGAAGCGCATGAACGCGAGCTCGTCGCGGCTCTGCGTGCGCACCGCGGTGACGTTGATCTTCTCGCGGGCGAGCGCGTCGCCAATGTCGCGCAGCAATCCCCGCCGATCGGTGGCCGTGACCGTCATCTCGACCGCGTAGCTGCCGCTACCTTCGCCCCATTGCGCTTCGATCATGCGCTCCGGATGGCGCTCGGCAAGGCGTTTCAGGCTGTCGCAGTCCTCGCGGTGCACCGAGACGCCCTTGCCCCGCGTCACGAAGCCGCGGATCGGATCGGGCGGCACCGGCTTGCAGCACTTGGCGAGCTGAGTCATCAGGCGGTCCACGCCGCCGACCACGAGCACGCCCTTTTTCGGCGCCGGTGCGCGCTTCAGCTTCGGCAGCGCCGCGGGCGCCTCGGGCTCGACGCCGCGCAGGGCGATCTGCAATTGACGCAGGTTGACCTCGTCGCGAGCGACGGCGACGAATAGATCCTCGGGCTTCTTGAAGCCGAGGCGGTCGGCCAGTGTTTCGAGACTGGCGTGGGTGGTGCGCTCGCGTTTGAGCTCTTTCTCGACGACCGCCCGTCCCGCCGCAACGGTCTCCGCGTGCGCCTTGGCGTTGAACCACTGCCGGATCTTGGCGCGCCCCCGCGCGCTCTTCACGAAACCGCGCTCGGCGTTCAGCCAGTCGCGCGACGGACCCCCTGACTTCGCGCTGACGATCTCGACGCGCTGGCCGCTCTCGAGCGGCGTGTCGAGCGGCTCGATCTGGCCGTCGACGCGCGCCCCGCGACAGCGGTGGCCGAGGTCGCTGTGCAGCGCGTAGGCGAAGTCGATCGGCGTCGAGCCGGCCGGCAGGTCGATGACTTTGCCTTGCGGCGTAAGCACGTAAACCGTGTCGTCGAGTTGCGCCTTCTTCTTGGCGGTGCTCGCCCAGTCGGCCACTTCGTCGCGCCAGGCGAGGAGTTCGCGCAGCCAGGCGATCTTCTGCTCGAACGCCTCGCTGGTCTTCACCTTCTCCTTGTAGCGCCAATGGCTCGCGACGCCGAACTCGGCGTGGCGATGCATCTCCTCGGTGCGGATCTGCACCTCGAGCGTCTTGCCCTCCGGACCGAGCACCGCGGTGTGCAGCGACTGGTAAAGGTTGCCCTTCGGCCGGGAGATGTAGTCGTCGAACTCCTTCGGGATCGGCTGCCACAGGTTGTGCACCACGCCGAGCGCGGTGTAGCAATCCTTCATCTCCGGGACGATCACGCGCAACGCGCGCACGTCGTAGAGCTGGCTGAAGTCGAGGGACTTCGCGCGCATCTTGTTCCAGATGGAATAGAGGTGCTTCGGCCGGCCGTAGAGCTCGGCCTTGACGCCGGCGGCTTCGAGCTCGCGCCCGAGCAGCGCAATGGCGCGCGCGATGTACTGCTCACGCTCGAGCCGCTTTTCATCGAGCATGCCCGCGATGCGCTTGTAGAGCTCGGGCTCGAGAAAGCGGAACGACAGGTCCTCGATCTCCCACTTGAGCTGCGCCACGCCGAGGCGGTTGGCGAGCGGCGAGTAGATGTCGAGGCTCTCGCGCGCATAGAGCGCTTTCTCGCCGGATGGGTTCTTCGCGAACCAGCGCAGCGTCTGCGTGCGGCTGGCGAGCCGGATCAGCACGACCCGCACGTCCTCGACCATGCCGAGCACCATCTTGCGCAGCACCTCGTTCTGCTCGGTCGGGTTGGCGCGCGTCGCGAGGCGCAGCTGGTAGAGCTTCTCGACGCCGGCGGCGAGCGCCGCGACTTCGGCGCCGAACTGGCTGGCGAGCTGGTCCAGCTCGACGTGCTTGGGGGCGGCAAAGAGCAGCCCGCCCATGCGGCCGACGGCGTCCACGCCGAGGGCAGCCAGGTTGGCGGTCAAGCCCAGTGCGTGGGCCCAGGTCGGCTCACCGGTAGAGAGGATCTGCCCGGCGTAGAGCGGCTCGGCGAAGTCGAGCGCCTGCGCAACGCGCGCCCGATCGGCCGGCGCGAGGCCCTCGGCGAGCGGACCGAGCGCCGCGGCGCCGCTTTGCGGATGTAATTGAACCACCGAGCGCATAGGCTATTTTACGGGCGCGATGGGTTGGCTCACAGAGTGGCGGCGCAGGCGCATCCTTGCAAGGCACCGCATCGACGATGCGCTCTGGCAACGCGCCACCTGGCGCCTGCGCTTTCTGCCGCAAGACGGCAAGCTGCGCGACATGGCGCTCCTCTTCCTCGCCGAGAAGGACTTCACCGGTGCGCACGACCTCGCGGTGACCGACGAGATGCGGCTCTCCATCGCCGCGCAGGCCTGCCTGCCGGTGCTCGAGCTGGGTCTTGACTGGTATTCGGGCTGGCGGGGGGTCATCGTCTATCCCGGCGACTTTCGCGTGCGGCGCGAGGAGATGGACGAGCACGGGGTGGTCCATGAATGGGACGACGAGCTCGCCGGCGAGGCGATGCCGGGCGGGCCGGTGGTGCTGTCGTGGGACGCGGCGGCGCACGATCCCCTGATCAACGTGGTGATCCACGAGTTCGCGCACAAGCTGGACATGCTGAACGGGAACGCCGACGGCGTGCCGCCGCTCCACGCGGGCATGGACCGCGCGGTGTGGAAGCGTGCGTTCGGCGAAGCGTACGCAGGCTTGTGCGATGCCGTCGATCGTGGGCGCGACACGTGGCTTGACCCGTACGCCGCCGAGCACGAATCGGAATTCTTTGCGGTCGTCAGCGAGGCGTTCTTCCGCGAAGGGAAGGAAACGCGCCGGCGCTATCCCGATGTGTACGACCAGCTGAAACTCTTCTACCGCCAGGACCCCGCGGCTAGAACATAATTCCGCGCATGAATCCCGTCGCTGTCTACAACGAGCTCACCGAGCGCTGCACGAATTTCCTGCGCGTCGACGAGCTCTGTCGCCTTGCTGCGCAGAAGGATCCGAAGGTGCCGGGCGAATCCGCGCTGGCCGAGGAGGCTGCGCGGCCGCTCAATGCGAAGAAGGGCCTCGAACGCGCGCAAGGCGCCTTCGTGGCCGAAGTATTGGCCGATCCGGCCGCCGGCACTCATCTCTGCCACGCCATGCTGCTGCCGCTGCCCGAGTCGCGCGAGCGCGCATCCGAGTTCGAGCGCACCGGCCGGCTCGATCTGGGCGGCGCGAGCGTCGAGCGCATGGGCAAAGCGGCGGTGGTGACGATGCAGAACCCGCGGTTCCTGAACGCGGAAGACGAGACGACGCTGCGGCCGCTCGAGACCGCGATCGACGTCGCGCTGCTCGATACGAAGAGCGAAGTCTGCGTGCTGCGCGGCGGCAAGGTGGAGCATCCGCGCTACGCCGGGCGGCGGCTCTTCGGCGCCGGCATCAACCTCACGCACCTCTACCAGGGGAAGATCCGCTACCTCTGGTACCTCCTGCGCGACCTCGGTCTCGTCAACAAGCTCTACCGCGGCCTGGCGCTGCCGAACGCGTCGCCGGAGGTCGATAGCAGGGAAAAGATGTGGATCGGCGCCATCGAAGGCTTCGCCATCGGCGGGCACTGCCAGGTCGTGCTCACGCTCGACTACGTGCTCGCGGCCGAGCGCGCCTACATGACGCTGCCCGCGCGCAAGGAAGGCATCATCCCGGGCGCGGCGAACCTGCGGCTCGATCGCTTCGTCGGCGCCCGCACCGCGCGACAGGCGGTGCTCGCCGAACTGCGCATCGAGTGCGACAGCCCGCAAGGGCGGCTGGTGTGCGACGAGATCGTCTCCGACATGGACTCCGGCCTTGCGCGCACCGTGGAGCGGCTGGCGGGAGCGGGCATAGTGAGCGCCGCCGGCAACCGGCGCGCCTTCCGCATTTCGGAAGAGCCGCTCGACAGCTTCCGCCGCTACATGTCAGTCTATGCCCGCGAGCAGGCGCACTGTCACTTGAGCCCGGCGCTGATCGCCAATCTCGAGAGGAACTGGAATGCTGCGACACGACGCGTCTGAGACGATCCTCATCCTGCACGGACCGAACCTGAACCTCTTCGGCCGCCGCGAGCCGCACATCTACGGCACGACGACGCTCGAGCAGATCAACGAGCGGCTGCGCACGCTCGCCGCCAAGATCCAGGTCAAGCTCACGATCGTGCAATCGAACCACGAGGGCGTGCTGGTGGACACTCTGCAAAAGCACATGGACGAGGCCGCCGGCGCGATCCTCAACCCCGCCGGCCTCACGCAGTACAGCGTTTCGCTGCACGACTGCATCAAGGCGATGCCCTTCCCCGTGATCGAAGTGCATCTGTCGAATCTCGCCACGCGCGAAGAATGGCGGCACCACTCGATCATTTCCTCGGCCGCAAAGGGCTCCGTGCAAGGCCTGGGTTGGCGCTCGTATACCGCAGCGCTGCGCACTCTGGTGGAAATCGTACGCGAGCCGAAAAAAGCGTCCTGATCGTCGTCGACGTGCAGAACGACTTCATGCCAAGCGGCGCGCTCGCCGTGCCGAAGGGCGACGAGGTCGTGCCCGTCATCAACCGCCTCGCCGGCGGCTTTGCGAACGTCGTGCTCACGCAGGACTGGCATCCGCGCGACCACATCTCGTTCGCCACCGCCCATGCCGGGCGCAAGCCCTTCGAGACCACCCGCCTGCCCTACGGCGAACAGGTGCTTTGGCCCGCGCACTGCGTCCAGGGAACTCGCGGCGCCGAGCTGCACAAGGATCTGCAGATCGCGCAGGCACAGCTCGTCATCCGCAAGGGCCACCATCGCGAGATCGACAGCTATTCCGCGTTCCTCGAAGCGGACCGCAAGACCACCACCGGCCTCGGCGGCTATTTGCGCGAGCGCGGATTCAAAGAGCTCTACGTTTGCGGGCTGGCCACCGATTTCTGTGTCGCCTGGACCGCGCCGGCGTGCGCCGCACATCTACAGGAACCATGAGGAAATCATGAACCGCAAGCTCAACCGGCAGGACCTGCGCGAAGCCGCCGAGAAGTACAAGAACTGGGGCAAGTGGGGGCCGAAGGACGAGATCGGCACGCTCAACTTCACCACTGCTGAAGACATCGTCGCCGCCGCGAAGTTGGTACGGAAAGGCAAAGTCATCTCGCTCGCGCTCAATTTCGACCACACGGGTCCGCAGGGCGCGAAGAGCAAGTACCCGGCGATGGGCCGCACCAACCCGATCCACACCATGCTGCGCACCGGCACCGACGCCTACTCGGGCGTGCTCGACCATCGCGGCATCCGCGCCGCAGACGACATGGTGGTGATGCCGCTCCAGTGCGGTACGCAATGGGACGGCCTGGGCCACGTGTTCTACGAGAACTCCATGTGGAACGGCTACGACTGCCGCGAGGTCACCTCGAACGGCGCCCAGAAGTGCGGCATCGAGAAGACCAAGAACCGCATGGTCGGGCGCGGCGTGTTCCTGGATGTTCCCAAATTTTTAGGAAAAAAATATCTGGACGACGGCTATGCCATCACCTGCGCGGATCTCGATGGCACGGCGGAGGCCCAGGGCGTGAAGATGAAGCGCGGCGACTTCGTCATCGTGCGCACCGGGCAGATGGAAGCGAAGCTGGAAGCCGGCAGCTGGGACGGCTATCCCGGCGGCGACGCGCCCGGCTTCGGCTTCGAGACGCTCGAGTGGATCAAGCGCACCGAGCTCGCCGCGCTCGCGAGTGACACCTGGGGCTGCGAGGTGCGGCCGAACGAGACCGAGCCCGGCATCAACCAGCCGTGGCACTGGATCACCATCCCGATGATGGGCATGACCATGGGCGAGATCTTCTACGTGAAGGAGCTGGCCGAGGACTGCGCGGCCGACAAGGTCTACGAGTTCCTCTTCGTCGCCCCCGCCATTCCGATCACCGGTGCGGTGGGCTCGCCCACCAATCCCCTGGCCATCAAGTAATGCTCACCGGAGCGCAGGTCCTGGCCGACATGCTCGCCGGCTACGGCGTCTCGCATGTCTTCATGGTGCCGGCGGTGCTGCGCCGCACGTTCGCCGAGATGGAGCGGCGCACGCAGATCGCACGCATCCACTGCCACGGCGAGAAGGCCGCCGCGTACATGGCCGACGGCTACGCGCGCGCGAGCGGCAAGCCGGGCATCTGCATGGCGCAAGTGGTCGGCGCGCTCAACCTCGCTGCCGGGCTGCGCGACGCCTATCTCGCGCATTCGCCGGTGATCGCGTTCACCGGCGGACGAGATCCGAAAACCAAGTTCCGCAAGGTGTACCAGGAGATCGACGACGTGCCGGCCTTCGAGCCGGTGACGAAGTGGAATGCGACCGTCGATGCGGTCGAGCGCTTCCCGGACATGGTGCGGCAGGCATTCCGCGTCGCGACTTCCGGCGCCCCCGGCCCGGTGCATCTGCAGTTCCGCGGCAACGAAGGGCAGATCGACCAGGAGGAAGCCGACATGGCGCCGCTCGTCGAGGAGCAGTTCGGCCGCGTGCCCGCATTTCGGCCGCGAGCGGACGAGGCAGAGCTGAAGAAGCTCGCCTACTGGCTCGAGCGCGCCGAGCGTCCCGTGATCGTCGCCGGCGGCGGGGTGCGCGCCTCAGGCGCCGGCGCCGAGCTGGTGCAGCTCGCCGAAGCGCTCGGTGTCCCGGTCGCAACCTCGCTCAACGGCAAGGACTCGATCGCGGCGTCGCATCCGCTTTCGGTCGGCGTGGTCGGCAGCTACTCGCGCGAAAGCGCGAACCAGCTGGTTGCCGCGGCGGATCTGGTTTTCTTCGTCGGCACGTCGGCGGGCGGCATGACCACGCATGCGTGGCAGGTGCCGAAGATCGGCGTGGCCGCCGTCCAGCTCGACATCGAGCCCGAGACCATCGGCCGCAACTATCCCCTCAAGGCCGGCGTGATGGGCGATGCGAAGGTTTGCCTGGCCGCGCTGCTCAAGCTCGCAGATCGAGCGAGTGCTGCCAAGCGCAAGGCGTGGCTCGACGATGTGAAGCGCATCTGCGGCGAATGGCGCGAGAAGTATCGCACCGCGCTCGAATCGGACGCCGTGCCGATCCGCCCCGAGCGCATCTGCGCCGAGCTCTCGCGCCACGTGCCGGAAGACGCGATCGTCCTTTCCGATACCGGGCACGCCGGCATGTGGATGGGCGGCATGTACGACGTGCGCGGACCGCGCCAGAGCTTCATGCGCAGCGCGGGTCACCTCGGCTGGGCCTTCCCTGCCGGCCTCGGCGCGAAGTGCGGCGCACCCAATCGACCGGTGGTCACCTTTACCGGCGACGCCGGCCTCTGGTACCACATCGGCGAGCTCGAGACCGCGGTGCGCTGGAACATCGCCGCCGTGACGGTGGTGAACAACAACGCGAGCGGCAACCAGTCGAAGCGCGGCTTCGACCGCGCCTACGGCGGCGAGCAGACGGCGAAGGCGCGCGAGCTATGGACCTATCGCATGGTCGATTTCGCTCGAGTCGCGAGCGACATCGGCGCGCTCGGCATCCGCGTCGAGAAGCCGGCTGAGTTTCCCGGCGCATTGCGAAAGGCGCTGGAAAGCAGCCGCCCCGCGCTGATCGACGTCGTCACCGACATCGAGGCGATCGCGCCGGCCGCGGTCTCATCCTGAGGAGAAGGCATGCTTAAAACTATCCTTGGCACAGTGCTCGCCGCGCTCACCGCCGCGGCGTTTGCACAGCCTTACCCGTCAAAGCCGGTCCATCTGCTGGTCGCATTCCCGCCCGGCGGACCGGTGGACATCATCGCGCGCCTCATCGCACCGAAGATGAGCGAGCTGCTCGGCCAGCAGATCGTCGTCGAGAACAAGGTTGGCGCGAGCGGCAACGTCGCCACCGCCGAGGTCGCGAAGTCCGCGCCGGATGGCTACACGCTGCTCACGCATTCGTCCGCCTATGCGGTCAATCCCACGCTTTTTTCCAACCCAGGGTACGACCCGATCAAGGATTTGCTGCCGATCGCGGTCGTGGCGCAGCAGGCGAACATCGTGCTCGTGAACAGCAGCTTCCCCGCGCGCACGCTAGACGAGCTGAAGAGCGCCCTGCAGAAGGGCAAGCTCGCCTTCGCTTCCCCGGGCGCGGGAACCACACCGCACCTCACGGGCGAGAATCTTTTCCACCTGCGCTGGAAGACCGATGCCACGCACGTGCCATTCAAGGGCGCCGGGCCGGCGGTGACGGGACTCCTTTCCGGCGAGCCGCCGATCGGCTGCATGGCAGGATCGGGGCCGATGGCGAACATCAAAGCGGGCAAGCTCCGCGCGCTCGCCGTCTCGTCGGCGAAGCGCCTGCCGCAGCTCCCCGATGTGCCGACCCTGGGCGAGCTCGGCTATGGCGGCATGGAGGATTACACCTGGGTCGGCGTCTTCGCGCCGGCCGGTACGCCGCGCGACATCGCACAGAAGCTGAACGACGCCGTGCTGAAGAGCGTGCGGGACGCGGAGCTGCGCCAGCGGCTCGATGCGCTCGCCTTCGACGCGACCGCCGCGCCGCTCGCGCAAACCGCCGATTACGTGCGGTCCGAGGTGACGAAATGGGCCCAGGTCGTGCGCGAAACCGGCGCCAAGGCCGAGTAGTTCTAGAAGTGGCGCGCGAACTGCCACTGCGCGCCGAAACCGCCGACGAGGCCGTAGAGGGTCTGCGATTGGACCGCGCATGCGCTACCGCTCGCGTCGTTGGGACAGACCTTCGCCTTCACTGGCGCCGCGCCGCCTCCCGCGGTGACGTAGATCATGTCCTGCGAGTGGCCCTTGCCGGTGGTATGCATGAAGTCGCGGCGGTCACGCCGGTCGCCCAGCGCTTGCGCGACCACATGCAGCCGAATCCCGCGCCGGCCGCAGGCCCCTGAGGTCGAACTTGTCGGTGATCGGCGTGGTGGAGGAATGGATGTGCTGGCTCTGGCCATAGATGCCGCCCAGCAGCAAGTCGACGTGGCAATCGTCCGCGTCAATAGCGGGTGCAACGGCCAATCCGCCAACCACGAAGCCGAGCGCGGCGATGCGCTCCATGCTCCCTCCCGAGCGAATCCTACCAGCCGCTGCCGCCGCCCCCGCCGCCGCTGTCGGAGAAGCCCGAACCGCCAGAGTTGCCGGGCGGCGTGGACGCGGCGGCGATGGTCTCGCCGAGCGACGAGACCGAGCTCGCGAAGTTGCCCATGGAGAAGCTCGATGGGCTGTCTCCGCCGAGATACCAGCTCGACACCGCCTGGGCGAGCGCGGCGCTGCCGAGCGCGATAGTGAAACGGTCGGCCCAGGTCCTCTCGACGTCGAGCGCCACCGCATAGGGCAGGAACCTGGAGAACTCTTGCGGCGTTTTCGGCGGCGCCTTCTGGCGCGCGAGGTCGTCGCGCTCCGCGACGCCCAGGTACTGGCGCAGGCCGTCGATCTCGTCCTCGAGGCCGCGGCCCGACGCGGAGTAGGCGGGCAGCCAGCGGTGAGACGCGGCCAGAGCGCCGCCGATCAGCACGCCGATGAACGCGATGGCCGCGATCGAGGCATTCATGACGAACATGGCGCCGAGGGTCGCTGCGCCGAGGAGCAGGCCGATGGCAAAGGACCCCGTGTTCCGGCTGAAGGCGCGCTCCTCGTAAAGGAGCCTGAGCTCCCGCTCGTGATTCGCGCGCGCGGCCTGCACCTGCTGGTCGTAGGTCTTGCCGATCAACTTGTGGCTGGCAGCGAGCGGCGCCACGCCGCGCTCGCTGGGAAGGAGTTCGAGGGTCTTTCCGGTCGGCGCAAGGAGGAAGCCGTCCTGCTGCTTCTGGATCTGCAGGTAGCCGCGGCTCGCCAGCCCGAGCAGCGCGGCGGCGAAGCAGCGGTCGTCGTAGCCCTGCCGGTCGACGAAGCGCACGGCCGCCGGGCTCATCCCTTTCGGCGGCTCGTAGCGCGGGAATTTCGGTCCGGGCTCAGGGTCGCGCCCGACGAGAAGCCAGCGCCAGTAGAGAAAGGCGAGCATCAGCGCCAAGCCGAGGAACCCCGCCGCCGCACCCTTGTTCTGCGAGAAGAACCAGCCCGCGCGCCGGAAGATCCCGGGCTCGGTGACGATGCCCTTCGGGAAGCCGACCACGATCGTCATGCCTTCGTAGGGCCGGAACGAGCCGGTCGAAGTGAAGCCCACCGCCCCGTCGCGGATGAAACTCTGGTATTCGCGGCCGCGCGCTCCCTGCGGCCCGGTGTAGGCCTCGGCGCGCAGCTCCGCCGCCGGCACGCGCTTGGGCAGCATCACCTCGGCCGAGATGTGGTCGAAGGAAAAGCTCCAACCGTTGCCGTTCACGTTCCAGTACAGCTCGTCGTGGTCCGGGAAGTGGCCGACCTCGCGAGCCGTGCGATAGGTGATCTCGTAAGTGTGCGAGCCGCGCGCGAGCGGCGCGTCGCCGCGCCCGATGCGGATGCGCTCGCCGTTCGAGAGCCGCTCCAGCGCGTAGGTCTCCGGCCGGTCGTCGCGCTTCACACCGATCACCTCGAAGGGCACGTTCACGCGGTTGCCGAAGCGGTCGCGATAGTCGGTCGGAAAGTCGCGCAGGATGCCGCGCCGGATCTCGCGCCCTTCGGCTTCGACCACGATGCGCTCGCGCACCGTGAGCACGCCGTCGGCCGCGATCTCGACCGTGCTGTGGAAATCGGTGACGCGCTCGGCGGCCATCGCTGGCAATGCCGCGAAAGCCACCAGGAGCCACGCTCTCAGAGCGCCACCTTCACCGGCTCACGGTCCGCGGTCTCGAAGAACGGCACCGGCTGGAACCGGAAGAGCGTGGCCATGACGTTGTCCGGGAAGGACTCGATTCGCGTCAGATACTGCTTGACCGCGCCGTTGTAAAAGCGCCGCGCGTACTGCAGCGCGTCTTCGATTTCCACCAGCTTGGCGGAGAGGTCGCGGAAGTTGGCATCCGCCTTGAGCTGCGGATAGTTTTCCTGCAGGAGCACGAGGCTCGCGAGCCGCTCGCCGAGCGCGCGCTCGTGCGTGAAGCGCTCGGCCGCTTTCGGCGCAGCGAGCGCCGCGGCGCGGAGCTCCGCCACCGACGTGAGCAGCGCTTTCTCGTGCGCGGCATAGCCGCGCACGGCCTCGACGAGCTGCGGCACGAGGTTGCGCTCGGCGACCAGGCGGTTGTAGAGCCAGACGGCGGGCGCGAGGATCGCGAGACTGAGCATCGCCGCCCAGATCTCCAGCGTCATCTTGTACCTCCCCTGCCGGGGAGTTTAGCCGCTTAGCACACGCTACCGCGCGAGGAGCAGCGCCTCGGCGAGCTCGAGCACGTCGTCGGGCCAGTAGTCCATCGGTCGCGGCCGCAGGGCGCCGCCTTCGGCGATCGGCCGGCAAGCGATCACGGGCAGGATCCAGCGCGGCGGAATTTCTCCCCGGCCGTGGCACGCTCCCAGGAGCGAGCCGGCGATGGCGGCATTGGTGTCGGTGTCGCCGCCGCGCGCGACCGTCTGGATCAGGCCTTGTTCGAAATCGAGCGCGTGGAGGCACCAGAACGCGTTCTGCAATGCGACCAGCACCCAGCTCGGATGGGTGAAGTAGTCGGCGGGCGCGATGCCCTTTGCGGCGCGCTTCACCGCTTCGTGCGCCGGGCCTTTCGCATGCGCAGCGGCAGCCTCGAACATCTCTTCGCGGCTCGCGCCAGCGACGCCGACGGCAATCGCCGCGCAGTACGCTGCGCAGGCTTCGAGGCAGGTGGAATTGGTGTGGGTCAGCGTCGAATCGTCGCGCGCCGTGCGCGCGGCGAGCGCCGGATCGCCGGCCGCCCAGATTCCGATCGGCGAGCAGCGCATGAGCGAGCCGTTCGATTCGCTCTCGGTCGTGACGAGGCCGAGAAGCCCGCGCTCGGTGGTCATGCCGACGTCGACCGGGCGCGAAGTGAGCCAGGCGCGATAGGCATCGAGGACTCTGTCTGCGACATAGTTTTTCTCGCGCACCATCGTGCGCGCGAGCGCGAGCGCCATCTCGCTGTCGTCGGTCGGCTGGCCGGCCATCGTGTGATGAGGCCCGCCGTCGGCCAGCTCGCGCAATCCGCTTGGGTAGAGCTGCGCGATTGCGACCGCGGGCTTGCCCTCGACGCGCGAGCCGAGGCTGTCGCCGATGACCTGGCCGAGCATGACCGCCTGGGCGCGCGACAGTCGCGCTCGATCTTCGCGCCGCGGAAATCCCAGGGGCGTGCGGGATTCGCGGCGCGGCTCGCTCTCGAGCGCCGACCAGTCGAACCGCGCCAGCTGTCGCGCGGCGCCCGGCGCGCCGGCGAAGCAGCCCGACACGCGCCGCTCGGAGTTGCCTTCGAGCGCGATCTCGTTGCCTTGTGCATCGAGCGCAACGCCGCCGGCGGCGCGCACCAGCGCCATGCCCGCGGCGATGTCGTACTCGTTCACGCTGTGCGTCGATCCCGTGGCAATGCCGTCACCCGCGGCGACGCGCGCCAATCGATAGGCGATGCTCGGCATCGCAACGTAGCGCGCCGGCGAGGCGGCACGCGCCCAGGTCTGCGGTCGCAGCGCGGATGAAGCCGTGGCCCAGACCAGGCTGCCGGGCTTGAGCTCATCGCGCGAGAGATCGGGCTGCACCACGACGCCGTTGCGCCGGATCGGCCCTGCCCCTTCGGCCCAGGCGATCGTGTCAGGGCCGCGATCGGGCGCATCGGGCGCGTGCACCACGCCCATCACGGGACGGCCCTCGCAGACGAGGGCAACCGAGATCGCCGAGCCGCGCCGGCCGGCGGTGTATTCAAAGGTGCCGTCGTGAGGATCGACCAGCCACACCCAGCCGGCGCGCGTGCCGGGAGTGACGGCGCATTCCTCGCCGCAGAACTGCGCCGGGTTCAGCGCCTGGAGCGCGGCCTGCAGGCGCTCCTCGATCTCGCGGTCGAGGGGACAGCTGCCGCGGCTGCCGCGCGGTCCCTGCGGCGCGTAGAACTCGGCGCGCAGCCGCGCGCCTTCCGCCTCGACGGCGGCGACGACTCGGCCGAGCGCTTCGGCGGGTGTCACGCGGGCTCCGTAGAATTGTTGTTCTTATGAAAGGGTGCCATGGCTTCCATTAAAACGCCGAGCGGACTCACGATCGAGGACTTAGTTGTCGGCTCCGGCGACACGGCGAGCGCGGGGCAGCGCGTGAGCGTGCACTACACCGGCTGGACCACTGACGGCAAGAAATTCGACTCGAGCAAGGATCGCGGGCAGGCGTTCATGTTCTCGCTCGGTGGCGGCGAAGTCATCCGCGGCTGGGATGAAGGCGTGGCCGGGATGAAGGTCGGCGGCAAGCGCAAGCTCACCGTCCCGCCCGAGCTCGGCTACGGCACGCGCGGCGCGGGCAAGGTCATCCCGCCGAACGCGACGCTGCTTTTCGAAGTGGAGCTACTCGCCGTCCGCTAGCTTGCGGCGCAGTGCCTTGACCCGCCCGCGCAGCTTCTTGGAGTCGATGCGGCGGCGCTGAGAGCCGCGCGTCGGACGCGTGGCGTGGCGTTTCTTCGGGACGTGCGCGACCGCGGCGACCAACGAGTTGAGGCGCGCCAGCGCCTCGGCGCGGTTCATTTCCAGGCTGCGATGCGCCTGCGCCTTGATGACGATCACGCCAGTGCGCGTCACGCGCTGGTCGCCCCAGCGCAGCAGCCGCTCCTTCACGTCCTCGGGCAGCGACGAGCGGCGGATGTCGAAGCGCAGATGCACCGCATTCGACACCTTGTTGACGTTCTGGCCGCCCGCGCCCTGCGCGCGAACGGCGCTCATCTCGACTTCCGTCTCCGCAATGGTGATGCCCATCGGCGCATTATCGCGCCGGCGGCGTAATCTGCTCTCCGCGGTTGTTTTCGGGGATCGGCTGCGTCCCGCCAGCAGCGGGGCTCACCGGAATGGCATCGGTAGGCTGGTCGCCGTCCACGCGCGGCTGCTCGACCGCGAGGTCGCTCGGGCTCGGCGTGCGGTCTTCGGGCGCCTGACCCTGCGGCCGGTCCTGGCCGCGGCTTGCGCGGATGTCGCTCGGCGAGGGCACCGGATCCTTGTTGGGCTTCATGTCCTCTGCCGCAGTAGGCAATGCGGCCGGCAACGCCATAGCCAGCCAAGCAATCAAGAGCATGCGTTTCATAAGGCCTCCAAAATGAAAAGAGCGGGCTCGCGGCCCGCTCTTTCCGTAATGCAACGCTGATTACTTCGTATTACTTCGTATTGGCGGGCGTCGGCGACGTCACGGTCTTGTCCTGCTTGCTTGCATCCGTGCTCGAGGACGCACTCGGCGTAGCGGAGCTCGACGTGCTGGCGCTGGAGTCGGAACTGGAGCTCGGCGTCGAGCTGGTGCTCGGGGCGCTCGAGCCGCCCGCGGCGCTCGAGTCCTTGTCGGTCTTGGACTTGGACTTCGTCGAGCCGCTGGACGACTGGTCCTTGTCCTTCTTCTGCTTCTTCTCGCCCTTGTGCTTGCCCTTGTTCATGTGCTCGCGGCCTTGCGCGTCGGTCGTCACGTTCGGGTTGTCGGTCGGACCGGCCTTCGTCGTGTCGGAGGTGGTCGCGCCCGCGCCGGCGTTCGTGCTGCCGCTCATGCTGCCGCTATTGGTGCTCGTGCCCGCGCCGGCGCCTACGTTGGCGCTGCCGCTGGCCTTGGTGTCGCCCTGCACGCTCGTGCTCTGGGCGGCGGCAAGCTGGCTGAACGACACGGCCAGCAAGCCGGAAAATAGTACGGGTAAGAATTTACGCATCGCGATCCTCCGGGGTTGGGAAATGGGATACGGGAAGCCGTGTTGCAAACGCCGTGCCACCGCGACGGCTATTTGGGTGGCTCGACCGGCTCATCGCGCGGCAGCTTCTGCGGGCTCGGCGTGGTGTGCCGCAGATGCGGGCCGGCGTTGGCATTCACCGCGCGGCGCTTCTCCTCGGGCACCGGCGCCGTGCCGCCCGCCGCGCCGTCGGCGCGCACGCGCTCCTGCAGCTCTTTCTGTTGCTGCGGCGTCAGTTGCGGCTGGGCTGGCGGCTTGCGCTCGCCCTGCGCGAACGCAGTGGTCGATAGCGCGAGCAGTCCGGCAATCAATAGTGTGCGCATGACGATCTCCTTGCGCACAACCCTGCAACGTTCGTACCGCTAGCGGCTCACGCGGTTGCGGCCGGCCTTTTTCGCGCGGTAGAGCGCCTCATCCGCCGCCATGATCACTTCGCGCGGCGCGCGGTGCTTTGTCGACGGGACCGCCACGCCGATCGATACGGTGACGGAAAGAACTTTATCCACCGGCGCCGCGCCGCGGCGCTTGGCACCCTCCTCGGCTTGTTTCGGCCGGTCGGCGCCGCGCACCGCCATCTTGTACGTTTCGATCGAGGCACGGATGGCCTCGAGGGCGGCTTCCGCCTCGCCGATGTCGGCGTCGGGGAAGAGCACGCAGAATTCCTCGCCGCCGTAGCGGTAGGCCACACCGCCCCCGCCGACCTGCTCGAGGCGCCCGCCGACCAGGCGCAGCACCTGGTCGCCGACGTCGTGCCCGTGCGTGTCGTTGAACTGCTTGAAGTGATCGACATCGACCATGCCGACGGCGTAGCGCTCGCCCAAGCTGCGCAGGCGCTCGTCGAGCGCGCGCCGTCCCGGCAGTCCGGTGAGCGGGTCGCGGAACGCGAGCTGATGCGACTCCTGCACGAGCGCTGCGATCATGACGACGCCGCTTGCCGACATGAAAAGTGCGTAGGCACCCGGCGATGCCGCCCATTCCGCGGCGAGGAAAAACGCCGCCACCGCCGCTGCGTTGCCGACCGGTATCGGCTTGAAGTCGGGCCAGGTGCGCCATACCGCCGCGGCAAATGCGGCCGCGCAAGCGAGCCGGCCGAGGAGCGGCGTCGGCGGCGAGCGCAGGAACCACGGCTCGTAGAGCCAGCGGTTCTGCGCCGCGGCGACCCACATGAGGACGAACATTTCGGCCGCGATGAGCGCAAGCCAGGCATAGGCGGCGCGGTAGCGCGCGCCGCGCTCGGCGTAGAGCATTGCCGCCAGGACGTTCAGCGGCACGAGGAGCACGAGCGCCGTGTACACCGCCTTGTGGTGCCAGAACTGCCATGCGGTGTAGCCGCCAAGGAGCGACGCGGCCAGGATGAACGCACGGCCGCGGTTGAATCCCCAGGCGAGCGCCGCAGCGGCAGTCAGCGCGAAGTACGGGCCGGCGCTCTTCAGCCCCGCGAGCGAGGGCGGGAGCGAATGGCCGAGCCAGACGAGGAACGCGGCGGCAGCGAGGATCCCGCCAGGGACCCGGAGAGGCCGCGCCGCCCTTAGCGCGTGAATCGGCGCGTCAATCGGCGCGTCAATCACCTAATCTGTCGGGACGGAATCCAACGTCGGCGAGCTTGCCGCGCTGCGCGCGCTTGCCGATGTGCTCGGCCAGCTGCTTCGCGTCGAGCGTCTCCGCCGCGCGATTCTTGCGCTTGATGCCGGAAACGACGAGCGATTTGCCGTCGGTCAGCGCCACGTCGGCGAGCGTGATGCCCCCGGGCAGCGCGATCAACTGCACGCCGACGCCGCCGTTGGGCCGTTCGGGCAGCTCGCTCGACTCGAAAAGCAAGAGCCGCGCATCCGAGGAAAGCGCAGCCACATACTTGCCTTCGGTGACCCGTGCCGGCGCGCGCGCCTGCGCACCGTCGGACACGGCGAAGAAATCCTTGCCCTGCCGCGTCTTCGACTCCAGGTCGCCGAGCTTGCAGAGGAAGCCGAGGCCCGCCGTGCTGTTCATGAGCAAGCGCTGGTCCGGGTTGCCGCTGGCCATCCACACGATGGCATCCGAGCCGGAATTCACCAGCGTGTTGACCGGTGCGCCGTCGCCGCGCCCGCTCGGGATGTCGGCGGCGGCAATGGTGAAGGTCTTGCCGCCGCTCGCCAGCACGACGACCGCATCGGTCGTCTTGCATTCGAGCGTCTGGCCGAGCGCATCGCCTTCCTTGAAGGTGAGCGTCGTCACGTCGAGCGCATGCCCCGTGCGGGCGCGGATCCAGCCTTTCTTCGACACGATCACGCTCAGCGGCTCCTCGACCACGGTGCGCTCGATCTGCGCGCGCTCGGCCGTCTTGATGAGCGTGCGGCGCTCGTCACCGTATTTCTTCGCGTCGTCGGCGAGCTCCCTCACCACCAGCTTCTTCAGCTCCTTCTCGTCGCCCAGCAGACCCTTCAGTTCCTTGCGCTCGGCTTCCAGGCCCTTGCGCTCGTCGTTCAGCTTGACGCCATCCAGCTTGGTGAGCTGGCCCAGGCGCAGGTTCACGATGTCCTCGGACTGGCGCTCGGAGAAGCGGTATTTCTTCTGCAGCGCCTCGCGCGCCGCGGCCTGGTCCTCGCTCGCGCGGATCAGCTTGATGATCTCGTCGATCTTGACGTAGGCCAGCAGCCGGCCAAGCAGGATGTGCAGGCGCTCCTCGCACTTGTCGAGGCGAAACTTGGTGCGCCGGCGCACAGTGGCGACACGGAACTCGCCCCATTCGCGCAGCACCTCCACGATGCCCTTCGTCTCGGGCAGCCCGTCGAGGCCGAGCCAGGTGAGGTTCACCGGGTAGCGCGTCTCGAGGGAGGTGTGCACGAGGAGCGCGGCCATCAGGTCCTCCGGGTCCTGCCGCGAGGAACGCGGCTCGATCACGAGGCGCAGCTTCGACTTGCGGTCGCTCTCGTCGCGCGCCCCCTCCACCTGGTCGAGGATGAATTGCTTGAGGCGCTTTTGTTCCTGCGTGACCTCCTTCTTGCCGAAGCTGGGCTTGGGATTGGCGAGCGCCTCGATTTCCTCCATCACCTGCCGCACCGAAACGCCGTGCGGCAATTCGGTGACGACGATGCGCCACTGGCCGCGCGCCAGGTTCTCGCGCTCCCACTTGCAGCGCAGGAGCAGCGACCCGCGTCCGGCCTCATAGGCCTGCCTGATCTCCTCCGGCGGCGAGATCACCTGCCCGCCGCCCGGGAAATCCGGCCCCGGCAGGATGTCGAGCACGTCTTCGAGCTTCGCGCGCGGATGCTTGATGACGTGCGCTGCGGCTTCGGCGACCTCCTTCAGGTTGTGCGACGGAATGCGAGTCGAGAAGCCGACCGGGATGCCGAATGAGCCGTTCAGCAGGCCGAAGGGCAGGCGCGCCGGCAGCAGCGCCGGCTCGTCGAACTTGCCGTCGTAGTTCTTCACGAAATCGACGGTGCCCTCGCCGATTTCCGCCAGCATGAGCTCCGCATAACGGGACAGGCGAGCCTCGGTATAGCGGTAGGCGGCCGCGGCGTCGCCATCGCGCGAGCCGAAGTTTCCCTGACCCTCGATTAGCGGATAGCGCATCGAGAATGGCTGCGCGAGATGCACCAGTGCCTCGTAAGTCGAGGAGTCGCCGTGCGGATGGTATTTGCCGAGCACCTCGCCGACGTAACGCGCGCATTTGGCAAATCCCGCAGCGCCCGCATCGCTCATCGCGTACAAGATGCGCCGCTGCACCGGCTTCAGGCCGTCGGCGATCTCGGGTAGCGCGCGCGCCTTGACCGTCGAGACCGCGTAGCCGAGGTAGGCGTGCGAGGCGTGCTGCTCGATCGGCGCCGCTTCGTCGCCGTTGTCGGGGGTGAACAGATCGAGGGTCTGAGAGTCGTCCATGCTTACTCGCTAAAAAGGTCCAGCTGCTTGTCGGCCATGGCGATGGCGAGCTCGACCGCCTTTTTCGCGGCTTCGAGATCCTCGGCTCTGCCGCCGCGGCCCGCCGCCTGCCATGCGTAATGGTTCTTGCCTGAGAGGGTCACCTTGCCGAGCTTGGTCTTGCCGAGCCAGTAAACATGGCCCTGATATCCGCGTTCCCAGGTCGGCTTCGTCTTCTTCTTAGATGTCGGCTTCAACGGTCTTCCAGTGCTCCCGCATCCAGTTGCGCCGGCCCTCCGCCTCGCCCGCATCCATCAGGAGCTCGAACTTTTCCCGGATGGTTTTCAAATCCTTGAAATCCAGCTGCATGCGCACCAGCCGCCGCGTGTCGGGATTCATGGTCGTTTCCCATAGCTGCTCGGGGCTCATCTCGCCCAAGCCCTTGAAGCGCGAGATCTCCCAGCTGCCCTCTTTCACCTTCTCCTTCTTCAGCTGCGCCAGCACTTCGGCGAGCTCATCGTCGTCCAGGCAATAGAGTCGCCGCGCAGGCTTGCCCTGGCCCTGCGACGGCACTTCCACCTTGAAGAGCGGTGGCTGCGCCACATACAAGTGACCCGCGGCGACCAGCTTCGGGGCGTGCATGAAGAAGAACGTAAGCAGCAGCGCCTGGATGTGGCCGCCGTCGACGTCCGCATCGGTCATCACGATGACCTTGCCGTAGCGCACGCCGCCCAGGTCGACCTGATCCTCCACGCCGTGCGGGTCGACGCCGATCGCCGTGGCGATCGCCTGCAGTTCCTTGTTGGCGAGCACGGTGCGGCTGTCCTTCGACATGGTGTTCAGCACCTTGCCGCGCAGCGGCAGCAGCGCCTGCGTTTCCTTGTCGCGCGCCTCCTTCGCCGAGCCGCCGGCCGAATCGCCCTCCACCAGGAAGAGCTCGTTGCGCGTCACGTCGCCCGAGGCGCAATCCACCAGCTTGCCGGGCAGCGTGGCAATGCCGCTCGACTTCTTGCGCTCGACCTTCTTGCCTTTCGACAACCGCGCCAGCGCCTGCTCGATCGTCAGCTCGACGATCTGCTTGCCTTCGTCGGGATGCTGGCTGAGCCAGAGCTCGAACGGGTCGCGCACGCACATCTCGAGCAGCTTGGCGGCGTGCCGGGTGGTCAGCTTTTCCTTCGTCTGCCCATGGAACTGCGTGCGCACGATGCGCGCGGAAAGCGTGAAGCACGCCCGCTGCCAGAGGTCCTCGGCGATCACCTTGACCCCTTTCGGAGCGAGCGCGCGCGTTTCCATGAAGGCCGCCAGCGCCTCGAAGATGCCGGAACGGAAGCCCGCCTCGTGCGTGCCGCCCGAGCGCGTGGGAATCAGGTTGACGTGGCTCTCGGCGAACACCTCGCCGTCGGCCACCCAGCCGATGGCCCACGAGGCGCCCTCGCCCGGCTCGATCTCCGTGATGTCGCTTTGCTGGAAATATTTCTCGCCGGTGAACATCGGCGCGACCAGCTCGCGTCCCTGGAGCATGAATTCAAAGTACTGCGGCATGCCGCGCTCGTACTTCCACGTGCGCTTGTCCTTGCCCTCGATGGCGAGAATCATCGTCAGGCCAGGCAGCAGGTAGGCCTTCGAGCGCACGAGGTGCTCGAGCTCGCCGAGCGGGATGTTCGGCGAGTCGAAATACTTCGGGTCGGGCCACAGGCGCACGGTGGTGCCGGTGCGCTTTTCCTTGATGCGCTCGGACTTCAGCTTGTTCTTGAGCTCGCCACCCTCGAACGCGATGCTGTGCTTCTGCCCGTCGCGGAACACCGTGACTTCGCAGCGCTTCGAAAGCGCGTTCGACACCGCGACGCCGACGCCGTGCAGGCCGCCCGAGATGTGATAGACGCCGTCGCCCGAGCGCGAGAATTTGCCGCCGGCGTGCAGCATCGTGAACGCCACCTCGACCGCCGGCTTCTTCTCGACCGGGTGCATGTCGACCGGAACGCCGCGGCCCTCGTCCTCGACCTCGACCGAGCCGTCCTTGTGGACGGTGATCGTGATGCGCTTGCCGAAGCCGGCGAGCGCCTCGTCGACCGCGTTGTCGATCGCCTCCTGCACGATGTGCAGGGGGTGGACCGTGTGCGTGTACATGCCCGGCATGCGGCGCACGGGCTCGAGGCCCTTCAGCGCCTGGATGGCGGACGCGTCGTAGACAGCCGGTTTTGCCATGTATCTAGTGCCTTCGTGGGCGCTACGCCCTAGATATTGTATGCCTTCTCAGTGCCGGCGGGACCCCGCCGGCGTAGGCCTCGGCAAAGCGCGCGAGGCTCGCATCGATCGAGGCGGCGAGCGGCACTTCGTCCCAGAGCTCGAGCAGCTCCTTCTGCAAGCGCAGCGCCCGCGCGTCGGCGGCGAGCAGGCTTTGCACCAGCCGGTCGGTCGCCTGGTCGAGCGCGGCCGCGGCGCACAGCTCTTCGACCAGGCCCCAGGCGCAGGCGCGCTCGGCATCGATCGGCTCGCCGGTCAGGACCAGCCACGCCGCTCGGCCCGAGCCGATGAGTCTCGGTAGCAGTGCGGCCTCGACGACCGACGGAATGCCCAGCCGCACTTCGGGCATCGCAAAGCGCGTGCCCTGCGCCGCGATGCGCAGGTCGCACGCCGCCGCGATCTCGAGACCCGCGCCAATGACCGCGCCGTGCAATCGCGCGACCACGGGAACCGGCAAGGCGCGGATCGCGCCGCATACGCGGTGCACCTTGGCGACGAACGCCGGGGCCGACGACTGGTCGAGCGAAGCAAGTTCCCGGACATCCGCGCCGCCGCAGAAGACCTTGCCGTGCCCCCCGAGCACGACGACGCGCAGGCTTCTCTCCTGCCTGAGGCCTTCGAGCCGCGCGGCGAGCTCATCGAGCATGCGCGCATCGAGCGCATTGACCTTCTGCGGCCGGTTGAGGAAGATGCGCGCAATCCCACTGCCTTGCTCGAGCTCGATCATGCTGTCATCTTATAGTCGCGACGCGCTGAAAAAAGTTTCCACCGCGACGCTCACCACGGTGCTGTTCAAGCGCGGCTTTCGCAACGTGTTCATCCAGGGCATTTTCCTGCTCACCGCGAAAAAAGACGTGCGCATGGTGGGCGAGGCGTTCACGCTGCGCTATATCCCGGCGCGCGAAGACATCGACCAGCTCGGCGCGTTCGAAGGCCGCGGCCATCCGCAGCGCGAAGCGATCGAGGGCTGCCCGCCGGGGCACGTGCTGGTGATGGACGCGCGGCGCGATGCGAGCGCGGCCACGGGCGGCGACATCCTGATGACGCGGCTGATGGTGCGCGGCGCAGCGGGCATCGTCACCGATGGCGGGCTGCGCGATTCGACCACCATCGAGAAGCTCGACTTTCCGGTGTACTGCGGCGCGCGCTCGGCGCCGCTCAACCTGGTGCGCCACCACGCCATCGAGATGAACGCGCCGATCGGCTGCGGCGGCGTCGCGGTCTACCCCGGCGACGTGCTGGTCGGCGACGGCGAGGGCGTGGTCGTCATCCCGGCGAAGCTGGCTGACGAAGTCGCCAAGGAAGCCGAGGCGCAGACGCAGTTCGAGGACTGGGTGGAGATGAAGGTGAAGGAAGGGCGCGGCATCTTCGGACTTTATCCGCCGAACGCGGAGACCAAGGCCGAATTCGAGGCCTGGAAGAGCCGCGCGAAGTAACATCCGGACATGGCCAAGAAAGAAGGCGAATGGGCCTTTCCGGTCGAGATGCGGCCGCGGCCCGAAGAGTGGCGTTTTGACCTCGATCGCGCTCTGGATTCGGTCGTCAGCGTGCGCGCCGAAATCCCCGAAGACGCGTTCACGGCGCAGGTCCTCGGCACATTGCGCGCCGGCAGCGGCGTCGTCATTCGCGACGACGGTCTCGTCCTCACGATCGGCTACCTCATCACCGAGGCGAGCACGATCTGGCTCACGACGAACAAGGGCAGTGTCGTCGGCGGCTTTCCGCTCGCCTACGACCAGGCCAGCGGCTTCGGCCTGGTGCATCCGCTCGGCAAGCTCGGCGTGCGCGCCATCGAGCGTGGCAGCGCGAGCTCGGTGCGCGTGGGCGAAAACGTCGTCATGGCCGGCCACGGCGGGACGCAGCATTCGCTCAAGGCGACGGTGTTCGCCAAGCGCGAGTTCGCCGGCTACTGGGAATACGTGCTCGACGAAGCGCTCTTCACCGCGCCGGCGCATCCGCAGTGGGGCGGCGCGGCGCTGATCGGCGCCGACGGCAAGCTCCTCGGCATCGGCTCGCTGCTCGTGCAGGAAAAGGTCGATGCGAGCACCCTGCAAGGCAACATGATCGTGCCGATCGACATCCTCGCGCCGGTCCTCGACGACATGGTGAAGCTCGGCCGCCCCAACCGCCCGCCGCGGCCGTGGCTCGGGCTCTACGTCACCGAAGCCGGTCCGCGCCTCATCGTCGCCGGCCTCGCGCCCGAGGGTCCAGCCGAGAAGGCGGGCGTCAAGGTCGGCGATGCCGTGCTCGAAATCGCGGGCGCGAAGCCTGCGGGCCTCGCCGACCTCTTTCGCCGCACCTGGGCGTGCGGCGCGGTCGGCGCCCGGGTACCGCTACGGCTGCTGCGCGAGACGACGACCAAGGAAGTGGTCGTGACCTCCGCCGACCGCAACGACTTCCTCAAGAAACCGCACCTGCATTAGTTCTTTCGCAGGAAATCCAGCACCGCGCGGTTGAAAGCGTCCGGCTGCTCCCAGTACGCGGAGTGGCCGCACTCGGGCAGCACGATCGATTCGCAGCGCGGGAAGCGCTGCGTGAAAAGCCGCAGCACCGACGGCGGCATGTAGAGGTCGGCGTCGCCGGTGAGGAGCAGCGTGGGCGCCTTGATCGTCTCGAGCGCGGCCCAGGCGATGCGGTTCTTCACGCTATAGGCGATACGCGGCTTCGCGTGCGTGAGCTCGTTCCAGCGGTTCGTGCCCTCCGCGTTCGCCGCGCGGTAGGAAGGTCCGAGCTCGCGGAAGTCCGCCGGCAATTTGTCGAACTGCGGCGAAGGCCGCAGCCGGGCCGACATGTCCAGGTAATCCGCGTCTTGCACGCCGACGAGGCTGTTCGCGACGACGAGACTCCGCACACGCTCGGGGTGCGAGAGCGTGTAGTCGACGGCGATGATGGCGCCCGCGGCCGTGCCGACGAGATGAAAGCGCTCGAGATCGAGCGTTGCCGCCACCTCGCCGACCTGGTCGGAGGCGAAGCCCTCGGCCGCGCGATCGAACGCAACGCAGCGGTAGCCTGCAGCCGTGAACGCCGGAAGCTGATGCTGCCACATGCCGCCATGGCCCGTGGCCGCATGCAGGAAGACGATGGCCGTTCCCTTTCCGCCGGTGTCGTGCAGATCCATGCTTGATATTCTGAGGCATGAACCTTCGCGCTGAGCGCGTGCTCGACAGCGGCGACGAGCTGGGCGAATGCCCGATCTGGGACGAGCGCCTGAGCGCGCTGTGGTGGATCGACATCCACGGCTCGGCGATCAAGCGCTATGACGGCGAGAACGTGCGCATCCTGCCGATGCCCGAGGCGCCGGGCAGCATCGCGCTGCGACGCGAGGGCGGGATGCTGGTCGCCCTCGCGAGCGGCGTGTTCCTCATCGGCACCGAAGAACCCAAGCTCCTCGTGCGCCCGGCCGAGCACCTCGCCGAGCTTCGCTTCAATGACGGGCGCTGCGATCGCGCCGGGCGCTTCTGGGTCGGCACGCTCGCCGAGCCCGACTTCGCGGCGCGCGGCATTCTCTACCGCGTGGAAGCCGACGGCTCGTATCGCGTCTTCCGCACCGGCATCCAGGTGCCGAACAGCCTCGCGTGGAGCCCGGACGGGCGCACGATGTATTTCGCCGACAGCCCGCGCCACAAGATCTGGGCGTTCGACTACGACGGCGAGCGCGGCGAGATTTTCCGGCGAGCGCGTCTTCGCCACGCCGCATCCGGGATTTCCCGATGGCTCGTGCGTCGACGCCGAAGGCTGCCTGTGGAACGCCGAGTGGGGCGCGGGCCGCATCGTGCGCTATACGCCCGCCGGCAGGATCGATCGCATCGTCCAAGTCCCGGCCGAGAAACCGAGCTGCTGCTGCTTCGGCGGCTCGCAGCTCGACACGCTTTACATCACGAGCGCCGATCGCGCCGGACTGTTCGCCGTCACGCCCGGCGTGAAAGGACTAGCGGAGTCCCGCTTCGGTTAGGTAGCGGCGCACGCCCGGGTGGATGAGCTCGGGGTGCGGCGCGGCGGCGATCGTGTTCGCCATCGTGGTCTCGCGGGCTTGCTCGAGGCGTGCGGCAAGCGGACCCTCGGCGCGATGGATCGCACGTGCGAGCAGATACGCCGCCTGCTCCGGAAGCGCCGGCTTCGCGAGTACATAGCTCCAAGATCCCACCGACGGGAGCGCGGCATCCTGTCCGGGATAACTCTTCGCCGGCAGCGTCACCGGCTGCAACGCCGGATTCTTCTGCAGGATGGTGGCGATCTCGGCGGCGCTCGGCGCGATGAAGCGGCCGCCGGATTTGGCGAGCGTGATGAACGCCGGCCAGCCGACGCCCGCGCCCCAGATCGCTTCTGCGCGGCCATCGGTGAACATCGCCGGGCCGTCGGCGACTTTCTCCAGGTAAATCGGCTTCACCTCGATGCCGAGGGACGTAAATACGGTGCGCCCGAGCTGCGTGATGCCGGAGGCCGGCGCGCCGAGCACCACCGGCTTGTCGCGCAGGTCGGCGAGCGAGCGGTAGGGACTGTCGCCGCGCACCATCAGCACGCCCGGTGAGGCGTACATCGCGGTGATGATGCGCAGCTGCGAGCCGGGCTTCGACAGCGCGGCGCTCGCGATCTCGCCCAGCACGAGCGCGAGGTCGATCTGGTTCGCTTCCAGCAGCGCCACGTTTTCCGTGCTGCCCTTGGTGTTGCGCGGTTCGATGCGCAGCTTCGGTTCCTGCGCATTCACCATCGCGGCGAAGGCGTCGCCGTAGATCGGGAATCCGCCGCCCGGCGTGGCGGTGCCCAGCACGAGCGCGAAGATGAGCTCCATCTACTGCTGCGGCACGTTCGCCGCGCGCACGATCTTCTTGTAGAACTCCATCTGGCTGCGCACGAACTTGGCAAAGTCGTCGGTCTTCATCGGCGCGGGCTCGATGCCGAGCTTGGCGAACTGCTCCTTCACCACCGGCTCGAGTACGATCGCGTTGATCGCTGCGTTCAGCTTCTGCACGATCGGCACCGGCGTCGCTGCCGGCGCCCACATGCCGAACCACAGCGCCATGTCGTAGTCGTAGAGGCCCTGCTCGGCGACGGTCGGCACGTCCGGCAGCAAATCCACCCGGCTCTTCGTCGACACACCGAGCGCTGCGAGCTTCTTCTCCCTGACGAGGCCCAGGGCCACGTCGAGCGGCGCCATATAGAACGCGCTGCGGCCGCCGAGCACGTCCTGGATCGCGTCGGGCGAGCCCTTGAACGGCACATGGATCATCTTCAGGCCGGCGAGCGCGATCAGGTACTCAGCGGCGAGATGCGTCGAGGTGCCGACGCCGGCGGAGGCGAACGGTATCTCGCCCGGCTTCGCCTTGGCGGCTTCGATCAGCTGCTTGAGAGACCTGTAGGGGCCATTGCCCGCCGCGACCATCACGTAGGGCGTCTTGCCGAGGATCGCGACGTCGGCGATGTCCTTCAGCGGGTCGTAGGGCAGGCTCTTGTAGATCGCCGGATTCGCCGCATGCGACGACGATTGCACGAGCAGCGTGTAGCCGTCCGCATCGGCTTTCACCACCGCGGCGGTGCCGATCTGCCCGCCCGCGCCCGGCCGGTTCTCGACGATCACCGGTTGCTTCCAGTGCTCGTTCAGGCGCTGGCCGATGATGCGTCCCGCGATGTCCGCGCCCGAGCCCGGCGTCAGCGGCACGATGAGGCGGATCGGCTTGCTCGGATACTGCTGTTCCTGGGCCAGCGCCGAAAAGGCAAGTGCAGCGACCGCGACAGCGATAAGGGTTTTCATGGTCATCCCAGAGTGGGCATGTGGAAGCCGGGCGCCGGTGTGTCCTGGTGCGGCCAGCGCGTGGTCACGACCTTGGTGCGCGTATAGAACTTCACCGCCTCGGTGCCGTGCACGTGCAAGTCGCCGAAGAGCGAGTTTTTCCAGCCGCCGAACGAGAAGTAGGCGACGGGCACCGGAATCGGCACGTTGACGCCGACCATGCCGACCTGGATCTCGTCGGTGAAGCGCCGCGCCGCGCCGCCGGATTCGGTGAAGATCGCCGTGCCGTTGGCGTACGGGTTCTTGTTCACCAGCGCGATCGCCTCGTCGATGGTGTTGGCGCGCAGCACGACCAGCACCGGGCCGAAGATCTCGTCCTTGTAGATGCTCATCTCGGGCTTCACTTGATCGAAGAGCGTGGTGCCGAGGAAGAAGCCCTCCTGCTTCGCACCGGGGCGGCCGTCGACGACCATCTTCGCGCCTTCCTTAAGGCCCGCCTCGATGTAGCCCGCGACTTTGTCGCGATGCTGGGACGTGACGAGCGGACCCATGTCGACGCCTTCCTTGTCGCCGGGCCCGACTTTTATTTTTTTTGCCTTGTCGGAAAGCAACTGGACCAGCGGATCGCCCGCTGCGCCGACGGCGACCACGGCCGAGATCGCCATGCAGCGCTCGCCCGCCGAGCCGTAGGCCGCACCAATGAGCGCATCGGCGGCGAACTCGAGATCGGCATCGGGCAGCACGACCGCGTGGTTCTTCGCGCCGCCCAGCGCCTGGACCCGTTTTCCATTGCGGGCGCAGGTCTCGTATATGTATTTGGCGATCGGCGTCGAGCCGACGAACGAGACGGCCTGGATGCCGCGGTGCTCGAGGATCGCATCCACCGCCACCTTGTCGCCATGCAGGACGTTCAGCACGCCGTCGGGCAATCCTGCTTCCTTCAGCAGTTCGGCCATCCGCACCGAGGCCGACGGAACCTTCTCCGAAGGCTTGAGGATGAAGGCGTTGCCGCAGGCGATCGCCATCGGGAACATCCAGAGCGGCACCATCACGGGGAAATTGAACGGCGTGATGCCGGCGCAGACGCCGACCGGCTGCCGCAATGTGTGCGTGTCGACCTGCGTGCCCGCGTTTTCCGCGTACTCGCCCTTCAGGAGATGCGGGATGCCGCAGGCGAACTCGACCACTTCGATGCCGCGCTGCACGGAGCCCATCGCATCGGGCAACGTCTTGCCGTGCTCCTCGCTCACAATGCAGGCAAGCGCCTTCTGGTCGCGCTGCAGCAGCTGCAGAAACTTTTGCATGACGCGCGCGCGCCGCAGCGAAGGCATATCGCGCCATTCGGGAAATGCAGCCGTCGCGGCCTTAACGGCGGCGTCGACGATGCCGGCGTCGGCGAAAGCGACATGCCGCGCGACCTGGCCGGTCGCCGGATTGAACACTTCCCCATGCCGCCCCATCGGCGCGACCGGCTTGCCGTTGATCCAAAAAGGAACGGTTTCGAATTTCAGCTCAGCGGGCTTGTTCATGCGCGACCTCGTGCGGAGGCTGCCATGATACTTCAGCGTTTCGATCAAAATAGCCGCATGGCCGCGTCGATCGTCCCTGCCCGTTACGAGCTGCGGAGCGATACGCCCTACTCGGCCGCGTACGGCGACGTCTATCACAGCGCGGCCGGCGGCCTTGCGCAGGCGCGCCATATTTTCCTCGCCGGCAACGGCCTGCCCGAGCGCTGGGCGCGCCGCGAGCGCTTCGTCATCCTCGAGACCGGCTTTGGCATGGGCCTCAATTTCCTTGCCACCTGGCGGGCGTGGAAGGAAGACCCGGCGCGCTGCCGGCGCCTGCATTTCGTCTCGATCGAGAAGCATCCGTTCGCGCTCGATGACCTGCGCGCGCTGCATCGGCTCTATCCCGAGCTCTCGAGCGAAGCCAGCGAGCTGCACGCGCGCTGGCCGTTGCTCGTCGGCGGCGCTCATCGGCTCGAGTTCGGTAACGTGGTGCTCACCCTCGTCTTCGCTGATGTGGCGCAGTTGCGCGACCTGCGCCTTGCCGCCGATGCCATCTACCTCGACGGCTTCGCGCCGGCGAGGAACCCGGAGATGTGGACACACCAGGTGCTGCGCTCGGTATCGCGCCTAGCGGCGCGCGAGGCGACGCTCGCGACCTGGAGCGTGGCCGGCACGGTGCGCGAAGCGCTCGAGGCGACCGGTTTCGCGGTCGAGAAGCGCGTCGGCTTCGCCGGCAAGCGCGAGATGCTCAGCGCACGCAACACCAGAAATCGTGACAGTCACCATTTTCTGCCGGAGAGAAAGGCCATCGTCGTCGGCGCCGGCCTCGCCGGTGCCGCGGTCTGCGAGCGCCTCTGCGCGCGCGGCTGGGAAGTCGAGCTGCACGAGCGGCGCGCCGAGCCGGCGCAGGAAGCCTCCGGCAATCACGCCGGCACCTTCCATCCGATCGTCACCCCCGACGACAGCATCTTCGCCCGGCTGACGCGCGCCGCGTACCTCTACGCGTTACGCAACTGGCAGCGCCTGGGCAGCGCCCGCTACGACCAGTGCGGCGTGCTGCAGCTCGCACGCACCGACAAGGAAATGGCGGCACAGCGTAAATCAGTCGCCGGACTGCCCGCGGCGTATGCGCAGTTCGTCGAGCGCGAGGCAGCCACCGCGCATGCCGGCGTGCCGGTCGCCGCGCCCGGCCTGTGGTTCGCCGAAAGCGGCTGGATCAAGCCGCGCTCGCTGGTGCGCGCCCAGCTCGACGCCTGCGGCGAGCGGTTGCAACGGCACTTCGCCTCGCCGCTCGAAAAAATCCCGGAGGGAACGACTGTCATCCTGGCCAACTCGGCGGAAGCCCCGAAACTCTGTGCCGTGCCGCATCTGCGCCTGCGCCGGGTGCGCGGCCAGCTGACGTACGTGCCGATCGATGCGCTCGAGCCACCGCGCACGGTGGTACTGCGCGGCGGGATGGTGCTGCCGCCGATCGATGGCGTGTGCGTGGTCGGCGCTACTTACGACCTGGACGACACGGACGCGGCCGTGCGCGAGGACAGCCACGCCGGCAACCTCGAGAGGTTGCGCAACATCCTCGGCGTGGAGGTGCAGGCGAAGACGGAGGGTCGGGTCAGCTTTCGGGCGGTCACCCCGGACCGCCTGCCTGTGGTGGGGAAAATCGCCGACGACGTCTACGCCGCGTTTGCCTACGGCTCGCGCGGCATCATCTGGTCGGCACTCGCGGCGGAGATCATTGCGAGCGAGCTGGAAGGCGAGCCGCTGCCGGTAGAAGCGAGTCTCGCGCGGGCGCTCGAGCCCGGCCGCTTCAAACGCCGCGCAGAATCGCGCGGCTCGCGTCCTTGACGTTGCGCAGGCCGGTGAGCGCCATCGTGACGTCGAGCTCCTTCTGCATCACCTGCAGCGCCTGCAGCACCCCCGGCTCGCCCTTCGCGCCCAAGCCGTAGACGAAAGCGCGGCCGATCATCGCCGCCTTGGCGCCGAGCGCGAGCGCCTTGAGGAGGCTCTGCCCGCTGCGAATGCCGCCGTCGACCCAGACATCGATCCTGTCGCCGACCGCGGCGGCGATCTCGGGCAACGCACGGATCGATGACATGGCACCGTCGAGCTGCCGGCCGCCATGGTTCGAGACGACGATCGCGTCGGCGCCGCTTTGCGCGGCGATCTTCGCGTCCTCGACATCGAGGATGCCTTTGAGTACCAATGGGCCGCCCCAGAGGTTCTTCACCCACTCCACGTCTTTCCATGACAACGTGGGATCAAACTGCCCGGCGATCCACTGCGAGAGGGTAGTCAGGCTTTTCGCATCGGGCAGGCGGCCTTCGAGGTTGCCGAAGCTCTTGCGCTTGCTCGTCATCACATTCAGCGCCCAGGCGGGCTTGGTCATGATGTCGAGCGCGGTGCCGAGCGCGAGCTTGGGCGGTACTGCCAGTCCGTTCTTCAGGTCGCGGTGGCGCTGGCCCTGGACCTGCAGGTCGAGCGTCAGCACGAGCGCCGAGCATTTCGCCGCCCTGGCGCGCTCGATGAGCGAGGCGGCAAAGGCGCGGTCGCGCATCACATAGAGCTGGAACCAGAAAGGCTTGCCGGTGCCCTCGGCGACGTCCTCGATCGAGCAGATCGACATCGTCGAGAGCGTGAACGGGACGCCGAACCGGTCTGCGGCGCGCGCCGCAAGGATCTCGCCGTTGGCCCAGTTGAGGCCGAGCAGGCCGACCGGCGCGAGCGCCACCGGCAGGGTCGCTTCGCGTCCGAGCAGCGTCGTCCTCGTCGAGCGCTTGTCGACGTCGATGCCGACGCGCTGGCGCAGGCCGATCGCCTCGATGTCGGCGCGGTTGGCGCGCAGCGTGCCTTCGCTGTACGCGCCGCAGTCGACGTATTCGAAGATCGCGCGCGCGACGCGCTTCTTGGCCATCTCGCGAAGGTCGTCGATGCAGGTCACCACGGGCATGGCGGCGCATTTTACAATGTGAAATGACGATGGCCCGGACTTCCCGCGACGAAGCGAAGAACCCGATCCAGGTGATCGAGCGCATGATGAAGCTGCTCGACGTCCTGTCGCAGCACCCCGAGCCGCTCGGGCTCAAGCAGATCGCGCAGTACACCGGGCTGCATCCGTCGACCGCGCATCGCATCCTCGCCTCGATGTCGGCCGATCGGATCGTCGACCGCGTGGAGCCTGGAAGCTACCGCCTGGGCATGCGGCTCCTCGAGCTCGGCAACCTCGTCAAGTCACGCATCAGCGTGCGCGAGCTCGCGCTGCCGCTGATGCGCGAGCTGCATGCGCAAACCGGCGAGACGGCCAACCTATCGGTGCGGCACGACGACGAGATCGTCTATGTCGAGCGCACCTCTTCGGGCCGCTCGGCGATGCGCGTGGTGCATGTCATCGGCGCGCGGGCCTCGCTGCACGTCACGGCGGCGGGCAAATTATTCCTTCTGGAAGATGGTTTCGCGCGGCTGCGTGACTATGCCAAGCGCACCGGACTCGCCTCGCATACCAAGAACACCGTCACCAGCCTGCCGCTCCTCGAGCGCGACCTCGAGCACACGCAGCGCCAGGGCTGGGCGACGGACAACGAGGAAGCCGAGATCGGCGTGCGCTGCGTCGCGGCCGGCATCCGCGACGATGCCGGACACCTCGTCGCCGCCCTTTCCCTTTCGACGCCGGCCGATCGCATGAAGGCGCACTGGGGCCCGCTGGTGAAGGAAACCGCCGATCGCATCTCGCACTCGATCGGTCATCGGCCGACGAGCCGCATCGGCGCCGCCTAGGCCGCCGTCAATCCGAACACGCCGAACCAGCGGCGCGAGTCAGTCCAGAATTTCGTCGCCTTGAACCCTGCGTTGGCGGCGAGCGCTCCGAACTCCTGCACCGAGTACTTGTAGGAGTTCTCGGTGTGGATCGATTCGCCGCGATAGAACGAAAAGCGATAGTTGCCGATGTTCACCACGTGCGCTTCGCGCGCGATGAGATGCATCTCGATGCGGCCCGCCGTCGGGTTGTAGAAGGCGTAATGCGCGAAGCGCCGCACATCGATGTCGCCGCCGAGCTCGCGGTTGATGCGGGCGAGCAGGTTCAGGTTGAACGCGGCGGTGACGCCCTTCGAGTCGTTATAGGCGGCATGCAGGACGTTCGGGTCTTTCTTCAGATCGACGCCGACCAGCATCGCGCCGTTGGCGCCGACCTGGCCGCGTGTCATGCGCAGGAAGGCCTGGGCTTCATCGCGCCGCAGGTTGCCGATGGTCGAGCCGGGGAAGTAGACCACGCGCCGCGCCTTGCCGCGGTAGGCCGGAATGCTGAGCGGGTGCGAGAAGTCCGCGGTGATGGCGACGATGCCGAGCTTGGGAAACTCGCGCGCCAGGCGCTTGACCGCCGCGCGCAGCGCATCCGCCGAGATGTCGACCGGCATGTAGACGGCGGGCTCGAGCGCGTCGATCAGGCGGCGCGTCTTGAGGCTTTCGCCGCTACCGTATTCGAGGAGCGCGCAGCGCTTGCCGGCGAAGCGCGCGATGTCGCGCAGGTTTTCCTTAGTGATCGCGAGCTCGACCCGCGTCGGGTAGTACTCGCGCAGGCGGCAGATCTTCTCGAAGAGCTGGCTGCCGGCCGCGTCGTAGAAATACTTGGGCGGTAGCGCCTTCTGCGGACGCGCTAGCCCTTCGAGGACATCTTTCCTGAAGTTGACGGCGGCAACCTCGCCGCCGACGAAACGATGGCCGCCTAGCTCGAGCGACCGGCGGTCGCGTTGGTCTCGACCCACTTCTTGACGCGGTTGGCGTCGCCGATCCGCGATTGCCGGCCCCAGGAGTCGAGCAGCACCACGATGAGGTCCCTGGAGGCGAGGCGCACCCGCATCACGAGGCAGCGTCCCGCCTCGCTGATGTAGCCGGTCTTCGAGAGACCGACCTCCCAGTGGTGTGCGCGCACGAGCCCGTTGGTGTTGTGGAAGTTGAGCGGTCGGCCACGGTCAGCGACGCGCACGGCAGCGCGGTCTTTGGTTGAGAACTCGCGGATCAGCGAGTACTCATGCGCCGCGCGCACGAGCTTCACGAGATCGCGCGCGCTCGATACGTTATGCGGCGAAAGGCCCGTGGAATCGACGAAGCGGCTGTCTTTCATGTCGAGGGCGGCGGCCTTCGCGTTCATCGCCGCGACGAAAGGCTCGATGCCGCCGGGATACGTGCGGCCCAACGCCGCGGCAGCGCGGTTCTCTGAGGACATGAGCCCGAGGAGCAGGAGCTCCCGGCGGGTGAGCACGTTGCCCGGACGCAGGCGCGAGCGCGTGCCTTTCAGCGAATCGATGTCCTGGCGGCTCAGCACGATGCGCTGGTCGAGATCCAGGTTGCGATCGAGGATCACCATAGCGGTCATCAGCTTGGTGATCGACGCGATCGGCGTCACGGCGTCGGCGTTCTTGTCGATCACGATTTCGCCGGTGTCGGCATCGAGCACCAGCGCGGACGACGACCTCAGGTAGACCGCTTTATGCGGCTTGGCTTCCTGCGCCTGCGCGAAGCCGATCGTGATGAACAGGACGAATACGAGGGCAAAGACGGCAACGATGCCCTCGAGCGGATGAAGTTTTCTTTGCATTGCGATGAATCTTCTCTAGCAAACTGGCTTATTCGTTATCGATGGACATGCCCTAAACGGAGCATGGATTTTGTCGCAGTCTGCCCTACCCGAAATAAAAATGCAAACAAAATCATGAGTTAGCCGCTAGTTCCTATGGAGTTGCGTGAATTTGTTCTCTGTCGGGCGCACCCGACGTTTCCACTACAAAACTGCGGCGCGCTTGAGCACGGCCTCAGCCTGCGCTTGCTGCTGCTGCAGAGCCCACATGCGCGAGTATTCGCCTTGCGCGTCAAGCAGTTGACCATGCGTTCCGCGCTCGACGATGCGCCCGCTCTGCAGCACCAGGATCTGGTCGGCATCCATAACGGTCGAGAGGCGATGCGCGATGACGAGCGTGGTGCGCCCCTCGGAGATCCGCTCGAGCTCGGCCTGGATCGCTTTTTCCGCGCGCGAGTCGAGCGCAGAAGTTGCCTCATCGAAGATCAGGATGCGTGGATTCTTCAGCAGCGCACGCGCAATCGCGACGCGCTGTTTTTCGCCGCCGGAGAGCTTGAGGCCGCGCTCGCCCACCATCGTTTCGTAGCCCGCGGGCAGCATAATGATGAAATCGTGGATGTGCGCCGCGCGCGCCGCCTCGTGCACTTCCGCATCGCTTGCTTCGGGCCGCCCATAGCGGATGTTGTAGAAGATCGTGTCGTTGAAGAGTACGGTGTCCTGCGGAACGATGCCGATCGCCGAACGCAGGCTTGCCTGCTTCACGTCCCGGCTGTCCGCGCCATTCACCAGAATGGCGCCGTCCGAGACGTCGTAGAACCGATAGAGCAGCCGCGCGAGCGTCGATTTGCCGGATCCCGAGTGCCCGACGACTGCGACGCGATGTCCGGCAGGAATGGCGAAGCTCACGTCGAACAGGATCTGCCGCGCCCGCTCGTAGTGAAAGTCGACATGGCGGAATTCGACCGTCGCCGGCCCGGGCGACAGGTCGCGTGCGTCCGACTTGTCTTCCACCTCGCGGTGCGCGGCGAGCAGCCGGAACATGCGGTCGAGGTCGAGCAGCGCCTGCTTGATCTCGCGGTACACCATGCCCAAAAAGTTGAGCGGGATGTAGAGCTGGATCAGGAGTCCATTGACCAGCACCAGATCGCCGAGCGTGAACGCCTTCTGCGCCACGCCTTGCGCGACGAGCAGCATGAGGGCGGTGACGGCTATGGCGATGACGAAGCTCTGGCCGATGTTCAGCACGCCGAGCGAGGCCTCGTTCTTGACGGCTGCGGTCTCGTACTTGCGCAGGTTCTCGTCGTAGCGCCGCGCCTCGAACTCCTCGTTGCCGAAGTATTTGACCGTTTCGTAATTAAGGAGGCTGTCGATGGCCCGGGTGTTGGCCTTCGAGTCCAGTTCATTCGCCTGCCGGCGAATCGCCATGCGCCATTCCGTGACGGTGACCGTAAAGGCGATGTAGACGATCACCGCGCCGAACGTCACCGCGGCGAAGCGCCAATCGAACTTCGCGATCAGCACCGCCGCGACGAGCACGAATTCCAGGATCACCGGAATGATCGAGAAGATGAGGTAGGAAAGAAGCGTCGAGATGCCTCGCGTGCCGCGCTCGATGTCGCGCGTCATGCCGCCGGTCTGCCGCTCGAGGTGGAAGCGCAGCGACAGGCTGTGCAGGTGCCGGAAAACACCGAGCGCGATGCGGCGGATCGCGCGTTGCGTGACCGGCACGAAGACGACATCGCGCAACTCGCCGAACATCGTCGCCGAGAAGCGCAGGATGCCGTAGGTCGCGAGCAGCGCCACCGGCACCGCAACGATGGCCGTGGCGCCCTCCAGCCGATCGACGACCTCCTTCATGATGAGCGGTACGCCGACGTTGGCGAGCTTCGCGCTGATGAGGCACACGAGCGCCAGCAGCACCCGCCATTTGTATTCCATGACGTAGGGCAGGAGCGTCCGGACGTTGCGCCATTCGCCGCTGCGGAGCTTCTGTGTCGGTGCCGCGTTGTGTGCCATGCGAGCGCAGGATTCTATTTGCGCAGGACGAGGAGCACGAGCCCGCCGATGCAGTAGGGATCGATGACGAGCGGCAGCAGGATCCATGGCCAGGGCCAAGGCACCTCGAGGCCATATCCGGTGAGCGCCGGGACGCTGAAGAACACGGTGATCGACCCGACCACGCCCGGGATGAAGCCCACGCCGGACGGAATCCGGTCGCCGGGTTTCGCCTTCAGCGACTTGGCGAGCACCTGATAGTTCGCGACGAGGCCGCCGAGGAAGAAGAGCCAGCCCATCGAAAGCAGGATGAGCTCGAGGAGCCCGCCACCGGTCATAAGCGGGTATCTTATTTGCGATGCACCGCTTCGCCCTGGTGCTCTTCTCCGGAGGCCAGGACTCCACCACTTGCCTTGCATGGGCGCTCAGCCGCTACGCGCGCGTGGAGACCATCGGCTTCGACTACCGGCAGCGCCATCGGCCCGAGCTCGATGCGCGCAAGCGCATCCTCGAGCTGCTGCCGGGCGCGTTTCCCCAATGGGTTGCGCGGCTCGGCGAGGACCATCTGCTGGATCTCGGCCTTCTCGGCGAAATCAGCGAGACCGCGCTCACGCGCGAGATGGAATTCGAGGTGACGGAGTCGAAGCTGCCGAACACGTTCGTGCCCGGCCGCAATCTCGTTTTTCTCACCGTGGCCGCGGCGGTCGCTTATCGGCGCGGTATCGATGTGCTGGTCGGCGGCATGTGCGAGACCGATTTTTCCGGCTATCCCGATTGCCGCGATGACACGATGAAGGCGACACAGGTCGCGCTCTCGCTCGGCATGGACCGCCGTTTCACCATCGAGACGCCGCTCATGTGGATCGACAAGGCGGCAACCTGGCGGCTGGCGCGCGACCTGGGCGGCGAAGCGCTGGTCCAGGTGATCATCGAAGAGACGCACACTTGCTACCTGGGGCAGCGCGGTGCGCGGCACGCGTGGGGCCATGGCTGCGGACGCTGCCCGGCCTGCGTCCTTCGCAAGCGGGGATTCGAAGCTTGGCGGCCCGGCGCTTGACGCTTGCGCCCGACAGTCGCTAACATTTCAAACGTTCGTTTTAACCGGATCCCCCGCTCATTTCCCCAATGAATACCCTGCGCGCTGTCAAGCCACAGCACGAAACTCGCACCCGCATCCTCGATGCCGCCGAAGAGCTGTTCATGCTGCACGGCTTCGAAGGCACATCGATGCGCCTCCTTACCGCGAAGGCCGGCGTCAACCTGGCCGCGGTCAATTACCACTTCGGCTCGAAGGATGCGCTGATCGAGGCGGTGTTCCGCCGGCGGCTCGACCCGATGAACGTCGCGCGGATCGCGGAGCTCGACAAGCTCGAGGCGGCCGACAGCTCGCCGTCGCCCGACGCCATCATCCGCGCGTTCATCAAACCGGGGCTGCGGCTCATGGCCGACGGCAAGGACGGCGGGCGCAACTTCACCCGGCTGCTGGGCCGCACGTACACCGAACCGAACAAGACCGTGCGCCAGCTCATCGGCCAGATGTACGCGCCGGCCATGCAGCGCTACAAGGCTGCCCTGGAGCGCGCGCTGCCGCAGATGCCGCGCGAGGAGCTCGTCTGGCGCATGCATTTCATGTTCGGCACGCTCGCCTACACGCTCGCCGCCACCGATACCGTGCAGCTCATCGCCGGCTGCAAGCCGGAAGACCGCTGCGACGCCCGTCTGCTCGAGGAGCGCCTCACGGCGTTCCTCTCCGCCGGCCTGAATGCGCCGCTCAAGAACGTCATCAGGAAAGCAGCCTAAGGGAGATCGCCATGCACGTCCTGGAATTCATCCTTGCCGGTTTCGTCGCCTTCCTCGTCTGCGCGTATTTCCAGCTGCCGATCCTCGTCTGGACGGTCGCCGCCGCCGCCTTCGGCGGGTGGCTGAGCGCGCTCGCCGGCTTCGGCCCCACGACAAACCTGGTGCTCGGCTCGCTCTTCGTCATTGTTGGCGCCGTGCTCAACGTTCCATTCCTGCGGCGGCTCGTGTTCACCGATCACGTGCTCGCCGTCTATCGCCGCATCCTTCCCGACATGTCGCCGACCGAGAAGGAAGCGATCGACGCCGGCACCGTGTGGTGGGACGCCGATCTTTTCTCCGGCAAGCCGGACTGGGACAAGCTGCTGGCAGTGCCGGCGCCGCGCCTGTCGGGCGAAGAACAGGCGTTCCTCGACGGCGCGGTGGAAGAGCTCTGCGCGATGTGCAACGACTGGCAGATCACGCACGAGCATCAGGACCTGCCGCCGCACATCTGGCAGTTCATCAAGGACAAGGGCTTCCTCGGGATGATCATCCCGAAGCAGTACGGCGGCCTCGGCTTCAGCGCACTCGCCCATTCCGCGGTCGTGATGAAGCTCTCGACCCGCTCGGGCGCGGCGGCGATCTCGGTCATGGTGCCGAATTCGCTCGGACCGGCCGAACTCCTGCTGCACTACGGCACCGACGAGCAGAAGAACCACTATCTGCCGCGCCTTGCGAAGGGCCTCGAGATTCCCTGCTTTGCATTAACGAGCCCGGAGGCAGGCTCGGACGCCGCGTCGATTCCCGATTACGGCATCGTGTGCAAAGGCACCTGGCAGGGCAAAGAGGTGCTCGGCATGCGCGTCACCTGGGACAAGCGCTACATCACGCTCGGACCCGTGGCGACGCTCCTCGGCCTTGCTTTCCGCCTGTACGACCCCGAGCACCTGATCGGCGACAAGGAAGACCTCGGCATCACGTGCGCGCTGGTGCCGACCAACACGCCGGGCGTGAACATCGGACGGCGCCATCTTCCGCTGAACGCCGTGTTCCAGAACGGGCCGAACCACGGCAAGGACGTGTTCATGCCGCTCGACTGGATCATCGGGGGCAAGGACTACGCCGGCAAAGGCTGGATGATGCTGATGGGCTGCCTCGCCGCGGGCCGCGCGATCTCGCTCCCCACCTCCTCCACCGGCGGCGTAAAAGCGCTCACCCGATTCACCGGCGCCTACGCGCGCGTGCGCACCCAGTTCAAGACGCCGATCGGCAAGCTCGAAGGCGTGGAAGAAGCGCTCGGCCGCATCGCCGCGAACTGCTATGTCATGGACGCGACGCGCGTCATGACCGCGGGCGCCGTGGACCTCGGCGAAAAGCCGGCCGTGCTTTCGGCCATCGCGAAGTACCACATGACCGAGCGGGCGCGCTCCAGCGTGAACGACGCGATGGACATCGTCGGCGGCAAGGGCATCTGCCTCGGACCGAACAACTGGATCGGCCGCGGCTACCAGATGACGCCGATCGCGATCACCGTCGAGGGCGCGAACATCCTGACGCGCACGCTGATCATCTTCGGCCAGGGGGCAATCCGCTGCCACCCTTACGTGCTGCGCGAGATGCGCGCGGCGAAAGACATGGAGGGCGCGCAGGCGTCGCGCGAGTTCGACGATGCTTTCACCTCGCACATCGGCCACGTGCTTTCGAACGGTGTGCGCGCATGGATGCATGGCATCACCAGCTCGCGGCTTGGGCATACGCCGGCCCACTGCGCCGAGGAGACCCGGCACTACTACCGCTTCACCTCGCGCCTCTCGGCCGCGTTCGCCTTCCTCGCCGACATGTCGATGATGGGCATGGGTGGCGCGCTCAAGCGCAAGGAGAAGATCTCCGGACGCCTGGGCGACGTGCTGTCGATGCTTTACCTGATCTCGGCCACGCTCAAGCGCTACGAAGACCAGGGCCGCCTCAGGGAAGACCTGCCGCTCATCCGCTGGGCGGTGCGCGACATGACCTATCACGCGCAGCACGCCATCGACCAGGTGCTGTCGAATTTCCCGATCAAGTGGATGGCGACGATGCTGCGCTGGACGATTTTCCCGCTCGGCATGTCGTTCCGCCCGCCGCTCGATGCGCGCAACCGCGATGCCGCGCAGCTCGTGCTCGCGCCGGGCGCGGCGCGCGACCGCCTCACTGCCGGCATGTACGTGCCGAAAGGCGAGACCGATGCGACCGGAATTCTCGAGGCGGCGTTCCTCGCCACCGTGGCCTGCGAACCGATCGACGAGAAGCTGCGCAAGGCGCTGAAGAAAGGCAAGCTGGCCGCGCGCCCGGGCGTCGACCTCGGCACGCTCGCGCTCGAGAAGAATCTCATCACCCAGGAAGAGTTCGCCCAGTGGCAGCGCAAGGAATCGCTGCGCAAGGCGGTGATCAAGGTCGACGACTTCCCGCAGGACTTCGGCCGCGCCGCGCTCGTCGACGCCACCAGGCCCGCTTCTCAGACCATGGTGAGGGCGGCGTGAAGCCGGTTTATATCGTCGACGGCGCGCGCACGCCGTTTCTCAAGTCGCGCAACCGCCCCGGACCGTTCTCGGCCGCGGACCTCGCGACCCAGGCCGGCCGCACGCTGCTCGTGCGCCAGCCGTTCGCGCCGGACGAGCTCGACGAAGTGATCCTCGGATGCGCGGCGCCGTCGGTCGACGAAGTGAACATCGGCCGGGTCGCAGCGCTGCGCATGGGCTGCGGGCAGAAGGTGCCGGGCTGGACCGTGATGCGCAATTGCGCCTCCGGCATGCAGTCGGTCGACTCCGGCATCAATAACATCCTCGCCGGGCGCTCGAAGCTCGTGCTCGCGGGCGGCGTCGACGCGCTCTCGCGCGCGCCGCTCCTCTATGGCGACAAGATGGTGCTGTGGTTCTCCGACATGGCTGGCGCGAAGACCACCGGACAGCGCCTCGGGCTCTTCGCCCGCCTGCCGGTGGGAGCCGTGCTCAAGCCCGTCATTGGAATCATGAAGGGGCTGACCGATCCGATGGTCGGGCTCCTGATGGGCCAGACCGCCGAGAACCTCGCCCACCGCTTCGGCATCACGCGCGCCCAAATGGATGCTTTCTCGGTAAAAAGCCATAGGAAGGTCGCCGCGGCGCAAGCTGCCGGCCATCTCGCCCCCGGCGGCGGCGAGGTCGAGGCGCTCTACGACGCGAACGGCAAGGCCTACTCGCTCGACGACGGCGTGAGGAGCGATGCCTCCGTCGAGTCGCTCGGAAAGCTGCGGCCGTTCTTCGACCGCAAGTACGGCAACGTCACGGCGGGCAACAGCTCGCAGATCACCGATGGCGCCGCATGGCTGCTGCTTGCATCCGAGGAAACACTGAAGGAGAAAGGCCTGCGGCCCATCGGCCGCATCCTCGATGCGGAGTGGGCGGGCCTGGATCCAGCGCAGATGGGTCTCGGCCCGGTGCACGCCGCGACGCCGATCCTCAAGCGCAACGGGCTCGGTCTGAACGATCTTGACTACTGGGAGATCAACGAAGCGTTTGCGGCGCAGGTGCTGGGCTGCCTCGCGGCGTGGAAGGACGACAAGTACTGCCGCGAGGCGCTCGGTCTCGACGACGCGCTCGGCGCCCTGGACGACGAGAAGCTGAACGTCGACGGCGGCGCCATCGCCCTCGGTCATCCGGTCGGTGCCTCGGGCACGCGCATCGTCCTGCATTTGCTGAAAACGCTTAAGCGCACCGGCAAGAAAAAGGGCATGGCGAGCATCTGCATCGGCGGCGGGCTGGGCGGCGCGATGCTCGTCGAAGCACTCTAAGGGAGAACAAAATGGAGCGCGTCGACCCGCAGGTCCTGGCGAAGCACTGGCGTTGGGAGAAGGACCGGGAAGCCTTGGTGTGGCTCACCTTCGACAAGCAGGGCGAGTCCGCCAACACGTTCTCGCGCCAAGCGCTCGAGGAATTGCGCGGCTCGCTGCGCGTGATCGCCGCGGAGAATCCGCGCGGCCTCATCATCCGCTCGGCGAAAGATAACTTCATCGCCGGCGCCGACGTCGAGGAGTTCACCCGCTTCAAGTCGCCGCAGGAGGCGATGACCTTCGTGAAGCTGGGCTGGGATGTGTTCCAGGAGCTCTCCGACCTGCCCTTCCCGACCACCGCGATGGTGAACGGTTTCTGCATGGGAGGCGGTGTCGAGCTCGCGCTCGCCTGCCGCTATCGCGTCGCGCTAGACGATCCGAAGACGCGCTTCGCGCTACCCGAGGTGATGCTCGGCATCATGCCGGCATGGCACGGAGTGCAGTGGCTGCCGAGGCTCGTCGGCCCTGCCGCCGCGTTCGACATGCTGCTCACCGGCAAATCGGTCGACGCGCGGCGCGCGAAACGCATGGGTCTCGTCGACCAGGCCGTGCCGCTGCGCATCCTCGAGAACACGGCGCGCATGGTGACGCTCGAGGCGAAGGCGCAGCAGCCGCTCGGCTTCGTCAATCGCATGATGGCCGGCCCCCTCAAGGGCCTGGTCGTCTCGCAGGCACGCAAGCAGGTGGCGAGGAAAGCGCGGCGGTCGCACTATCCCGCGCCCTACGCGATCCTCGAGCTCTGGCGCAAATACGACGGCAATCCGTTCCTCGCCTCGGGCGATCCCGAGGCATCGGTCGAGTCGCTCTTCGCGCATCCCACCACCGCCAACCTGATCCGCATCTTCTTCCTGCAGGAGCGGATGAAGGGCCTCGGCAAGGGATCGGACTTCAAGGGGCGCCATGTGCACATCGTCGGCGCCGGCGTCATGGGCGGCGACATCGCCGCGATCTGCGCGATGCGCGGCCTCACCGTCACGCTGCAGGACACCGCTCCCGATCGCCTCGCGCCGGCAGTGAAGCGCGCGGCGAAGCTCTACAAGCGCAGGCTGCGCGACGAGCGCCGCGTGCGCGATGCGATGGACCGCCTGATTCCCGACGTCACCGGCCAGGGTGCACGCCAGGCCGATGTGATCATCGAGGCGATCTTCGAGAACCTGCAGGCGAAGCGCGATCTTTTCGTCAAGCTGGAATCGATCGCGAAGCCGGGCGCCATCCTCGCCACGAACACCTCGAGCCTGAAACTCGCCGACATCGCCACCGCGCTCAAGGATCCGACCCGCCTGGTGGGCATTCACTTCTTCAACCCGGTGCCGCTGCTTCAGCTGGTGGAAGTGGTGCACGGCTCGCAAACGCGCCCCGAGATCGCCAAGAATGCCGCGGCCTTCGTGCGCCAGATCGACAAGCTGCCGCTGCCGGTGAAGGACTCGCCGGGATTCCTCGTGAATCGCGTGCTCGGCCCCTACATGCAGAACGCCTTCCGCCTGATCGACGAGGGCGCGAAGCCCGAGACGCTCGACGCCGCGATGGAAGAGTTCGGCATGCCGATGGGGCCGGCCGAGCTCGCCGACACCGTCGGCCTCGACATCTGCCTGCACGCCGGCAAATCCCTGGCGAAGGACGCCACCTCCATTCCGAAGGTGCTGAGCGCGAACGTCGAGGCGGGCCGTCTCGGCAAGAAGACGGGCCAGGGCATCTATCGCTGGGTGGATGGCAGGGCGCAAAAGGCCGCGCCCGATCCCTATGGTCCCGAGCTCATCGAGAAGCTGATCCGGCCCTATCTCACCGAGGCGCAGCGCGTGCTCGACGAAGGCATCGTGGCGGAGGCGGATCTGGTCGACGCGGGCCTCATCTTCGGCACCGGCTTCGCGCCTTTCCGCGGCGGGCCGCTCCACTACGTGGCCCATGGAAAAGCTCCCTCCAGCCACTGAAAGGCTTCCGCACGGCAAGCAGCCGGCATTGCGCGTCATGCCGATGCCGGCCGATGCGAACCAGAACGGCGACATCTTCGGCGGCTGGATCATGGCGCAGGTCGACATCGCCGGCGGCACGCTCGCCGGCCGCATCGCGCGCGGCCGCATCGCCACCGTGGCGGTCAAGGAATTCGTCTTCAAGCAGCCGGTGCAGATCGGCGACCTAGTCTCCTTCTATGTCGATCTGGTGCGCACCGGCAGCACGTCGATCACCGTCAAGGTCGAGGTGTACGCCGAGCGCCGTCCCTCCGCTCCCGAAGTGGTGAAGGTCACGGAGGCCGTGCTCACGTACGTGGCGATCGACGGCGCGGGCCGCCCGCGCCCCGTGCCGCGCGACTAGCGTTGCTGCTCGACCCCTCGGCGCTCGCCATGGTCGCGGCGCTCGGCATCGTCGCCGCGGTGGTGGGCGGCATGGGCGGCTTCGGCACCGGCATCATCCTCACCGCCGCGCTCGCGTCGTTCATCGGCGTGAAGGCCGTGATTCCGGTGCTGGCGGTCGCGGGCGCCATCATCAACGGCGGCCGCTTCTGGTTCTACCGTCACAGCGTGCAGCGCCCCACGCTCGCTCTCGTGGTGGCGTGCGCGCTCCCGTTCCTCGTGCTCGGCACGTGGATCTACAGCGTGCTCGATGCGCGCGCGGTCGGCACCGTGCTCGGCGTCGTCGTCATCTTGTCGGTGCCGCTGCGTCGCGCGCTGAACCGCCGCCGCATCGCGCTCGGCCGGACGGGACTCGCGGTCGGCTCGAGCGTCTTCGGCCTGGCGAGCGGCCTGGCGAGCGGTGTTGGCGTGATCATGATCTCGCTTCTGCTCGGCACGGGCATGACCGGCCCGGCCGTGCTCGCGACCGATGCGATGATCAGCATCGCGCTCGACCTCTGCAAGGCGGCGCTCTTCCAGCGTTTCGCGCTGCTCGACGAGCAGACGATCACGACGGGCGTGGTGATCGGCCTGGCGACCATCCCCGGCAGTGCAATCGCCGCGTGGCTTGTGAATCGCATGCATGCGCACTTGCACGTGCTGTTCATGGAAGGCTTGATCCTCGCCGGGGGTGCCTCGCTCTTGTGGAACTCATGGAGATAACGCTCACCGCCGCCGACGGCTACACGCTCGGCGCCGCAACCTTCGGTACCACCGGGCGGCCGGTGCTCGTCATGCCGGCGACCGGCGTGCCGCAGTCCTATTACGCCAAGTTCGCTCTGTATCTCGCGGAGCGCGGCTTCAGCGTTCTGACCTTCGATTACCGCGGCATCGGCCGCTCGAAAAACGGCGACCTGCGCACGATGACGGCGCGCATGCGCGACTGGGCGCTGCTCGACGCGGCCACTGCCTTTCGGCATTTGTCGGACGACGTGCTGGTCGTCGGCCACAGTTTCGGCGGCCAGACGATCGGACTGCTGTCGCAGCCCGAGCGCATACGCGGCGCGCTGCTAGTCGGCTCGCAAAGCGGCTACTGGCGCAACTGGCCGCCGCTCGGACAGCTGTGGATGTGGCCGACGACGCACCTCGGCCTGGACGCCGTAACCAGGCTGTTCGGCTACTTCCCAGGCTCGCGCCTGGGCTTCGGCGAGGATCTGCCGCCCGGCGTAGCGAACGAATGGGCGAGCTGGTGCCGCAACCCGCGCTACCTCGTCGGCGCGCTCGGCGTGGATGAGGCGTATGCACGCGTGCGCTCGCCCTTTCGTGCCTACGCCATCAGCGACGACGCGTTCGCTCCCTTGCCGGCAGTCGATGCGCTCGGTCGCCTCTATCCCAATGCGCGTTGGGAAACGCGCGCCGTCGCGCCGCGCCAGCTCGGCGTGGATTCGATAGGCCATTTCGGGTTCTTCCGCGAGCGCTTTCGCGATAGCCTGTGGCGCGAAGCCGCCGATTGGCTGGAGCGCCAGTGAAACACCTCAAAGGAAGAGTCGCCGTGGTGACCGGCGCAGCGAGCGGACTTGGCCGCGCGATGGCGCTCGCGCTTGCCGACGAAGGCATGCCTGTGGCGCTCGGCGATGTTGCGGACACGAGCGATGTCTTTGCCGCCGTGGAGGCCAAGGGTGTCTCCGCGCTCTCCATGAAGCTCGACGTATCGAAGGCTGGCGAAGTGGAAGCCTTCGCCGCCACGGTCGAGCGCGACCTGGGTCCTGCGTTCCTCGTGTGCAACAACGCCGGCGTCTCACCCCTCGGCGCGGCGTGGGAGACGAGCGCAGGCGACTGGCAGTGGATCCTCGGCGTGAACCTGTGGGGCGTGATCCACGGCATCCGCAGCTTCGTGCCGCGTCTCATGAGGCGCAACGAAGGCCACGTGGTAAATACGGCGTCCGTCGCCGGTCTCATCAATCCGCCGGGCTCCGGCGCATACAACGTGACGAAGCACGCGGTGGTCGCGCTGTCCGAGACCCTGCACCACGATTTGCGCGAGCGCGGATCGGCGGTCGGTGTTTCAGTGCTCTGCCCGGCGTACGTTCCCACCGGCATCGCCGATTCGGAGCGCAATCGGCCGGCCGGTTTGGAACCCACCGTAAAAACCCGGGAAACGATCGCGCGCGAGCAAATGCTCAAGAAAGCCGTCGCCTCGGGGCGCCTGAGCGCCGATGACGTGGCGAAGGCGGTGGTGCAGGCGGTGAAAGAAGACCGCTTCTACATCCTCACGCATCCGCGTATCAAAGGCGCGATCGCGGCGCGCATGGAGGACATCCTCCAGGAGCACACCCCGCGAAATCCGATGGCGCTCTAGGCCGAGAGCCCCGGAAACAATCGCCGCAGTCCCTCGGCCATCGTCTGGATGGCGATCGCGGCAAGCAGCAACCCGAGAAGTCGCGTCGCGACGTTGAGGCCGGTCTTGCTGATGCGCTCGCCCACCGCGTGCGCGGCGCGCAGCATCCACCACAGCACGGCGCAGACGATGACGACACAGGCGACGAGCGCGAGCTTGTGCGGGCCGCCGCCCGCCTCGCCGGCGATGATCGAAGTGCTGATGGCGCCCGGCCCCGCGAGGAGCGGCACGGCGAGCGGCACGACGCCTTTCACCTCTCCGGCCTCGAGCTCGGCGGCTTCCGCGGGCGTCTGGCGCATTTGTCCCGTCTGCGCATTGAGCATGGCGAGCGCCATCAGCAGCAGCACCAGCCCGCCGCCGACCTGGAACGCTTCCAGGCTCGCGCCCATGACTTTCAGGAGTCCCTCGCCGAGGAAGACCGCGCCCGCGAGGACGAGGAACACGGTGAAGGTCACCACGTTGGCGAGGCGACGCTGGGCATGGGCGTCCTGTCCGGCGGTCACGCCGATGAAAATCGGGATGGCGAGGAACGGATCGAGTACTGCGGTGAGCGTAACCAGGTAGCGCAGGTAATCCTGCAAACTGTTCACGCGGCCTTCATTGCGGCCTGCGCGGTCTTGCGATCGTCGTTCACGGTCTTGAAGGCGGACCGCTCGCCGAGCATCTTCAGGTACGGCTTGATCTGCGGCATCGACTCCAGCATGTCGGCGCCGAAGGCGTGCTTCGTCGCGAGCGATACCAGCGGCAGATGTACGAATGCCGCGCAATCGGCGAGCGTGAGGCTGCCGCCGGCTATGTATGGGTCGAACTTGGCGCGCGAGCGAAGCGCGCGGATGCCCTTGACCAGGTCCTTCTCCGCCGCCTGCTTGACCGCGTCATCCACGGCACGGCCGAAGAACACCTGGCCATACAGGCGCCGTGCCACCAGCTCGACGTGCAGCTCCATGATCGCGATCAGCTCGCGCACCCGAGCCCGCTCGAGCGGGTCGCGCGGATAGAGCGGCTTCTGCGGATAGGCGTCCTCGAGCCATTCGCAGATCACCTGCGATTCGCTGAGCTGTGCGCCGTCGATCTCGATGAAAGGCACCTTGCCCATCGGCGTGCGCGCGAGGAAATCCTCCTGCTGCGACGGCTTGCAGGTCGGATCGAGCTCGAAGGGCACCCCCTTCTCCAGCATCGCGATGCGCACCTTGTTGAAGTAGTTGCTGATGTGGAAACCGCAGAGCTTGAGCATAGGGATGGCATTATAGGGAGCATGTCGAAGGACGAGACTGGAATCGTCACCGAGCTGGCCGCCGATACTTCGTACGGCGGCTACCTCGCGCTCGACGTGCTGCTCTCGGCGCAGCGCCCGCGCTCGAAGCATCACGACGAGATGCTGTTCATCATCCAGCACCAGACGTCCGAGCTGTGGATGAAGCTGATGGTCCACGAGCTGACCGCGGCGATCGAGCACGTCAAAGCCGACGAGCTGCCGCCCTGCTTCAAGATCCTCGCGCGCGTGAAGCAGATCCAGCGGCAGCTCTTCGAGCAGTGGGCCGTGCTCGAGACGCTCACGCCCTCCGAGTACCTTGAATTCCGCGACGTGCTCGGTCCTGCGTCGGGTTTGCAGTCGTTCCAGTTCCGCGCCATCGAATTCCTGCTCGGCAACAAGAATCCGCGCCGCCTCGAGCTCTACCAGCACAACGAGCGCTCGCGCGGCTTTCTCGAGAAGCTGCTGAACGCGCCGAGCCTGTACGACGAATACCTGCGCCACCTTGCGCGCCGCGGCATGCCGGTGCCGAAGGAGCGGATCGAGCGCGACTGGTCGCAGCCCTATGAGCGCCACCCCGGGGTGGTGGCGGTATTCAAGACCATCTACGACGATCCCGCGACCCACTGGGATGCCTACGACATGTGCGAGAAGCTGGTCGACGTCGAGGAGAACTTCCAGCTCTGGCGCTTCCGCCACGTGAAAACGGTCGAGCGCGTGATCGGCTTCAAGCGCGGCACCGGCGGCACCGACGGCGTCGCCTTCCTGCGCAAGTCCCTCGAGGTGGCGCTCTTTCCCGAGCTGATCGATGTCCGCACCCATCTGGGATGAGGATTGGCTGCGGTCGAACGTCTGGCCGCGTTTTTCGCGCGCGCTGGCGCGGCAAGAGATCTATCTCGCCAACCATTCGCTAGGGCGACCGCCCGACCGCATGGCCGAAGATGTGCGCGCGGCGATCGACGCGTGGTACCGCGGCATGAACGGTGCGTGGGACCTGTGGCTCGAGACGCGAGACAGGTGGCGCGCGTTGACCGCGAAGCTCGTCGGTGCGCCGCGCGCCGATTGCATCATCCCGAAGACGAGCGCCGGCCAGGGACTGCGCGCCGTGCTGAATGCGCTGCCGGGCAAGCCGCGCGTCGCGACGAGCGACGGCGAGTTCGACTCGATCGATTTCATCCTGCGCGTCTACCGCGAGCAGGGGCGCATCGAGCTGAAGATCATGCCGTGGCAGGAAATGTCGGCCGAGGGCGCCGAGCTGGTCGTGCTCTCCACCGTGATGTTCCGCACCGGCGAGGTGGTGAAGCATCTGCCCAAGCTCATCCATGACGCGCACGCGAAGCGCGCGCTCGTGCTGCTCGACGTCTATCACCATGCGGGCGTGATCCCGCTCGATCTCGCCGCGCTGGAAGCGGATTTTGCGATCGGCGGCTCGTACAAATATCTGCGCGGCGGCCCCGGTGCCTGCTGGCTCTACGTGCGGCCGGGGCTCATCGACAGCATGCGCACGCCCGATACCGGCTGGTTCGCAAAGAAGGATGTCTTCTCCTACCTGCGACCCGAGCCGCCCGAGTTCGGCCAGGGCGGCGACGCCTGGCTCGAGTCGACACCGCCGGTCCTGGGCTGCTTCCAGGCGCTCGCCGGTCTCGAATTTACGCTCGAGATGGGCGTCGAGCGGCTGCGCGCGTATTCGATGATGCAAAAGCAGGTGCTCGCCGAATTGGTGCCCGGGCTCGAAGGCGCGGACAAGCACTGCGGCGCCTTCGTCACGCTCAGGCACCGCGGCGCGGTAGTGCTCGCCGGCAAGATGAAAGAGCGCGGCATGCAGGTCGATGCTCGAGGCGACTACCTGCGCCTGTGCCCCGACATCCTCAACACGCGCGCCGAGCTCGAGCGCGCTGCGGCTACTTTAAGAGATCTGCTGGCGGCGAATACGGCGCGTTGAGCGCCGCGGCGACTTCCGGGTGCGTGATCTTGCCGCGCGCCACGTTGAGGCCGTTCCTCAGGTGCTCGTTCTCGGCGAGCGCCTGCCTCCAGCCTTTCTTGGCGAGCGCAAGGACGAACGGCAGGGTCGCGTTATTGAGCGCGTAGGTCGACGTGCGCGGCACCGCGCCCGGCATGTTGGTCACGCAGTAGTGCACGACATCGTCGACGATGTACGTCGGATCTGCATGCGTGGTCGGCTTGGAGGTCTCGAAGCAGCCGCCCTGGTCGATGGCGATGTCGACCACGACCGCGCCGGTCTTCATCGCCTTCACCATCTCGCGGCCGACGAGCTTCGGCGCCGCCGCGCCAGGCACCAGCACCGCGCCGATCACCAGATCCGCGGAGAGCACATGCTGCTCGACCGTGTCGCGGCTCGAATGCACCGTCACGACACGCGCACCAAACTCGGCCTCTATCTTCCTCAATACGTCCAGCGAGCGGTCGAGGACATACACACGGGCGCCGGAGCCGACTGCCATGCGCGCGGCGCTCGAGCCGGAAACCCCTGCGCCTAGAATCGTGATCTTCGCCGGTGGCACGCCGGGCACACCGCCGAGCAGGATGCCCATGCCGCCGCGCTCCTTCTCCAGGCAGCTCGCACCCACCTGCACCGACATGCGGCCCGCGACTTCCGACATCGGCGCAAGGAGCGGCAGTCCGCCGCCCGAGCGCGTCACCGTTTCGTAGGCGATGCAGACCGCCTTCGAATCCTGCAGGTCCTTCGTCTGCTGCGGATCCGGCGCGAGATGCAGATAGGTGAACAGCACATGCCGCTCGGCGATCTTCTTTCGCTCCTCGCGCTGCGGCTCCTTCACCTTGACGATCAGTTCCGCTTCTTTCCATGGGTCGCTGATGCGCGCACCCGCCTTCTCGTAGGCTGAGTCGGGAGCGCCAATGCCGGCGCCCGCATTGGTCTCCACCACGACTTGATGGCCAGCGGCGACGACCTCGCGTACCGAGGTGGGCGTGAGGCCGACGCGATATTCGTGCGTCTTAACTTCTTTGGGGACGCCGAGGATCATCGCTGGCGCGCCTTTGCGAGTGCCTCGACGACGGTGGTCTGCTCGCCGAGCTCGAGTTTCGCGATCTGGTTGCGATGCACCTCGTCCGGGCCGTCGGCGAAGCGCAGCGTGCGCGCATGCGCATAGGCGTAGGCCAGGCCGAAGTCGTCCGACACGCCGCCGCCGCCGTGCACCTGCATCGCCCAGTCGATGACCTGCAGCGCGACGTTCGGCGCCAGCACCTTGATCATCGCGATCTCCTTCTTCGCCACCTTGTTGCCGACCGTGTCCATCTTGTAGGCGGCGTTGAGCACCATGAAGCGCGCGCTGTCGATCATGATGCGCGCCTGCGCGATGCGCTCGCGCGTCACGCCCTGATCGGCGATCGGGCGGCCGAACGCGACGCGCTCCGTCGCGCGCTTGCACATCTTCTCGAGCGCACGCTCGGCTTGGCCGATCAGGCGCATGCAGTGGTGAATGCGCCCGGGCCCGAGGCGGCCTTGCGCGATCTCGAAGCCGCGGCCCTCGCCGAGCAGGATGTTCGACGCCGGCACGCGCACGTCCTTCAACTCGATCTCCATGTGGCCGTGCGGCGCGTCGTCGTAGCCGAACACCGGCAGATGGCGCAGGATCTTGAGGCCCTTCGCTTCGGCGGGCACCAGCATCATCGACTGCTGGCTGTGTCTCGAGGGATTCTCGGGATCGGTCTTCCCCATGACGATGTAGATCTTGCAGCGCGGGTCGCCCGCGCCGCTCGACCACCACTTCACGCCGTTGATGACGTATTCGTTGCCTTCGCGGCGCATGTGGGTTTGGATATTCGTCGCATCCGATGATGCGACGGCGGGCTCCGTCATCAGGAACGCGGAGCGGATCTTGCCCTCGAGGATCGGCTCGCACCATTGTTTGATGTGCTCCGGTCTGCCGTACTTGAGCAGCGTCTCCATGTTCCCCGTATCCGGGGCGGAGCAATTGAAGATTTCGGGCGCCCACTCGACGCGACCCATGATCTCGCAGAGCGGCGCGTATTCGAGATTGGTCAGCGTGCCGCCGTGAGACTTCGGCCGCCACAGGTTCCACAATCCGGCGCCCCGCGCCTTCGGTTTGAGCTCCTCGATGATCGGCACGACTTCCCAACGCTTGTCGCTGCGCGTGTGCTCATGCCATTTGCGCTCGTTCGGGTAGATGTGCTCGCGCATGAACGCCGTGACGCGCTCGCGCAGCTCCTGCACCTTGGGCGTGTAGTCGAAGTTCAAGCTGCCCTCCTCAGAATTTTCTCCACCTGCTGCCAGCCGAGCTCGGCCATCGGCTTGGCGCGCGAGCCGGCGTCGCGCGCGTGCGCCGATGCCGCGGTGCCGTCGACCACGCGCTTGGCGATGCCCTGCAGGATCGCGGCGATGCGGAACAGGTTATAGGCCATGTAGAAGTCCCAGTGCGAAGGATTGATCCCCTCGCGCCCGCTTCGCTTGCAATAGAGCCGTACATATTCGCTCTCGGTGGGGATGCCGAGTTGTGCAAGATCAAGGCCGCCGATGCCGCGGAACTGTCCTGGCGGGATGTGCCAGCTCATGCAGTGGTAGGCGAAATCGGCAAGCGGGTCGCCGAGCGTCGAGAGCTCCCAGTCGAGCACCGCCAGGATGCGCGGCTCGGCCGGATGAAAAATGGTGTTGTCCAGCCGGAAGTCGCCATGCACCACGGTCGTCGCGCTTGCGGGCGGAATGTTCTTCGGCAGCCAATCGATGAGATTGTGCATCGCTTCGATGCGCTCGGTCTCGGAAGCCTGGTACTGCTTCGACCAGCGCGCCACTTGGCGCTCGATGTAGTTGCCTGGCTTGCCGAAGGTCTCGAGCCCGAGGGCGCGATAGTCGAGCGTGTGCAACTGCGCGATGACGCGATTCAGCTCATCCCAGATCGCGTAGCGCTCCGCCTTCGTCATCTCTGGGAGGCTCTGGTCCCAGAACACGCGCCCTTCCACATAGTCCATCACGTAGAACGCGGTGCCGATCACCGACTCGTCTTCGCAAAGTACGTGCGGACGCGCCACCGGAAATTGTTTTTCATACAAGGCTTTTGTTACGCGGTACTCGCGATCTACCGCGTGCGCGGAGGGCAGCAGCTTGCCCGGCGGCTTGCGGCGCAGCACGTATTTCTTTCCGTCGGCAGCGGTGAGGCGATACGTGGGATTCGATTGTCCGCCCTTGAACTGCTCGATGGCGCTGATGCGGAATCCCAGGAATTTTTCGAGCGCGCCCCCATCGATGCGATGCCGCTCCTCGACCGGCTTCGTGCCGATGAACTGCTCGAACATGGGGTGGGAAGCTTAACCTAGAATGATCGCGCCATGACTCGTTTCCACGTGTCGCACCGCCACGATGGAAAGTTCGAGCGACGCGGATTGCGCAGCTACTTCGAGTACCGCGACCTCGGCATCAAGCGCGCTACCAAGGGCAAGGTGGTGGCGCACGTCATCCGCGCGCGTCCCGGCAAGGCGCCGCACGGCGAATGGCACTACCACGATGTCAACGTGCAGTTCGTCTACGTGCTGAAGGGCTGGGTGCTGTTCGAATACGAAGGCGTCGGCAAGGTGACGATGAAAGCCGGCAGCTGCTTCTACCCACCGCCGCGCATTCGCCACCGCGAGCTCAAGCATTCGCGCGGCCTCGAGATGATCGAGATCGTCTCACCCGCGGTGTTCAAGACTTCTTCTGCGGAGAAATCTCCAGCCAGAAAGTCACCGGCCCGTCGTTCACGAGGCTGACTTTCATGTCGGCGCCGAAGCGGCCGAGCGCGACACGGATCTCCTGGGCCGCCTTCTCGGCAAATTTCGTAAAGATGAGTTGCCCATCCGCCGGCGCCGCGGCGCTCGAAAAGCTTGGCCGCAGCCCGCTCGCCGTGTCCGCCGCCAGCGTGAACTGAGGCACGGCGAGCAGCTCGCCGCCGATGTCCTTCAGCGAGAGGTTCATCTTGCCCTGCGCGTCCGGAAAGATGCGGTAAGCGAGCACGCGCTCGGCCAGCCGCTGCGCCTCGGTTTCGCTATCGCCGCGCTGCACGCCCACGAGCGCGAGGATGCCGCGGCCGATGGTGGCGATCTCGGCGCCATCGATCTGTACCGCGGCGTTTGAAACGCGCTGGATCAGTGCAATCAGGCGACGATGTCGGGGATCAGGCGCGCGCGCAGGCGCTGGATCTGGTCCTTGAGAATGAGCTTGCGCTTCTTCAGCCGCTGCAGCTGGAGCCGGTCTTGGCGGGGGTCGGCGGCGAGCCGGTTGATCACATCGTCGAGATCGTGGTGCTCGGTCTCGAGGCTATGAAGGCGGCTCCTGATCTCAGCCTTCTCCTCTTCGGTCAGGGGTAGGTCGGTCACCTGTGGAAAAGGTCATGCCCGAGAGGTCATCCTATCCCTATACTTGGCGTGGGGAAAGGGGACCCCGTGCCGATCCACCGCAACGACCACGACGTCACCAACTCGGTCCGAACTACGGACCCGGCGGCGGTAGGGGCGGAAGTCATCCGCCTCTACCATCGGCTGTTCCCCCACGCGAGTGCGCGGCCCTTCGAGCTCGCCTTTACGCATCTTGCCCTCGCCTACGACGGCGGCGATTTTTCGTATTGGCCCTGCGACACCGAATACCACGATATCCAGCACGTGCTCGACGTGACGCTCGCCATGGCGCGGCTGATGGACGGCTACCAGCGCAGCCGGACGAACGGCGATGAGCGGCTGCGGCCCGAGCTCTTCGTCGCCGGCGCGCTCGCGGCCCTGTTCCACGACTTCGGCTACCTGAGGAAGCGCAGCGACCGGCGGCATCGCTTCGGCGCGGAGTACACCATCGGCCACGTATCGCGCGGCGCGGACTTTCTGCGCGACTACATGCGCGAGCTCGGCTACGACGAGAACCTCGCGCGCCTCGGCGCGACGCTGCTCCACTTCACCGGCTACGAGCGCAAGGCTGAGACCATCCGCATCGGCGATGGATTGCCGCGGCGCCTCGGCCAGATGATGGGCACCGCGGACATCATCGCGCAGATGTCCGACCGCTGTTATCTCGAGAAATGCCGCAATCGCCTGTTCCCCGAGTTCGTGCTCGGCCGCCTCGGCGCGCCGCGCAGCGCGGCGAAGCTGCCGCGCTTCGCCTCCGGCGACGAGCTCGTGGCAAAGACGCCGGGGTTCTACGAGAACGCGATGCGTCGGCTCGACGCGCAGCTCGGCCAGTGCCACCAGTTCGCCGCGCACCATTTCGGCGGCGAGAACCTGTACCTCAACGCCGTGCGCAGGAACGTCGACTACGCCGGCCATCGCTCCCCCCAGCTACGCCGCCAGCCGCCGTACACGCTGCTGCCTGAAGTGGAGCCCTATCCTCGGGACCTGGTGCGCATTCAGTAGTATCATCGCCGCCCTTCAGGTACGAGGCATCAATGAAACGCAAATACGGCAAGGCCAAGAGCCGCGAGACGATCGCCGAGCAACGCATGCGCGAGGTGGCGAAGATGATGGGCGACAACAGCCACAACTACGGCTCCGACTCCCGCAAGGGCGCGATCTCGCGCGGCAAATTACGCAGCCGCGCCGACCGCGCAGGCTAAAAGGCACAAGAAAGTCCGGCCGGACTACGCGCGCCGGCTTACATCGTCGCAGGCTGTCACCAAGATGGCCGCGTGGCGAACTTCCAGTTACACGCGCTGCGCAAGGCGGCGCGCATTCTCGGCGGCGAGGAACGGCTGCGCGACCTGCTCGACGTGCCGCCGGGCGCGTTCGCCCGCTGGATGCAGGGCGCGGAAACGGTACCGGCGCCGATTTTCCTGATGATCGTCGACTTCCTGGCCGATATGGAGTGCGGCGTGCAGCCCTTCGGGTCGGCGGTGGACGCTTTGCCTACGCGCCAAAGCTGAATCTCGTTTATCCTTTCGTCCGATCGGGGGAGTAAGGGGACGGATGGAAAGCGAAGAAACACTGCGCTGGCCGACGAATCTCGATCGTCACGCCATTGAGCAGCGCCTTGCCCAGGCACGCACCACCGCCGAGAAGAACGGCTGGACCGCGCTCCTGCCGTTCCTCTCCGACATCGAAGGCAAACCTGCCGCCGAGATCGCGAAAAAAGTCATGGCTGCTCTAGACTGGCTGCAGGCGCAGCCCGAGCAGCGGGCATTTACCCTGCAACTGCAGATGGTGGCGCTGAACCTCAAGAACCTGAAGTAGTGCGCCGACTCACTTGCGATTGGTAACCTGGAACGTGCAGTGGTGCCGCGGTATCGACGGCACGGTCGATCCCACGCGCATTGCGAGCGAAGCACGCCGCATCGGCGATCCCGACGTGCTCTGCCTGCAGGAAATCAACGTCGGCTTCACCGACTTGCCTGGCGCGACGGGTGAGAACCAGGCGCAGGCAATCGAGCGCGAATTTCCCGGCTACCAGGCGTTCTTCGCGTCCGCTGTCGACGTTCCCGGCCCCGAGGGTACGCGCAAGCAATTCGGCAATCTCATCGCCTCGCGTTTTCCGGTCGGCCGCGTGATGCGGCATTCCCTTCCATGGCCGATTGCGAAGGCGCCCAGCATGCCGCGCGCCGCGGTGGAGGCCGTGATCCAGGCGCCCTTCGGCGCACTGCGCGTCATCACGACGCATCTGGAGTACTACTCGCGCGGCCACCGCGCGGCACAGATCGAGCGGTTGCGCGAGCTGCATGCCACGACGAATCTGGAAACCGCCGGCGGCGAAAGCGACGGCCCCTACCAGCCGCTGCCGCATCCGCAAAGCACGCTCATCTGCGGCGACTTCAATATGCCGCCCGACGATCCGCTGCGCGGCCGTTTCCTGGAAGCTTTTGTCGATGGCGCACCGAAGTTTGTGGACGCGTGGCAAGTCCTGCACCCCGGGAAGCCGCATCCCCACACCTTCCGCATGCACGAGAGGAAGGATGGGCAATCGCCGTACTGCTGCGACTTCATCTACGTCACCGAGGATCTGGTGCCGCGCCTGCGCACGATCGCGGTCGACTCGGACAACCGCGCCTCGGACCATCAGCCGGTGATCGTGGAGATCGCTTGAAGGTCAGCAAGATCGGCGAGGCGTTCGGCGCCGAGATTTCGGGGATCGATCTCTCACGTCCAATCGGCCAGGATGAGTTCACCGACATGCGCGCCGCGTGGCTCGAGCACCTCGTGCTGCGTTTTCGCCGCCAGCAGCTCTCCGATCCGGAGGTGAACGTCATCTCCAATATCAAGGTCGATGGCCAGCCGATCGGCGGGCTGGGCGACGGCGAGGCGATCTGGCACGCCGACATGACCTATGTCGAGCGCCCGCCGATGGCGGCGATGCTGCACGCGCTCGAGATCCCGCCGAGCGGCGGGATACCTATTGGGCCAACATGTACCCCGCTTACGAAACGCTGGTGCCGGAGTTGAAAGCGCGCATAGCCGGCCAGCGCGCGGTGCACGACGCGACCTACAACAGCGCGGGCTTGATGCGCAAAGGCTATGGCGAGGTCAGCGATCCGCGCAACGCGCCCGGCGCGCGCCATCCGCTGGTGAGCGCGCATCCGGAAACGGGCCGCAAGTGCGTGTTCCTCGGCCGGCGCCGCAACAGCTACATCGAAAGCCTCGAGCTCGCGGAAAGCGAGCACCTGCTCGACGCGCTATGGGCTCATGCCACCCAGGTGCCGTTCACCTTCCGGCAAGAATGGCGCGTAGGCGATGTCGTGCTGTGGGACAACCGCTGCACTCTGCATCGCCGCGATGCCTCCGATCCGGCCGCGCGGCGCCTCCTCCACCGCACGCAGATCAAAGCTTCGCAATAGTCCGGCGCAGTGCCTCGACGCGGTCGCGATTGACGCCGAAGTCGCGCCGTCCGAGTCGCGAGGCCGAGCGCACGTGCACGAGGCCTTGCTTTTCGTCGTAGTAGAGCTCGAGGTCATCGACGTAGCGCATCAGCCGGGTGCGGTATTCCGCGTAGAGGTAATCGCGCTCGGTCTTGATGACCCTGGCGCGCGCCATGGATTCCACCGCGCGGCGCAGCTCCGCCGCCGAGCCACGAAAAGCGATGGGCGCAATGTAGTGCTCGTGATCGGTAGGGTCCGCCTGCGACGAAACACAGTTCGGCGTGCGCTTGCAGGGCGCAAGGCGGCCGTCCTTGACGCCGAGGTTCGCCGGTCGCCGCCAGTTGAACATCACGGCGATGCTACCATCGCGCTCTAGGAGGCAGCCCCATGCAGATCTCGGCCCAGCAGCTCGCTGAATTGCTCCTCGGCATCGCGCGTGCCCAGGCGGCGATCGTCCAGGGACTCGAGAACGAGATGGCCGGCATCCGCAGCAGCCGCATCATCCCCGCGCTGCAGAACGTCGCGCACCTGCGCGACCATCCGAATCCCACGCTCACCGACCTGCCCTCGCGCGTGCTCCTCGGCACGCTCGGCCGCGCCGTGCCGGACGCGGCCGCGGTCGTGCGCGACCTCGAGCGGCTCCTGGGAGGCGGCGATGGTGCCGCGCCCGCCGCTGCTGCCGCGCCGGGCGAGAACCTCGACTTCAGCAAGCCCGGCTAGACGAGCTTTCCGACCCGGGCTTCAAGCAGCGCCCAGGCTTTCTCGCCGTAGATTCCTTTCCAGCGCGCGTAGAACGCGCCGAGATGGCGGCGGAATCCGCTGGTATCGGTTTCGGTGACGATCATGCCCTTCGCGCGCAGCAGATCGAGCGCGCCCGTCTCGATCTGCGCCACATCCTCACGCTGGGCCAGCGCCGCTGCGTCGGCGTGCTTGGTGATCGCGGCCTGAATATCGGTCGGCAGTGCCTGCCACTTCGCGAGGTTGGCGTTGAGCGTGAAGCCGGACCACCAATGGTTGGTGATGCTGAGGTAGGTCTGCACTTCGTACAGCTTCAGCAGCACGATGATCTGGTAAGGATCGGTCTGTCCGTCGACGGTCTGCTCCTTCAGCACCTGGTAGAGCTGGTTCAGCGTGAAGGTCCTGGGCTTCGCCCCGATCGACTCGAAAAAGTCGACCGTCATTTTCTGGAACGGCGTGCGGATCGCCATGCCGGCTAGGTCGTCGACGGTGCGGATCGGCTTAGTGCGCGTGGTGAGCTGGTGGAAGCCGTTGTCGAAGCCGAGGCGAAACTGGTGAATCCCCTTCGCCGCCATCTCGCCGCGGATGTAATCGCCAAGCTCACTGTCGATCGCTGCGAACACGTCCTTCGGTGCCTTGAAGGTGAAGGGCAGCCCCGGCATTTCCGTCACCGGCACGAGCGGTCCCCAGACATTCCCGGCCATGTAGAGCTCGAGGTCGCCCTTCTGCACCATGGCGAGCATCTGGTTGTCGGAGCCGAGCGCACCTGCGCCATGCACGTCGATGCGCATGCGCCCGCCGGTCTCGGCCGCGACACGATCGGCCAGCTCCTTCAGCCGGAGGTGATTCGGGCTGTCGAGGGGCTGCGACAGCCCGAGACGGTAATGGAATTGATTCTGGGAACGAGCCGTTCCCGCCAAGGCCGCGGCGCCGATGCCGGCGATCAACCTGCGGCGATTATTCGAGAATTTCATAGAGACGCTCGTCGTATAGGGCACCCGTCATCTGCGCGAGCTTGTCGCGGAACTCGCGCTGGCGCGCCGACACGCTGTTTGCTTCGTAATCGTTCCGCGAGCGCCACATCTCCACGACGGTGAAGTGATTCGGACGGTTGGTCTGCTGTACGACGTCGTAGCGGACGTTGCCAGCCGCCACGCGGTTCGCCTCGCCAAGCGCCTTCAGCGCGACGATGGCGTTGTCCTTCTGCGGCGGGATGACGTCGACGTGCGTCACGCCGTAAACCGCACCGGCCGCAGCGGGAATGTCCATCGGCCCGACCGTGAGCGCGCCGTGGAAGCGATCGTCGGCGGGCGCGTTGCGGACCGCGTGCAGTTTCTCGCGGTGCGCCTTCATCCCCTCGCCGGCGGCATCCCAGGCGGCCTTGTTCTGCCACGCGGACAGGACCACGAATTGTCCGGGCCGCCGCATCCTCTGCACCGCCACCGCGCGCAGGTTGCCGGCGGCAGCGCGACTCGCATCGCGGTATGCCTTGACGAGCGCGGCGCCTTCGTCGCGAGCACTCTGGCGCAGCTCGATATAGGTGGCGACGTAGAGCGGGCTCACATCCGGCGGCACCGGTGGCGGCGCCGCGGGCGCCTGGGCCATGGCCCGCAACGAAAGCATGGCGAAGACGAGCGCCGCGATCCGGACTGTCATGGCTTTCTCCCCTGTCACTTACCCCGCGCCTATCTTAAGGCTCAACTCAGCCCCGTGACCGGCAGCGCCGCGCCATGGATCGCGCGTGCCGCATCGGAGGCGAGAAACACGATCACCTGCGCGAGGTCCTCCGGTGCCACCCAGCGCTTGGGATCGGCGTCCGGCATCGCTTTCCGGTTTTCCGGCGTATCGATGATCGTCGGCAGCACGCAGTTCACATTGATGTTCTTTTCGCGCAGCTCCGCCGCCATCGTCTCCGTCAGGCGGATGACAGCACTCTTCGAGGCGACATAGGCGCCCATCTGCGCCGCGCCTTTCTGCGCGGCAAAGGCGCCGATGTTCACGATCTTGCCGCCGCCGCCCTTCAGCATTGCCGGTACCACGGCGCGGGACATGTTGAGCACCGTGCGGGCGTTCACGTTCAACATGAAATCCCAGTCCTTGTCCGAGGTCTCGTGCACTGGCGAGCCCATGCGGAAACCGCCGGCGATATTGCACAGCACGTCGATGCGCTTGAAGCGCTGCACCGCCTTGTCCACGGCCGCCTGAACGCTCTGCGCGTTGAGGAGATCGGTCTCCACGAACATCTGCCTGTCGCCGTCCTGCAGGCTGCCGCGCTTGAGATCGAGCAGCACCAAATTGGCATCGGCAAAGGCGGCGGCCACCGCACGGCCCAGGTTGCCGGCGGCGCCTGTAAGTATTACGGTGCGCATCAGAAGTCTTTCGGCTCGGGCGGGAAGCTCGGCTTGCGCTTCTCGCGATGAGACGCGACGCCCTCCTTCGCCTCCGGGCCACTGAAGCCAAGCACCTCGAGCGCGAGCGACGCATCGAAAGCAGGACCGGCCATGCGCAGCCAGTTGTTGAGCGAGTACTTGGTCCAGCGCAACGCGGTCTGTGCGCCGCCGGCGAGCTTGCGAGAGACTTCGAGCGCCTTCGCTTGCAATTCACTTTCATCGCAGGTGAGCGAGACCAGGCCCAGTTTCTCGGCTTCCTCGCCGCTGATGCTCTCGCAGAGCAGCAAGTAGTACTTGGCCTTCGCCATGCCGCAAAGCAGCGGCCAGATGATCGCGGCGTGGTCGCCGGCCGCGACGCCGAGGCGCGTGTGGCCGTCGATGATGCGGGCGTTTTTTGCTGCGATCGAGATGTCGGCGAGCAGTCCGCAGACGAGTCCTGCGCCGACCGCGGGGCCGTGCATCGCCGAGACGATCATCTTGGAGCAGTTGATCAGGTTGTAGACCAGATCCTTGGCCTCGCGCCAGACGCGCGCGCGCACCGCGAAGTCGCGCGTCATCTCTTCCACCATCGCGAGATCGCCGCCGGCGGAGAATCCGCGGCCTTCGCCGCGCAGGATGGCGACGCGCGTTTCCGGATCGCGATCCACGTCGAGCCAGATTCGAGCCATCTCGGCGTGCATGCGGGCATTGGTGATCGAGAGCTTGCCTTCCTCGGCGCGCATCGCGATCTCGAGGATGCCGGGCTCGAGATGCCTGACCTTGAGCTCCTGATAGCCGGAATAGTCCATCGACCCATTCTACAATTCGCACGTGTCTTTCCTCACGTGGCGCGACTGGCGCATTCATTACATCGACGAAGGCCGAACTGCTGCCCAAGGCGAGCGCACCTTCCTCTGCCTGCACGGCGAGCCGACCTGGAGCTATCTCTTCCGCCGCATGATTCCGCGCTTCGTCGAGCGCGGCGCGCGCGTAGTGGCGCCGGACCTGGTCGGCTTCGGGCGCTCTGACAAGCCGCACGACGAGGTGCTCTATACGTTCGACTTTCACCGCCGCTTCCTGCTCGATTTCATCGAGCGCATGGAACTCGAGCACATCACGCTGGTGGTGCAGGACTGGGGCGGCCTTCTCGGCCTGACACTGCCGATGGAAGTGCCAGCGATCGAGGGACTCTTCATCATGAACACAGCGCTCGCCACTGGCGACGTGCCGCTCACCGAAGGGTTTATCGCCTGGCGCGCCTACGTGGCGAAGAACCCCGACCTCGCGTGCGGCAAGCTGATGGCGCGGGCGTGTCCGCATCTGACGGCGGACGAAGCCGCGGCCTATGACGCTCCGTTCCCCGATGCAAAGTCAAAAGCCGGCGTGCGGCGTTTCCCGCAAATCGTGCCGGAGAAGCCGGACGATCCGGGCGCGGCGATTTCGCGCCAGGCGCGTGACTGGTTATCCACGGCATGGAAAGGCGAGAGCTTCATGGCGGTGGGCGCGAAGGATCCCGTGCTCGGCCCGCCGGTGATGAACCAGCTGCGCAGCTGGATTCGAGGCTGTCCCGAACCGGTGGTCATCGAGAACGGCGGCCACTTCTTGCAGGAATGGGGCGACGAGGTGATGGACAAATGGGAGAACTGAGGGTCACGTACGCAGACGTAGCAGCCGCGCACGAGCGCATCAAGGGCGCCGCGCGGAAGACGCCGGTGCTCACCTCGTCTAGCGCAGACGCACTGATTGGCGCCAAGGTCTTCTTCAAGTGCGAGAACCTGCAGCGCATGGGCGCCTTCAAGTTCCGCGGGGCGTACAACGCGCTGTCTCAATTGAACGCTGATGAAAGGCGGCGCGGCGTGCTCGCCTTCTCATCGGGAAACCATGCCCAGGCGGTGGCGCTCGCCGGGAAGTTGCTGGGGATAAAGACGCTGATCGTGATGCCTGAGAACGCGCCGAGAGTGAAGCTGGAAGCAACGCGCGGCTACGGCGCCGAGGTCGTGACCTACAAGCTCGATCAGGATCGCGAGACGGTGGCGGCACGCATCGCAAAGGAGCGCGGCATGGTGACGGTGCCGCCCTTCAACCATCCGCACATCGTCGCCGGCCAGGGAACCGCGGCGAAAGAACTGCTGGAGGAGAGCGGACCGCTCGACATGCTCGTCGTTCCCTGCGGGGGGGCCGGACTCCTCTCGGGCTGCGCGATCGCCGCGCGGCACCTCGCGCCCAACTGCCACGTGGTCGGCGTGGAGCCCGCGAAAGGCGACGACGTCACGCAGTCTTTCCGCGCCGGGAAGATCGTCACCATCCCGGTGCCCGACACCATCGCCGACGGCGCGCGCACCACCGCGCCGGGGGACATCACGTTCGGCTTGGTGAAGCGCTACGTCAACGAGATGACGACGGTCACAGACGAGGAACTGCTGCCGGCGATGTTCTGGCTCTGGGAGCGGATGAAGATCGTGGTCGAACCGACGGGAGCGCTCGGGTTCGCCGCGCTTTTCCACGGCAAGCTGCCGTCGCGCGCCAAGGTCGGGGTGATCTTATCCGGCGGCAACGTCGACCTTCGCTGGGCGGCCGCGCAGCTGAACAAACAGTAGCACCGCACAACCGATCAGCGTCGCGGCCAGCGTGAGGTCGAAGCGCGGCGAGATCGTGGTTACCGCGCAGGCAAAGAGCAACAGTCGCAACGGCCAGGGAATTGCGCGCAGGCCCAGATAGCCCTGCATGCCGAGGGACGCGAAGCTCACCATCGCGATCGCGAAGACGAGGCACTCGAGGATGTAGAGCACGCCGCCTTCCATGTTGAGGCCCGGGTTGAAGAGGAAGTAGAACGGCAGGATGAAACCGCCGATCGCGAGCTTCACGGCATAGGGACCGAGCGCCATCGGATTCACCCCGGCGATCGCGCCGGCCGCGAAGTTGGCGACCGCCACCGGAGGCGTGATGGCCGAAAGGCAGGCGAAATACAGCATGAAGAGATGCGTCTGCATCTCAGGCAAGTTGAAAACGCCGCGCAACACCGGGGCGAGTAGCGCCGCGCCCATGATATACACCGCAGGCGTGGGCATGCCCATGCCGAGCAGCACCAGGAAGACCGCCGAGAGCAGCAGCGTCGGCACGAGCAGGCCCCCGGCCAGCATGTTGATGAGGAGCGTGAACTTGCCGGCGAGCGCGCTAATCTCGATCGCCCCGATCACTACGCCAGCTGCGGCGACCGCGCCCACGAGCGGCACGAGCTGCGCGATGGTGTCGGTGCAGCACTCGACGAAGCGGCGCGGCCCGATCGCGCTGGGACGATGAAACCACGAGAGCACGATCACCGCCGCGGTCGAGCCGGCCGCGACGTAGACCGGCGTGTAGCCCGCCACGAGAAGGCCGATCAGCGAGCCGATCGGCAGCAGGTGGCGCCAGCCGTTCTTGAGCGCGCGGCCAAGGGGCACGATCTGGTCCTCGGGCAGCCGCGCTTCGTCGTGGCGCACCGCCTCGTTGTGCACCAGCAGATAGATCGAGTAGTAGTAGAGCAGCGCCGGCAGCACCGAGGCCCACGCGATCTTCGCGTACGGGATGCTGGTGAGGTCGGACATGATGAACGCCACCGCGCCCATCACCGGCGGCAGCATCGCGCCGCCGCTCGAAGCGGTCGCCTCGATCGCCCCGGCACGCGCCGCCGGGATGCCCATCTTCTTCATGATCGGGATCGTGAGCGGCCCCGTGGTGGCGACATCGGCGGTCGGGCTGCCCGAGATCGAGCCATAGAGGCCGCTCGCCGTGACGCACGCCTTGGCGGCGCCACCGCGCATGCGCCCCGTCACGGCGCTGGCGAGCTCGAAGAAAAGCTGCCCGCCGCCCGACCTCTCGTAGAAGCTGCCGAAGAGCACGAAGAGGAACGCGTAGGTCGCCGCCACCTCGAGCGGCGAGCCGAAGATGCCGTTCTCCATGATGGTCATCATCTCGATGAAGTACGGCACGCCGAAGTTGTCGTGGCGGAGCGGCCCCGGCATCCAGTGCCCTAAGACCGTAAAGACGAGCAGCACGATGACGAGGGAGGTGAGGCCCCATCCCACGGAGCGGCGGCAAAGCTCGATCACCAGCGCGACCAGCGTAAATCCGACGATCACGTCGCCGGTCGTCGGCTGCGAAAAGCCGCGGCCCCAGTTGAGGAAGCGGTCGTTGAGAACGATGTAGTACAGCGCGACGGCGAGAGAGATCACCGCGAGCGCGACGTCCGTCCAGGCGAGGGTCGCGCGCCGCGGATTCGCGGTCGTGGTCAGGAACGCGATCGGGAAGGTGATCGCGATGAAGATCGAGATGTCGAAGTGGAAGTACGAGGTGGCGGCGCGCGCCCAGGTGCCGAATGCGCCGAGCGCGCTCCAGCCGAGCCAGCTGCCGAGGTCGAGCGCCCACGTGCCGAAGATCTGCGCCAGCGCGCCGATCCACAGCACGTAGAGCGCGGCGGCGACCGAGCCTGCGCGGATGAGGATGAGCCAGGCGCCACCGGGCCGGTGGCGCCTGCCCTCGCGCAGGAAGTCGAGCAACGCTACTTCACCAGCCCTTTTTCTTTGTAATAGCGCAGCGCGCCGGGGTGGTACGGCAGGTTCGCCGGATTGCTCGCCATCTTCGCCGCGGCGAACGACGTCTTGAGCGAGCCGCCGATCGCCTGCACGCGCGCCTCGTTCTCGGCGATGGCCTTCACGTACTTGTAGACCACTTCATCGGGCACGTGCGCGCCCGCCAGGAGCGAGACCCACATGCGCACCGTCGGGTAGTCCTTCTCCATGAACGCATAGGTGCCCTTCGGCACCATGTCGGCCTTGAAGTGGAACGCCTCGGCGGCCTTTTGCAGGTGCGCCATGTCGCCGTCGATCCAGAGGAGCGGCCGCTTGCTCGCGATGTCCTTGACGAGCGAGTCGCCGAGGTTGCGCGCATTCATGAAGACATCGGCCTTGTCGTCGGTGATGGCGTCGAGGCCGATCTGGCTGTTGCCGAGGACGTAGCTGCCGCCCCACTTCTCGATGTCGTTGATGGTGAAACCGTAGGCCTTCATGACCTCGTACGGCCCGCCGATCGTGGTCTGCGGATTGTCGGGGCGGTTGATGGCGAGCCGCATCTTCGGCTTCTTCGCCGCGATGTCGGCCCAGCTCTTGATGCCGTTCGCGTCCGCCCACTCCTTCGTCATCAGGAAGTGCATGAACTGGTTGTCGTATAGCTCCATCACGTAGCTTAACTTGCCCTTGAGCGGTGTCTTGTACGGATCCTTGCCCTCGTTGGCGAGCTTGATCTCGGTGCCGGTCGCGGTGGCAGTGAAGTCGGCCTGCTTCTCGGCGATCGCGAGGACGCCGCCGCCGGGCGAGTTCGGCTTGAACGACACCGCCGAGCCCGGATACGTGTCGCGGACCACGGCGTTAAGGCCCTCGACCATCGTGCGCGGATAGCCGCTCGGCGTCGCGCCGGTGACGGTCGCGTTGATCGGCTTCTTGTCGTTGAAGTCCGCGAACGCGCCCATTGGACAACTGAGGGCAGCGGCCAACGCCGCCGCGAACAATGCGACTCTCATGCTCACTCCTCCTAGTTGTGTTTGCGCCGCTTTGCGGCGGCCTTCTTCTTGGCTTTTTTCGCTGGGCGCTTCTTTGCCGCGCGCCTGGGCTTGCGGCCTATGACTTTCGCCGGGCGCTCGCCCGGCTTCGGGAACTGCAGGATCGCGTCCTTGAAGAGCTGCACGAGGCCGAGCACCGCTGCGGCCTGCGAGGCGTACATCGCCTCGGTCCGTACGATCAGATCCTGCTGGTTGTCCGGGCTATAGAGCTCGGCGAGATATTTTCCGCTCGACTGATCGAGCACGAACTCGACTCGAAATTGGGCCACCGTGAACCTCCTCGTCGCCGATAATAGCCATCGCCATGCGAGCAGTCGAGATCAGCCGCCCCGGCGGGCCCGAGGTGCTGAAGCCCGCCGATTTGCCCAAGCCCGCGCCGAAGCCGAACGAAATCCTGGTCAAGGTTGCCGCCGCGGGCGTGAACCGCCCCGACGTCCTACAGCGCATGGGTCTCTACCCGGTGCCGCCCGACGCTTCGCCGCTGCCGGGCCTCGAGATTGCGGGCGAAATCGCCGAGCTCGGCGCGAACGTCAAGCGCTGGAAGCGCGGCGACAAGGTCTGCGCCCTCGCGAACGGCGGCGGTTACGCGGAATTCTGCGCGGTGCCCGAGACCCAAGCTTTACCCACTCCCCACAATCTTTCCCTGATCGAGGCGGCGTCGCTCCCGGAGACTTTCTTCACTGTCTGGGGCAACGTCTACGACCGCGGCAAGCTCGCGCCGGGCGAGACGCTCCTCGTGCAGGGCGGCAGCTCCGGCATCGGCGTGACCGCGATCCAGATGGCCGCCGCGACCGGCAATCGTGTGTTCGCCACCGCGGGCAGCGACGAAAAGATTGCGGCGTGCGTGAAGCTCGGCGCGGACAAAGCGTTCAACTACAAGACGCAGGATTGGGTCGCCGAGGTACGCGCCGCGACGGGCGGCAAGGGGGTGAATGTCATCCTCGACATGGTCGGCGGCGACTACGTGCCGCGCGAGCTGAAGTGCCTCGCCGAAGACGGACGGCTCGTGTTCATCGCCTACCTGCGCGGACCGAAGACCGAACTCGACATCGACGCGGTGATGCGCAAGCGATTGAACATCACCGGCTCGACGCTTCGCCCGCGGTCGAGCGAATTCAAGGCCTACCTGGCGAAGAACCTGCACGAAAAAATCTGGCCGCTCGTCGAAGCCGGTCGCATCAAGCCGCAGGTCTACAAGACTTTTCCGCTGGAGCAGGCGGCGGAAGCGCACCGCCTGATGGAATCTTCGCAGCACATCGGCAAGATCGTTCTTACCGTTTAGCTTCCTCTTTCAGCCACTCGACGAAATCCACCGCGGCGGGCCGGCCCGCCGCGTTCTTGGAAAGGATGGCGAAGTAGGCGCGCGCCGGATCGGCGCTCGACTTGAAGGGCGCCACCAATTCCTTCGCTGCGATGAGATCCTTGAGGAGCGGACTGCGGCCCAGCGCTACCCCGTGTCCCGCGACCGCGGCGGGAATGATCTGTTCATAGCCCGAAAACGAAAGCGTGCTCGCCGGCCGCAGGTCGCCGATACCCGCGACTTCCAGCCAGGTCTTCCAATTCAGCCAGGGATGTCGCCCGTCGGGATCGCTGTACTGGAGCAGGCAGTGGTTCTTGAGGTCCGCGGGCTCGGCGAGCGGCACCTTCTTGATCAGCTTCGGGCTGCACACCGGGAACACACGTTCGCCAAAGAGCCGAATCGCGTTCGGCCCGGCAAGCGCCGGCGGCCCGTGCCGGATGGCGATGTCCAGGCCGTCGCGCTCCAGATCCTGCACGCGCGTCTCGGCGGTGATCTTCACCTCGACGTCCGGATGCGTGCGCGTGAAGCCGGCAAGCCGCGGAATCAGCCATAGCGCGGCGAAGGAATTGGTGGTGGTGAGCGAGAGGGTCTTGCGCCCGCTCTGCGCGCGCAGCCGGCTCGTCGCGGTGCGCATGGTGGTGAGCACCTGCGCCGTCGCCGCGTAGAACTGCTGGCCGGCCTCGGTCAGCGTAAGCGCGCGGTGCCGGCGGTGGAAGAGCGGCATGCCGAGCTGGTCTTCGAGATCCTTGATCTGGCGGCTCACGGCCGATTGCGTGAGGTAGAGCTCCTCGCCCGCCTTCGTGAACGAGAGGTGGCGCGCCGCAGCTTCGAAGCCTTCCAGCAGGTCGAGGCTAGGGAAATGGCGCGCCATTCACATTCCTATTTCTCATGTATGGATTGAGAATATACCTTTTGAGTCCTGGGCTCAAAGGATGCATTCTACGCATGCCAAACAAGGAGCAAAACAATGACGCTGCAACTGAAGAAAGGGGCCGTCAGGCTGGGCCCCAATCAAACCCTCAAGGTGGTCGGCGGCGCGGGCAGCACCGTGTCCGCCATCGAAGGCTCGGTGTGGATCACGGAAGAAAACCAGCCGAACGATATCGTGCTCGCCCCCGGCGATTCCTATCGCCTGCGCAAGCCCGGCGTCGCCCTCGTCAACTCGCTCGGCGGCGGCGCCGCCGTCTCGTTCGCCTGAAAGGAGCGTCGTGAGCACTCTCAGCTATGAACGGCGTCAACAATTCGTCCGCGCGGCCCGCGCGCAGCGTAATGCGGCCGTCTGGAAACTGCTCGACAACCTGGTCGCGGCCCTAAGGTCGCAGCCGAGACTGCGCCAATCGCGCTGGCTCGCGCTACACCGCGGCTGGTAGCGTCGTGCCGCTGGTCCGCATTTCGATCCGCAAGGGCCGCCTGCCCGAGTTTCGGCGCAAGCTCGGCGACGCGATCCATCGCGCGCTGGTCGAGACGATCGACGTTCCCGAGCTCGACCGCTTCCGGATCCTGACCGAGCACGAGCCGGGGGATCTGGTCTACGACCCGGGCTATCTCGGCATTGCCCGCACCAACGACATCGCGATCGTGCAGATCACGCTCACCGCCGGCCGTACGCTCGGCCAGAAGCGCAAGCTCTTCCGCCGCATCGCCGACAACCTCGCCGCCCTCGGCCTGCGCCGCGAGGACGCGTGGATCAACCTCGTCGAAGTGGCGAAGGAAAACTGGTCCTTTGGCCTCGGCGAAGCGTCCTACGCACCCTCCGAAAAAGCCGTCGCCTAGAGCTAGAATGCCCGCTCCCCACCCGCGGAGCGCGCATGTTCAAGGAAGACCTCCTCAAGGGTAAGCGCATCCTCATTACCGGCGGCGGCACCGGTCTCGGAAAAGAGATCGCCGCGAAGTATCTGCAGCTCGGCGCAGAGCTCTGGCTTGCCGGGCGCCGCGGGCCGGTACTCGAAGACACGGCGAAGGAATTGATGAGCCGGCATGGCGGGCGCGTGCGCACGCACTCGGTCGACATCCGCGACGCCGCGGCGGTCGACGCGATGGTGCAGCGAACGTGGGATGAAGGCGGTCCGCTCACCGGACTCGTCAACAACGCGGCGGGCAACTTCATCAGCCCGACGAAGGATCTCTCGCCCAACGGCTTCAACGCCATTGCCAACATCGTCTTCCACGGTACGTTCTACGTGACGCACGCCGTGGGCAAGCGCTGGATCGCCGGGGGCAACAAGGGCTCGGTCCTCTCGATCCTCGTCACGTGGGTCCACACCGGATCGCCCTACGTCGTGCCCTCGGCGATGTCGAAGGCAGGCCTGCATGTCATGACCAAATCCCTCGCCGTGGAGTGGGGCCGTTTCGGCATTCGTCTCAACGCGATCGCCCCGGGGCCGTTCCCCACCGAAGGCGCATCGAAGCGCCTGCGCCCGGGCGGCGGCTTCGACGATTCGTCGAAGCTGAATCCCATGCGCCGCGTTGGCAAGATGGAAGAGCTGCAGAACCTCGCCGCGTTCCTGATGGCGGACGGCTGCGAGTGGCTTACGGGTGAAACCGTCGCCGTCGACGGCGCCGGCTATCTTGCCACCGGCTCGGGAGCGTACTTCACCGAGCTCGACCAGCTGTCGGACGCCGACTGGGAAAAGGTGCGCGCCATGATCAAGTCCCAAAATGACAAGGATCGCGCGGGCCGCACGGCATGATCACCGAAGTGCTGGGCATCCAGAAGCCGTTGGTGCTCGCTCCCATGGGTTCGGTGTCCGGCGGCGCGCTGGCCGCCGCGGTTTCGCGTGCCGGCGGCCTCGGCCTGATCGGCGCGGGCTACGGCGACGCGAAATGGATGCGGCGTGAATTCGAGCAAGCCAAAGGCGCGCACATCGGCATCGGCTTCATCACCTGGAGCCTGGCCAAGCAGCCCAGGCTTCTCGACTTTGCGCTCGAGCGCAAGCCGAGCGCCGTGATGCTCTCCTTCGGCGATCCGCGCCCCTTCGCCGAAAAGATCCGCGCGAGCGGCGCAAAGCTCATTTGCCAGGTGCGGAGCCTCGCCATCGCGCGCCAGGCGCTGGAGGCGCGGCCCGACGTATTGGTGGCGCAGGGTACGGAAGCCGGCGGCCACGGCGGCATGCGCGCGCTCTTTACATTGCTCCCGGCCGTGAAAGACATGGCCGGCGACGTTCCTGTACTCGCCGCGGGCGGCATCGCCGACCGGCGCGGCTACGACGCCGCGATGGCGCTCAGCGCAGACGGCGTGCTGGTTGGCACTCGCTTCAGCGCGTCCGACGAAGCGCTCACGGCACCACGCGCAAAGCAGCGCATCGTCGAGACGAGCGGCGACGCCACGCTGCGCACCACGGTGTTCGATGTCGTGCGCGGCTATGACGCCGGATGGGCCGGCGTCACCGGCCGGGCGCTACGCAACAAGTTCACAGAAGCGTGGCATGGCCGCGAGGCGGAGCTCACCGCAAGGCGCGAAGCCGAAGCGAAGAACTACTGGCAGGCGGCGGAGCGCCAAGACTTCGATACTGCGCTCATCTTCGCCGGAGAGGGCGTGGACCTGATCGACGCGGTGCTGCCCGCCGCCGAAATCGTGCGGCGGATCGTGCACTGATGGCGGCGATGAAACCGCGTCCGGCGGCGACGCTCGCGCTGCTGCGCGACCGCCCGGGCGGCATCGAGGTACTGATGCTGCAACGGACGCAGAGCGCCGCCTTTTTGGGCGGCGCCTATGTCTTCGCGGGCGGCGCGCTCGATGCCGCGGACGAAGACGGCCGCGTCGTGGCACGCGTGCGCGGCCTCGGCGTGCAGACGCCGCCGGTGGCGTACTGGGTGGCGGCGGTGCGCGAATGCTTCGAGGAAGCCGGCATCCTCCTCGCCTGCGACGCGCAGGGACAATTCGTTTCCGCCGAGCGCGCGGCGAGCCTGGCTCACTACCGCAAGCGGCCGTTCATCGAGCTGCTCCAGGCGGAGGATCTCTATCTGCCGGCGGCCGAGCTCGCCTATTTCGGCCACTGGATCACCGCGCCCGGACGTGCGCGGCGCTTCGACACGCGATTCTTCGTTGCGGTGGCACCGGAGGACCAGGAAGGCTCGCACGACGCCAACGAAACCGTGCATGCGCTGTGGATCACGCCGCGCGAGGCGCTCGAGCGCGGCACACGCGGCGAGATCGAGCTCGTGCATGCGACGCGCGACACCCTCGGCATGCTCAAGGACTTCGCCACGGCGGGCGAGGCGCTACGCCACGTGCGCGCGCTGAAGGAAGTCGAGGAGAACCGCGCCTGCATCGCCGTTGGCAAAGAGGGCGAGAAGGTCTTCCGCCGCGCCGACCCGCAATATTTCGAGATCCACTGGAGCGATCCCGAGGAGACCGGCACCACCACCTACGATCTCGTCGCCGGCGAACGGAAGCGCCTGGACCGTTTCGTGTCGAGGCTCATCGCGCCGAATCCCGGGATGATGACCGGGCCGGGCACCAACACCTACATCGTCGGCGAGAGCGAGCACGCGGTCATCGACCCCGGCCCCGACATCGCGTCGCACATCGAGAAGATCCTCGCCGTCGGCAACATCAAGTGGGTGCTCTGCACGCACACGCATCTGGATCATTCGCCTGCTGCGGCCGCGATCAAGAAAGCCACCGGCGCGCAGGTGCTGGGCCGACCGGCACCGCAGGGACAGGACGCGACGTTCAAGCCCGGCCAGGTCCTCGAGCATGGCCAGCGCGTCCAGCTAGGAGACATTACGCTGCGCGCGATCCATACGCCGGGCCATGCCTCGAACCATCTGTGTTATCTGCTCGACCAGACGAAGATGCTCTTCACCGGCGACCACGTGATGCAGGGCTCGACCGTGGTGATCAACCCGCCCGACGGCGACATGCGCGCCTATCTCGCCTCGCTCGAAGAGCTGCTCGAAGAGGACATCGCGATCATCGCGCCGGGCCACGGCTATCTGATCGGCGCGCCGAAAAAAGAGCTGGCTCGCCTGATCGCGCACCGCCGCGCGCGCGAGGAAAAGGTGGTCAAGGCGCTTGTAAAGATAGGTCCGGCCTCGGTGGAGGAGCTGCTGCCGCTCGTTTATGACGACGTTCCCGTGCGCGTGCATCGCGTCGCGGCCCGCTCGCTCACGGCGCACCTCGACAAGCTGGCGGCTGAAGGCGCGCTCATTGCTACCCGAGGCGCGTCCGGCGAACGCTATGCGCTGGTAAAATCCCGGACTGCTGGATAAGATCGGAGTCGCGAGGGAGACGAAGCAAATGGCAGACGACAAGACCGTACGAATGGTCACCAACCTCGATCGCGCGGCGATCGAAGGCAAGCTCGGCGAAGTGCGCAACGCCGCGCAGTCGGCGAAGCTGAATGAGCTCGCCTCGATGTTCCAGGGCGTCGAAGGCATGCCGAAGGCGCAGATCGAGCAGCGCGTCAGGAACGCCCTCAAGTGGCTCGCCGACAAGCCGCAGCACAATCGCATCACCACCGAGCTCGAGCTGGTCGAACTGAATCTGAAGAACCTGAAATAAGCTTCGATTACGATCTTTTCACCCTAGGCGGCGGTTCCGGCGGCGTACGCGCCAGCCGCGTCTCGGCCTCCTACGGCGCCAAAGTCGCCATCGCCGAAGCGCACCTCTTCGGCGGCACCTGCGTCAACGTCGGCTGCATCCCGAAGAAGCTGTTCTCCTACGCCTCGCATTGGCGCGAGGAATTCGAGATCGCGCAGGCCTACGGCTGGACGACCGGCGAGCCCCGCTTCGATTGGCGGACGCTGCTCAAGAACAAGGATCGGGAGATTGCGCGGCTCAACGGGGTCTATGAGCGCGTCCTCTCGGTCGCCGGCGTCGAGATCCTGCGCGGGCGCGCCACGGTCGTCGATCCGCACACGGTGGAAGTGAACGGCAAGCGCTACAGCGCGAAGCACATCCTCATCGCCACCGGCTCGCTGCCCGTGATGCCGCCGATTGCCGGGCGCGAGCACGCCATCATTTCCGACGACGCGTTCCACCTCGAGCGTCTGCCGCAGCGCGCGCTCGTCGTCGGCGGCGGCTACATCGCGCTCGAGTTTGCCTCCATCTTTCACGGTCTGGGCGTGAAGACCACGCTCTCCTATCGCGGCAAGCGCCTGCTGCGCGGCTTCGATGGCGAAGTCAGCGAGCGCATTGCCGAGGAGATGACGCACAAGGGCCTGACCATCCACTTTGGCGGCGAGCCTGCATCGATCATCAAGCATCCGGATTGCCTGGAGGTCTGCTACACCGACGGCCCGCACCAGAAGACCGATCTCGTGCTGTTCGCCACCGGGCGCAAACCGAACACGGCCAGCCTCGGCCTCGAAGCGCTGGGCGTCAAGCTCGCCGCCGATGGCGCGGTGGTGGTCGATCGTTATTCGAAATCGAGCGTCGACTCCATCCACGCCATCGGCGATGTCACCAACCGCATCAACCTCACGCCGGTGGCGACCGCCGAGGCGATGTGGCTCGCGCGCACGCTTTTTCGCGGCGAGCCTACCGCGGTGGACCATGACAACGTGCCGACCGCCGTATTTGCGAACCCGAACCTCGCCACCGTCGGCCTCAGCGAGGAAAAGGCGCGCGAACGCTACGGCGAGGTGGACATCTACAAGTCTTATTTCCGCCCGCTCAAGCTGACGCTCACGGAGAAAAAAGAGCGCGTCTTCATGAAGCTGGTGGTCGACCGTTCAAGCCAGCGCGTGCTCGGCGCGCACATGATCGGGCTCGACGCCGGCGAGGTGATCCAGGGCATCGCCATCGCGGTGAAGATGGGCGCGACCAAAGCGCAGCTCGACGCCACGATCGGCATCCATCCGACGGTCGCCGAGGAGTTCGTCACCATGCGGGAAAAGGCGTCGTGATGCTGCGGCTCGTCCTTTCCCTGCTGCTCGCGATCAACATCGCCCACGCCGCCGATGGCGCGCCGGATGCCATCGCGCCCGACGGCGCACGCTACTACGGCGCGCTGCGCAACGGCAAGTTCGAGGGCCCTGGGCGGCTCGAATGGGACAACGGCACGGGATACGAAGGCGGCTTCCGCGACGGCGTGTTCAGCGGCCGCGGCCGGCTGCGCGCATCGGATGGCCGCAGCTACAACGGCGAGTTCGCGCGCGGCCAGTTCGAAGGCCGCGGGCGCTTCGAGGCGCCGAGCGGCGAAATCTACGAGGGCGATTTCGTCAACGGTGAATTCACCGGGCGCGGCACCTACAGCCGGCCCGACGGCGCGCGCTACCGCGGCGAATTCGTCAAGTGGCGCCTGCAAGGCGAGGGACGCTTCATCGATCCGGCGAGCAACATCTACGAGGGCCAGTTCAAGGACGGCGCCTTCGAGGGCCGGGGAACGCTGACCTACGCCGCGGCGCGCGCCGACGGACGTGCCGAGGTGCGCGGCCTGTGGCATGAGTGGCGGCTGGTCGACGATGCCGACGGCGCCCAGGCGGCGCCGCTCGATGCGCTCGCCGAGACCGCGCTCTTCAACCAGCGGCGCCTGCTCGACGACGCGCTGGCCGCCATCGAGCCGGGCCGGCCGGGCGTGATCGACATGTATGTCCTCGCGGTCGGCGGCGACGGCTCGCTGGAAGTCTTCCGCCGCGAAGCCGAGTACGTGCGCGCCGAGTTCGACCAGCGCTTCGGCACGAAAGGGCGGTCGGTCGCGCTCGTCAACAGCCGGCGCACCGCGGCGAGCGCGCCGATGGCCACCGTGCTCTCCATCGGCGAGGCGGTGAAGACGATCGCGGCGCGCATGAACCGCGACGAGGACATCCTGTTCCTTTTCCTCACCAGCCACGGCAGCCGGAGCCATGAGCTCGCGTTGCAGCAGAACTCGATGAAGCTGCGCAATCTTCCGGCGCGCGAGCTGGGCCATCTCCTCAAGGAAAGCGGCATCCGCTGGAAAGTGATCGTGGTCTCCGCCTGCTATTCCGGCGGCTTCATCGAGCCGCTGCGCGACGACTCGACGCTCATCATCACCGCCGCGCGCTACGACCGCAGCTCGTTCGGCTGCGCCGACGAGAACGACTTCACCTACTTCGGCCGCGCGTTCTTCAAGGAAGCGCTGCCCGCGAGCCGCTCGTTCCAGGACGCGTTCTCCAGGGCCGACGCGCTGGTTGCCGAATGGGAACGCAAGGACCAGCCCGGGCAGGAGCGCTCGCTGCCGCAGATCCACAGCACGCCGACCATCAATTCCCAGCTCGCCCGGTGGTGGGCGGCGCAAATCAAGAAATAGGCGGGCGCGTTTTTTGCAACGGGCACGGCACCATGCCGCGCCACGAATCCGTCTGGTCTGCCACGGCCCCGATGCCCGAATGCGGGCCGCTCAAGGAGAACACGCACGTCGACGTGTGCGTGATCGGCGGCGGCATCGCCGGCTTGAGCACCGCCTATCACCTGTCCAAGGCCGGCCGGTCGGTCGCGGTGCTGGACGACGGTCCGCTCGCGAGCGGCATGACGCGCATGACCACCGGCCACCTGACGAACATGCTCGACGACCGCTATTTCGAGCTGGAAAAGCTGCACGGCGCGGAAGCGATCCGTGTCGCCGCCGACAGCCACACGGCGGCGATCGAGCGCATCGGCGAGATCGTGCGCACGGAGGGCATCGACTGCGATTTCGCGCGGCTGGACGGGTACCTGTTCCTCGCCGAGGGCGACAAGCTGCAGACGCTCGACCGCGAGCTCGATGCGGCGCACCGCGCAGGCCTCAAAGATGTCGAGCTCGTAGCTCGTGCGCCGTATGCCTGGGACACGGGCCCGTGCCTGCGCTTTCCGCGGCAGGGGCAGTTCCACCCGCTGAAGTACCTGGCAGGCCTCGCGGATGCGATCCGGCGCAACGGCGGCCGCATCTTCTGCCACAGCCATGCCGATCACGTGGAAGGCGGCGTGCCGGGATTGGTCCATGTCGGCAAACACGTCGTCACCGGCGATGCCATGGTGGTGGCGACGAATGTGCCGATCAATAACCGCATCGCCCTCCACACCAAGCAGGCGCCTTACATGACGTACGTGATCGGCGCGCGCGTGCCGCAAGGTTCCGTGCCCGAAGTGCTCGCCTGGGACACGGGCGATCCCTATCACTACATCCGGCTGCGTGACGATTTACTGATCGTCGGCGGGGAGGACCACAAGAGCGGCCAGGCCCACGACTCGCCGCAGCGCTACCGCAACCTCGAGGCTTGGGCACGCAAGCGCTTCCCGATGATGCGGCAGGTGGAATTCATGTGGGGCGGCCAGGTGATGGAGCCCGCCGACTACCTCGCCTTCATCGGCCACAACCCGATGGACCACGACAACGTCTTCGTCGCCACCGGCGACTCGGGCATGGGCCTCACGCACGGCACGATCGCCGGGATGCTGCTTTGCGACCTGATCCTCGGCCGCAAGAACCCGTGGGAGAAGCTCTACTCGCCCTCCCGCGTGCCGCTCAGGGCCGCCGCCGGGCTCGCGCGCGAGGACCTCAACATGGCCGCGCAATACAGCGACTGGCTGACCGGCGGCGATGTCAGCTCGGTGGACGAGATCGCGCGCGACAGCGGCGCCATCGTGCGCCGCGGGCTGGAGAAGATCGCCGTCTACCGCGACGCGAGCGGCGCGCTGCACGAGCGCTCGGCCGCCTGCCCGCACCTCGGCTGCATCGTGCAATGGAATCCCGGCGAGACCACCTGGGACTGCCCGTGCCACGGCTCTCGCTTCGACGCCTACGGCAAGGTGATCAACGGCCCGGCCAACCGCGACCTCTTGTCAGTGCAGCGCCCGGAGCACAAGCGAGCCGCCTGAGGCGAGGAGGATCAGGGCGACCGCGCGCATCGGCGCCTCGCGCGAGATGCGCAGGTAGAAATGCCGCGCGATCCATAAGCCGAGCCGCGCCGACGGTACCGCGGCGAGCGCCGCGAGCCACACGGCGCGATCGAGCAGCAATCCGCTGATGAGAAACGCCACGATGCGCACCGAGATGCTGGTCATGATCGCGAAGCCCATCGTGGCGCGGAACTGCTCCTTCGACACGCCGCGGTTCGCGAGATAGATCGCATACGGCGGACCGTGGCGCACGAGCGTGTACAGCGCATACGCGAGCACGAACCCGCCCAGCAGCCCCATGCCGAGCACGCGCGGCAGGTTGACGAGCAGCGTCACGCCGAGCGCGGTGCCGACGAGGATCATCGGCACGAGGCGCCGCCATTCGTCGCGCGCCGCGTTGCGCGGATTCTCGAGCCCCACAGCGGCTGCGCGAACTGCAGCGGCACGAAGTGCGTGGCGCGCGGAATCATCACCAGCGCCGAGCCGAAGCCGGTGACGCCGACCACCAGCGCACCGATGAAGGCGAGCGCGGCGAGCAGCCCCGCCTCAGGTGCCATGGATGACGAGTGCCTGTGGCGTGCAGCGGTTCATGGCGCGAAACTTGGATACATAGCGCGTGAAAGGCAACTCATAGCGCGCTTCGAGCCTCTCGGCGCGCGCGCGAAGGGTGGACCACGGCACGCTCGGCGGCGCGCCGCGAAAGGCGAAGGCGAGGATGTTCGGGTCGTAAAGCGCGGGCATCGCCAGGACGGCGCCGCCGAAGGCGCGCTCGAGGCGCTGCAGGTTGAGGTCGAACTTGGGGTCGTCGTTCATGAAGTTGACCACGAGGACGCCGGGCTCGCGCAGTGCGAGGAACGCCCCATCGTAGAACTCGCTCGAGGCGAGCTTCGGCACATGGAGTTCGTCCTCGAACGCATCGACCACCAGGAGGTCGCAGCACTCGGGAGTCAACGCCTCGGCCCCGTCGCCGATCTCGACCGAAAGGCGCCCGTCGTCGGGCGGCAGCGCGAACTGGGCGCGTGCTGCGGCTAGCACCCGGGGATCGATCTCGATGACGCGTACGCGGGTTCCCCTCAGCCGGCGATGGAAGAACTTGGGCAGCGACGCGCCGCCCAACCCGATCATCAGCGCCTCGCGCGGCTCGGCCTGGAAAAGCAGGAACGCCATCATGCAGCGCGTGTAGTCGAGGGCGAGCGCGTGCGGGTCGTCCAGGCGCATCGCGCTCTGGATGGCGTCGCCGCCCACATGCAGCGTGCGCACGCCGCGCGCGTCACTGACCGCGATGGACGATTTAGACTTTTTGGCGGCCAAGGGGAAGCACGCAGAAGCCGGCAATGAAAGAAAGCGCCGCGGCGATGAGGATCGGCACGTCATAGCTGCCGAACGCATCGAAAGCCACCCCGGCGAACCAGGGGCCAAACAAGGTGCCGAGCCCGGCGCCCGTATAGAGCGTGCCGATGATGCCGGACACCGAGCGCCCGCCATAGAGGTCCATGACGAGAGTGGGGATGAGCGCCACGTAGCCGCCGTAGCACATGCCGAAGACGAGCGCGAAGACGGCGAGCAGCCACCACGCTGTGGTGCTCCACCAGACGATCAGCATCACGCCAAGGCCCATGTACATCGCGACAAGCGACGGAACACGGCCGAGACGGTCTGCGAGACCGCCGATGGTGAAACGGCCGAGAAGGCTCCCCAGGCCGATCAGGCTGACCAGGGCCACGCCCTGCGCTGCGCTATAGCCGGCGTCTTGAGCATAGGGCGCGAGATGCACCATCGGCACGAAAAGCCCGACGCAACTCGCGACGCCCGACGCATAGATGAGCCAGAAGGCGCGCGTGCGCATCGCCAGCCGCAGCGTCATGCCGGCCGCGGGGCCCGCGGCCGCGATCGTCGGATGCTGGCGGATGGCGAGGGCCGCGCCGCCGCCAAGGACGAGCACGAATAGCGCGAGCGCCTGGTAGGCCCCTCGCCAGCCGAAAAGCGCGATCCACCAGGCCGCGAGCCAGGGCCCGGCAATGTTGCCCGCGCCGATCCCGGCCACGGCGAGCCCGGAGGCGAAGGCGCGGTTGGCGCCGAACCACGGCTGCACCGCGCCCACTGCCGGCACATAGGCGAGCCCCACGCCGACGCCGATACCGATGCTGTAGGTCGCATAGAGCACGGCGAGCGAGCTCGCCTGCGACGCAAACCACAGCGCCGCGACCAGGCTCGCTATGCCAAGCAGCGCGACGCGGCGAGGGCCGAAGCGGTCCCCGGCCATGCCCGCCGGCGCGCCAAGCAGGAACCAGAGGAACGCCGCGACCGAGAAGACGAGCGCGATATGGCCGCGCGAGGCGCCGAATTCGGCCTCGAAGGCGCTGAAGAAGGCGGCGAAGGAATAGGCCGCAGTGAAGCCGACGAGCATCAGGGTGAAGGCCGCCGCGACCACCACCCAGCCGTAGCGCTCGCCGGTCAACGCTTTTTCTTCTTGGGAGCGATTGCCGCCACCACCTCGACTTCCAACAGGAGCTCGGGATGCACCAGGCTCGTCACGCCGACCAGCGTGCTCGCCGGCAGCCGCTTCGCTTTGAGATGACTTGCGCGTCCCTCGCGGTACGCGGCGACGTTCCCGGCATTGAGACCGACCATGTAGCCGTTCATCTTGATGACGTCATCCCAACCCGCCCCCGCGGCGCGCAGCACGTGCGCCAGGTTCTTGAACACCTGCTCGGACTGAGCGCGCATGTTGCCCGCGCCGATGACCTTGCCGTCCTGGTCCAGGCTCACCTGGCCGGACACGTAAACAAGCTTCGCCGGCCCTTCGAGGGCCACTGCATGCGAATAGAAGCGCGGCGGCGCGCCGAGCGCCGGCGGATTGAGGATCTCTTTCTTCATGCGCCCTCCCGCAAAGGCGCTATTTTGGCTTTCGGGCGGCCTTGTGGTGCGGGCCTTGCGAAACGAGGTCGAGCGCGCGAAGGTACGCGTTGTCCGGCAGCGCGTGCTCGCCGAGGAGCCACGCGGAAACCATTTCTGGCGAAACGCCGAGCGCCTCGGCCAGCGCTTCGGGACCGCCGACGGCCTCCACGGCACGCCTTAGCGTGCGCGCCTTGGGGTTGTCTCCCCGCTCTTCTTCGTTCCCTGACACCCGCAGCATTCTTCTCATGCGAAGGCCCGCGGGCAATCGCAGTTAACCCTAAACCGCTGTCACTAATTCAGTTCAGGGCACCGCGCGCGGTGATCGGCCACAGCGCCTCGACACGCCCGTTGCGCACGCAGACGTACCAGTCGTAGAGATTCACCGTCGGGTCGCAATGGCCCGGGACTAGATAGAGCTTTTCGCCGAGCGCGGGTGCCTGCGCGCCGGGCGCGATGTCGATGACGCCGTGCTCATCCGATGCCGCGCGGTAGTTGAGGCCCGCGCGCTGCCACACGAGCGGCATGCCCGAATCGACGCTCGATGCCTTGAGGCCGGCATCGACGATGGCGCGGTCCGCCGCCGGCCGGCTCATCACCGTGGCGAGCACGAAAAGCGCGTGCTCGAAGCGCGGCAGCGGCGCCGCCCATTCGTTCTTCGCGTAGTCGACGTCCATGAAGATGTACGAGCCGGGCTGGATCTCGTCCCAGGCGCTCGCCTCGACCTCCAGCATGTAGGTGCCGCTGCCCGCGCCGGTGACGATCGGGCACGGAATGCTGGCTTTCTCGAGCAAGCGTTTCATCTCGAAGACATGCTGCGCGGCGCCCTCGATCGCCGCGTGGCGCTCCTCTATCGTGCGCATGTGCTGCGCGCGGCCGTGATAGGCCTGCAGGCCTGCGAATTTCAAATGCGGTGACTTGCTAATAGCGCGAGCGATCTCAACCGCGTCCTGGCCGGGCGCGATGCCGCAGCGGCGCATGCCGACCTCGAGCTCGATGTACACATCGAGCTTCGCGCCGCTCGCTTGCAGCGCCACCACGTTCTGCATGTTGTCCACGCACACGCCGATGCGGGCGCGGCGTGCGAGCGCGGCGAGCCGCGCGATCTTCTTGGCGCCTACAACCTCATTACTGACGAGGATGTCGGCAACGCCCCCATCGACCAGCGCCTCGGCTTCCGAGACCTTCTGGCAGCAAACGCCGATGGCACCAAGCGCGATCTGGCGCTTGGCGATCTCCGGACACTTGTGCGTCTTGGCGTGCGCGCGCACGCGCACTTGCCGCGCTCCGACTTTCCGCCCCTTCACCGAGTCGGCCAGCGTGCGCAGGTTCCGCTCGAAGGCATCCAGCTCGAGGACCAGCGCCGGCGTGTCGATGTCCTCGGCGCGATCGCCCACCTTGGCCGGCGCCTGGTTCACGCCGCAGCCATTCTCCGCGAGCGCTCGTGCAGCGCGTACCAGATGAGTGCCGCCACGACGATGGCGATGAGCGGCAGCGCCAGGAGATTGACGCGCTCCCAGCCGGCGCTCGTGACCGTGACCCCCGAGGTGAATGACGAGACGAGCATCATGAGGAAGATGGCCTGGTCATTCGCGCCTTGCGCCTTGGCGCGTTCCTCGGGGCGGTAGGTCTCGGTGAGGAGCGTGGTGCCGCCGGTGTAGAGGAAGTTCCAACCCACGCCGAGCAGCACGAGCGCCCCCCAGAAATGCGGCACGCTGATGCCGTTGACTGCGATCGCAATCGTGACCGCGTTCAGCACCGCGCCGGCGAGCATCACCGGCAGCACGCCGACTTTCCGGATCAGCGCGCCGGTGAAAAGCGACGGCCCGAACATGCCGATGATGTGCGAGGAGATGACGAACGCGGCCGAGCTGAAGGGATGGCCGCAGGCCTGCATGGCGATCGGCGTCGAGGTCATGAGGAAATTCATCACGCCGTAGCCGATGGCAGCCGACAGCACGGCGACCATGAACTTCGGTTGCGCGGCGATTTCGCGCAGCGGCCGCCCGGACGCCGCACGTTCCGCCGCGGTCGGCGCCGGAATCTGGATGAAGCGCAAGAGCGCCATGCTGGCGAACGCGAACACGATCAGCGTGAGATAGGCGCCCTGGAACTTGTGGTCCGCGAGGTTCACCGTCCAGCGGCTGAGCTCCGGCCCGATGATGCCGCCGACGAGACCCCCGGCAAGGACGAGCGAGATCGCGGTCGGCCGGTAATCCGGCGTCGCGGCGTCCGCCGCGGCAAAGCGGTAGTACTGGCCGTAGGCGTTGTAGACGCCCCAGACGAGCGTGCCGGCGCACAGCATCCAGAAGTTCTGCAAGGCGATCGCCGTCGCGCAAATCAGCGCCCCCGCGATGGCCCAGAAGGTGCCGCTGGTGAGCCCCGCCTGCCGGCCGACGCGCTTCATGTGGAGCGACGCCGGCATGGTGGCGAGCGCGCCGCCGAGGATCCAGCAGGTCACCGGCAGCGTCGCGAGCGCCGTGTAGGGAGCAAGCGCGAGGCCCGCCAGCCCATTGATGGTGATCAGCGTGGCGTTATTCGTGAACAGCATCGCCTGGCAGGCGGCGAGCAGCCCCACGTTGCGGTGGGTACTGTTCATTTATACAGTATCCGGGCTAATATGGTCATCGGCCGATTCTAGGTGCCGATTGCGATGGCCAAGGACCCGAAGAGCGAAACCACTTTCATGCGCGGCGCGCGCTCCTTCATGCAGGGGCGCTTCGAGACCGTGGCGCGCGAGGTGTTCGACGACGGCTGGACGCCCGAGGAGAAGGATGAGCGAGCGCTGCAGACGCAAGTCACCATCGAGCGCGCCCGCTCGATCATTTCGCACAACGATTCGCCCGACGTCGGCTTCGACAGCTCGATCAACCCGTACAGGGGATGCGAGCATGGTTGCATTTATTGTTACGCCCGGCCGAGCCACAGCTACCTGGAGCTCTCGCCCGGCCTCGACTTCGAGACCAAGCTCTTCGCCAAGACCAACGCCGCGGAGCTGCTGCGCGCGGAGCTTGCCAAGCCCGGCTACAAGCCGAGTCCGATCGCGCTCGGCGCCAACACCGATTGCTACCAGCCGATCGAGCGCAAGTACCGCATCACGCGCCAGATCCTCGAGGTGCTCGCCGAGTGCAACCATCCGGTGACCATGGTCACGAAGTCGGCGCTCGTCGAGCGCGACCTCGATCTTCTCGCGCCCATGGCCCAGAAGAACCTGGTGCGGGTCTTCGTCTCCATCGGCACCCTCGATCGCGAGCTTGCACGCAAGCTCGAGCCGCGCGCCGCATCGCCTCAAAGAAGATTGGATATCCTCAAAGCGCTCTCGGGCGCCAAGGTATCGTGCGGCGTCATGGTCGCGGCGCTCATTCCGGCGCTGAACGACAAAACGCTGGAGCACGTCCTGGAGCAGGCCGCGGCCGCCGGCGCCGAGGAAGCGGCCTACGTGATCATGCGGCTGCCGAACGAGCTGAAGGATCTCTTCAAGGAGTGGCTCGCCGCGCACTACCCCGATCGCGCCGAGCACGTCATCCGCATCGTCCACCAGATGCGCGGCGGCAAGGACAACGACCCGCGCTTCGGCACGCGCATGAGCGGCGTAGGCAACTTCGCCGACCTGATCTCGAAGCGCTTCGAGATCGCCTGCCGCAAGTTCAAGCTGAACGAGCACGGCGCCGGCCGCCGCCGCGCCGAGCTGGCGTGCAGCCTGTTCAAGCCGCCGGCGAAGAACCCGGGACAGTTCACCCTCTTCTAGAATGCGCGCCCATGCGGCGCGTATTGATAGCCATCGGCTGGTGCCTGGTGGGGGTCATCTGGTGGCTCTCCCTCACGCCGCAGCCGCCGCACGTCGACTTCGAGAATAGCGACAAGGTCGGGCATTTCCTCGCCTACGGCGGCGTGATGTTCTGGTTCTGCCTGATCTACCGCCGGCCGCGCACGCGCCTCGCCTACGCGCTCGCGCTGATCGCCATGGGCATCGCCATCGAGTTCGTCCAGAGCTGGACCGGCTACCGCAGCTTCGAGGTCTACGACATGGTGGCCGACGCGCTCGGCGTGCTGCTGGGCTGGGCCGTCGCGTTGCTGCTCCTCAAATGAATTCGCCGCTCCTCAGCGCGCCCATCCTGCCGATGCTCGCGCGTCTCTCGGCGCCTGGCCTGCTGCTGGTCGCGTTCCAGACCCTGGTATCGGTGGGCGACACCTATTTCATCGGGCACCTCGGCACAGCGCCGCTCGCGGGCCTGGCGCTCGTGTTCCCGCTCGTCATGCTCCTGCAGATGAGCTCCGCCGGCGCCATGGGCGGCGGCGTGTCCTCCGCTATCGCGCGCTCCCTCGGCGCGGGAGATGCGGCGCGCGCACGACGCCTCGGGGTACACGCGCTCCTCATCGCGCTCGGCATGGCGGTCGCATTCACGGTCCTCATCCTCGCCTTCGGCGCGCCGCTCTACCGGCTCCTCGGCGGCGAAGGCGAATCGCTCGCCAACGCGCTCGCCTACTCCAACATCCTCTTTGGCGGGGCGCTGACCGTCTGGCTGGCGAATACGCTGGCGAGCGTGCTGCGCGGCAGCGGCAACATGCTGGTGCCCGCGGCTGCGCTGATCGGCGCCGCGGTGATCCAGGTCCCGCTTTCCGGCGCGCTCGTGCTTGGCTGGGGACCGATGCCGCACCTCGGCATCGCCGGCGCCGCCATCGCCTACGTGACGAGCTTCGCCCTCGCCGGCGTCGTCATGGCGCTCGTCGTATTCCGGCCGTCGAGCGCGCTGCGCCCGCGCGGCCCCGACTTCGCGCTCGATGCGGCGCTCTTCGCCGACATCCTGCGGGTCGGCGGGATGTCGGTGCTGAACTCTTTCCAGACGGTTCTCACTGCCGTGGTCCTCACGGGCTTCGTCGGCCACTTCGGCGCGGCGGCGCTCGCTGGCTATGGCGTCGGCGTACGCCTCGAGCTCCTGCAGATCCCGCTCGTCTTCGCCGTCGGCCAGGCGCTGGTGGTACTGATCGGCACCAACATCGGCGCCGGCCAGCCTGGACGCGCGAAGCGCATCGCCTGGACCGGCACCGCCCTCGCCGCCACCATCTGCCTCGCCATCGGCGGCACCGCCGCCCTGATTCCGCACGCCTGGGTCGGCCTCTTCAGCACGGATCCGGCCGTGCTCGACGCCGGTACGACCTACCTGCGCATCGTCGGACCGTTCTACTCGCTCCTCGGCGCGAGCATCGCCCTCTACTTCGCCTCGCAGGGCGCCGGCCGCATGCTCCGCCCAGTCCTCACCGCGACCGCCCGCCTCGCCATCGTCGTAATAGGCGGCGCGCTCGCCGCCTCGCTCTCCGCGATCTTCGCCGTGGTGGCGGCGGCGATCCTCGTCAGCACCGCTCTCATGATTTGGGTTGTCGCGCGGGCACGCTGGTAACGCCCCGGGCAACGCTGCTTTTGTTCGGCGGGCGAAAATCTAATACTGTATATACAAACAGTTAACGCAGCCGCTTGACTGGGAATTTGACGGGGCATAATGTCCGCATAAATTCCCAGCGGGACAAAATGACCCTAAGAACAGGCAAGGACCGTAACCCGGCTTGGACGTACCTCAAGGCTGCCCTCAAGCATCACCCTCAAGCCGCGATCGCGCGCCATCTCAAGGTGGATGTCCGAACAGTTCGGCGTTGGGAGGTCCGCCAAAACCAGCCGCCACCATATTTGGTTCACGCACTTCAGGGCCTGCTGCCGCTTCAACTGCCATTAAGCGCTGCAGCTGATTTCGACTTTATTGATCTCTTTGCCGGTATTGGGGGCTTGCGCGGCCCGTTTGAGGAGATTGGTGGACGGTGTGTATTTACGAGTGAATGGGACCCGTACGCTCAGCGGACTTACATTGCAAACTTCTCCAGTCGCCATGAGATCAAGGGCGACATAACCGCGATCAAGGAGCGCGAAATCCCGGATCACGACGTCTTGTTGGCAGGATTCCCCTGCCAGCCCTTTTCAATCGCAGGCGTATCCAAGAAAAACGCGTTGGGAAGGGCGCATGGATTTGAAGATGAGACGCAAGGGACTCTTTTCTTCGACGTAAAAAGGATACTGAAAGAGAAACGTCCACGAGCGTTCTTGCTCGAGAACGTAAAGAATTTGCGCTCGCACGATAAGGGCCGAACATTTGAAGTCATCCTTCGATCGCTAAGAGAAGATCTTGGCTATTCAGTTCATTACAAGGTCATCGACGGTGCTCACTTCGTTCCACAGCACCGCGAAAGAATTCTGATTGTAGGATTCAAGACGCCGGTGGCCTTTGACTGGAGCATTCTTAATCTGCCGGAGAAGACCCACACATTGCGAGAGATCCTCCATCGAACGGATGGAACAGAGCCAGAGATCGCGTCGGACGAGGATCGCTTCTTCGATCACAAAAAACGGCGCGTCAACTCAAAGTACACGCTGACGGACCACCTCTGGTCTTACCTGCAGGCCTATGCGAAAAAGCATCAAGCCAAAGGCAATGGTTTCGGCTTTGGCTTGGTGAAGCCCGATGATGTTTCCCGCACCCTCTCCGCCAGATACTTCAAGGACGGCTCCGAAATTCTCGTGTACCAAGGCGGCCGGAAGAACCCTCGTCGCCTCACTCCTCGCGAGTGCGCGAGACTTATGGGACTCCCGGACACGTTCAAGATTCCAGTGTCTGATACCCGCGCATATAAACAATTCGGAAACGCGGTCGTAGTGCCCGTCATTCGCGAACTTGCGCGGGTCATGCGGCCATTTGTTTGTGAGCCGGAACTACAGCAACCGGAACTGGCCGACCTCGTGACCTGAGCCCGCTCGGCCTCCGCGTATGATTCGCGCGGATGGTCGACATTGTGGACAAGAAGACCCGCAGCCGGATGATGTCCGGTATACGCGGCCGTAATACGCGACCGGAACTCGCAGTTCGAAGGCATCTTTTTGCAGCGGGCCTACGGTTCAGACTACATCCCCGGAATGTTCCTGGACGGCCTGATATTGTCCTTCCGCAGCTCAAGTCCGTAGTACTTGTCCACGGTTGCTTCTGGCATCGCCACCCAAAATGCCGTTTTGCATACACCCCTCGCTCTAACATTGATTTCTGGAAAAAGAAGTTTTTATCGAACGTGGCTCGAGACCAGGTCGTGAGAAGGTTGCTCAGGCAATCGGGCTGGCATACATACGTGATTTGGGAGTGCCAAGTTAATGAGCGGAGACTTGGTGCTTTGGTAAAGAGACTGTCTGCTCGTAAGCCATGAATCCACTCACCGACTATGCGACCGGAATCGTGCACCAAGCCAGGCAAGAAGCTCGGCGCGGCGAGTTGTTTGCCAAGGTGCTCTCTGCAAACGATGACGCCGGGAGACATGGCGTGCTTATTCCAACAGAGGCCTATAGCTTTTTCCCGGACTTCCACATCGCTGACGCCAGCGAAAATTCGACCGTAGAATTCCGCGCCTTCGATGCCGTTAACAACACCGAGTGCGTTCTCGCATACAAGTACTACCAGAGGTATCCCGAACGCCGCGTGACCAGGTTACCGAGCCTGATAAACGATCGGGCTGGAGATCCACGGATCGTCGTGTTCCTCCGAATTGTCCATGCGGACGGATCATCCGGGTACTACGTGGACTCCGGTGCGTCTGGAACGGGTGGTCGATTTGAGAGTTTATTTTCCGCTGCTTTCCTCCCCGAAACGGAACCGCAACCCGGCACATATATATCCCGTCCACTCGATGCGACTCCGTTTACCGCGGATGAGAGCCTCGTGGACCTGCTCGCTAGGTTCGACGACGTTAAGGATATGGGCTGGGTTCAGTCTCTAAGAACAGGCGATACCGGTATCGGTTACACGTTTGAGAGTTTGCTTGGCATCGAGGAAAACAATGACCGGCGGGCCGACTATCGTGGCATTGAACTGAAGTGCAAGGCTTTGCGAGAAGGATCTGGCTTCGCCAAGGGCAAGATCAACCTGTTCCAGCAGGGCCCAACTTGGACCGACGGCGCGACAACTGCACAGCGGATTCGGATTTTTGGCCGGCAACAGGCGAATGGCCAATGGACCTGCAACTCCCAGATCACCACCTCCGCAAACAACCGGGGAGCTCTACTGTCCATTGTTGAGGCGAGCGAGAAGATCAGGTTAATGAGAGTGCACGACGAACATGGTTATTGGCTTTTTTCCAAGCTGGAAGAACGCCTGCGAGAAAAACACTCTCGTGCAGCGATCATCAAAGCGAGAGTGCGTGACTCGAATGGCAGCCAACAATTTAAGTACGATGAGTTCATCTATTGCGAGCGCCCGTCGATCGATAAGTTCATCACCCTCGTTCGAAATCGGAACATAGTTTTTGAATTTCTGATGAAAGAACAAGCGAGCGGTCCCAGAAACCGCGGTTACCCCTGGCGACTCGTGCGTGAAGAGTTCCTGGACCAACTGTATTCATTTCAAATCAAGCTGAGATAGCCGCAGGGCACCATGTCCTCCATTTCTGAGCAGCTCGCTTCGCGTAGCGCCTTGGCGCTCGATCGCGCGGAGGACTTCCGCGAAACTGCCGAGAAGCTGCTGATTGACATCGCCGGCCTCTGCGTCGCGGCGCGGAAGAACGATTACGTCCTAGCGGCGTTGAAGAGCTGGGAGAGCGGCGGTGCCTGCACGGCGATCGGGCATCAGCGTGCGCTCGACAGCGCGGGCGCAGCGTTCGTGAACGGGACGGCGGCGCACGGGGAGGATTTCGACGATACGTTCGAGGGTGGGCCGGTGCATGCCGGCGCGGTCATCGTGCCGGCGGTGCTGGCGATCGCGGAGCGGGAGAAGCTCGCCGGGCGCGACGTGCTGGCGGGAATCGCGGTCGGGTGCGAGCTCGTGTGCCGCGCGAGCCTGGTGGCGCCGAAGCGCATCCACAAGGCCGGCTTCCATCCGACCGCCGTGCTCGGCGCGCTTGGCGCGGCCGCGGGCGTAGCCACCGCGCTGCGGCTGCCGCCGGGCGAGTTCGTCAACGCACTCGGCATCGTCGGCTCGATGGCCTCCGGCATCATCGAATACCTCGCCGAGGGTTCCTGGACCAAGCGCCTGCATCCCGGCTGGGCCGCCCAGTCGGCCATCCGTGCAGCCGATCTCGCGCGCGCCGGCTTCATCGGTCCCCGCACCGTGCTCGAAGGCACGCACGGCTTCTACCAGGCGTTCGCCCACACTTCGCAAGGAGACTGGCCAAAGCTGACCGATGGCTTCGGCGAGCGCTGGGTGGCGAACGGCATCGCCTTCAAGCCCTACGCTTGCGGCACGATGACGCAACCGTATGTCGATTGCGCGCGGCGGCTCGCGGCGCGCATCGACATCAATCAGATAACCGAGGTGGTCTGCGAAGCGGCCGAAGGTACGGTGCACCGGCTGTGGGAGCCGCTTGCCGACAAGCAGCGCCCGCCGAACGCCTACGCCGGAAAGTTCAGCTCGCCGTACTGCATCGCCGCCGGCTTCGTGCTGGGCCATGCCGGGTTGGAAGCTTTCACCGAAGAGCGCGTGCGCGATCCGCGGCTGCTCGCGCTAGCGGCGAAGGTGCGCTACGAGATCGATCCGGGCAATCCGTACCCGGACCGGTTCACGGGGCATGTGCGAGTCAAGCTGAAGGACGGCAGCACGGTCGAGGAACGGCAGGGCCACATGCGCGGCGGCGTCGAGGAGCCGCTTACCCGCAAAGATATCGAGGAGAAGTTCCGGCTGAACTGCGCGTATGGCGGGTGGAGCGCCGCGCAGGCCGATCGCTTCCTCGCCTACGCGAAGCGCGCCTTCGACTCGCCGGTCGAGCTCAGCGCCTTCCGTTAGTCATCCAGGTGGATGTTGCGCGCCTTGGCGAGCGCGCTCCACCGCGCGATGTCGGCCTGCATGAACTGGCCGAACTGCTCGGGCGACATCGGCATCACCGCGATTGCCTCGCTCGCCAGGCGCTGTTGCAGCGCGGGCGACTGGATCGCCTTGTTGATCTCGGCGTTCAGCTTCTTCGTGATCTCGGGCGGCAGCTTCGCTGGGCCGACGATGCCGTACCACTGCACGCCGTCGAACCCCTTGAAGCCCGATTCCTCGAACGTCGGCAGGTCGGGCACCAGCGGATGGCGCTGCAGCCCCGTGATGGCGAGCGGCTTGAGTTTCCCGGCGCGGATATGCGGCAGCGCCGCCGCGAGCCCCGGCATGAGCACCTGGATCTGGTTGCCGAGCATGTCCTGGATCGCGGGTCCGATGCCGCGGTAATGGGCGTAGACGGCATCGGGCAGGCCGGCCGCGGCGCGGAACTGCTCCAGCGCGAGATGGTTGAGGAGGCCGATGCCGCCGGTGCCGTAGTTGAGCTTGGTCGGGTTCTTCTTCGCGTAGTCGATGAAGCTCCTCAGGTCGCTCGCCGGAACCGCGGACGTGACGACCAGCAGGTTCGGCGTGCCGCCGACCATGGCGATCGGCGTGAAGTCCTTGATCGCATCGTAGGGCAGCTTGCGCACGGCGGGATTCGTGCCGTGCGTACCGACATAGCCGACCATCAGCGTGTAGCCATCGGGCGCCGCGCGGGCCGTGCTCTGCGCGGCGATCGACCCGCCGCCACCGCCCGCGTTCTCGACCACGAACGATTGGTCGAGCGCGCGCGAGAGCTGGTCGGCCACGGTACGCCCGATGAGATCCAGGCCGCCGCCAGGCTGCGCGGGCACGAGGATCTTCACCGGCTTCGCCGGATAGGTCTGCGGCGACGCGGCGAGCGGCGCCAGCGCGAGTACGAGCGCGAGGAAAGTTTTCATTGGAGGAAGTCGATCAGTGCGTCAAGGGTAGCATCGGGCGCCTCGGCCATGAGCGAATGGCCGGAGAAATCGATCACCACGGTCCTGGCACCGGGAAGCTTGTCCTGGAGCCCCTTCGCTGCGCGCGGCGGGGTCATCACGTCGCGCTTGCCGAGAATGAAGAGCACGGGGCATTTCACGTCGCCGGCGAAGGCGTAGTCGTTGCACGCCTTGAGGTCGGCATGGAGCACGCCTGGAGCGAGGCGCTCGAGCCGCGCCTGCGTGTCGCCGTACATCCACATTCCGGGATTCGGGTTGCCGCCGAGCGGCACCTGCAGCGCATGGCCCCAGATGGTGCTCATGTCGAAAGCATCGGAGGAGTTGCGCTTCGCCGCGTCGAGGAACGCTTCGCCCACCTTCATCGGGGATGCGGTCGCGATGAGCGCGATGCGCTCGACGCGCTGCGGATATCGCGCCGCGCAGTCGAGCGAGATCAGCGTACCCATCGAGTGGCCGACGAGGCTCGCGCGCTGGATCTTCGCCGCGTCCAGCACCTTGATCACCCAATCGGCCATCGCCGGCACGGAGGTGAGCGCAGGGCCCGCCGACCTTCCATGCCCGGGCAGATCGAGCCCGAGCACGTTCCAGCCGTGGTAAGCGAAGTAGCGGCTCTGCAGTCCGAACCACGAGTGGTCGAGACCCGCGCCGTGGATGAAGACGACCGTGCGCTTGGCCGGTTCGAGATCGTGGTTCGCCGTGTAGGCGAAAGCCTCGCCGAGCTTCACCGCTGCGAAGCTTTGAGCGCCCGATCGAGATCGTCGATCAGGTCCTGCGCATCCTCGAGGCCGATCGAAAGGCGGACCGTGCCGGCGGTGATGCCGGCCTTCTTCAGGTCCTCATCGCTCATGCGGTAATGCGTCGTGGTCGCCGGATGGATGACGAGCGACTTCGCATCGCCCACGTTGGCGAGGTGCGAGAAGACGCGCAGCGATTCGATGAACGCCTTGCCTGCGGGCCTGCCGCCCTTGATCTCGAACGGGAACACGGCGCCGGCGCCCTTGGGCAGCAGCTTCTTGCAGAGCTCGTAATCCGGGTGGTCGGGCAATTCGGGGTAGATGACCTTCGCCACCGCGGCGTGCCCCACGAGGAACTGGACGACTTTCCGGGTCGATTCGACGTGGCGCGGCATGCGCAAGTGCAGCGTCTCCACACCCTGCAGGATCTGGAACGCCGTCATCGGCGCCATGCAGGCGCCGAAGTCGCGCAAGCCCTCGCGCCGTGCGCGCAACAGGAAGGCGCGCGTGCCGGACTCTTCGGCGAAGTCCATGTTGTGGAAGCCGGCGTAGGCCTCGGTCAGCGTCGCGAACTTGCCCGACGCGTCCCAGTCGAAGCGGCCGGAATCGACCAGCACGCCGCCGATCGCGATGCCGTGGCCGCCGAGGAACTTCGTGGCCGAGTGATAGACGAGATCCGCACGGAGCTTGAAGGGCTGCATCAGGTACGGCGTCGTAAACGTCGCATCGACGAGGAGCGGGACCTTGGCGGCGTGCGCGATGTCGGCCACCGCCGGCACGTCGAGCACATCGAGGCCCGGATTGCCGAGCGTCTCGCTGAAAAGGAGTCGCGTCTCCGGCCGGATTGCCCGTTTCCATGCATCGAGGTCGCGCGGCGAGACGAACGTCGTCGCGATGCCGAAGCGCTTCAGCGTGTACGCCAGGAGGTTGTGCGAGCCGCCGTAGAGCGAGCCCGAGGCAACGATGTGGCCGCCCGCGTCCATCAGCGTCGCGATGGCGAGATGCAGCGCCGCCTGGCCGGATGCTGTGGCGATGGCGCCGACGCCGCCTTCGAGCGCCGCCATGCGCTCCTCCAGCACCGCTACGGTCGGATTGGAGATCCGCGAATAGACGTGCCCCGCGCGCTCCATGTTGAAGAGCGACGCGGCGTGCTCGGTATCGCGAAAGACGTAGGAAGTGGTCTGGTAGACCGGCACCGCGCGGCTGCCGGTCGCCGGATCGGGCGACTGGCCGGCGTGCAGCGCCAGCGTGTCAAAACCGGGATATTTGGGGCCGGCCATGGCCCCCGGTCAGTGCAGGTTCTTGCGCGAGGGGCGCGTGTAGCTCTCGAACGCGCGCTCGGGCTTCTTCTGCTGCGAAGCCTTGTCCTTCCAGTCGCGATCGAAGAGATCGTTGACGAGCGCCGTCACCTCGGTGACTTTTTCCTTCTCGAACTGGCGCGCGAGGATCGCGGCGACATCCTCGATCATGCAGCGGCGCTGCGCCTCGTGGATCGCCTGCGGCGTCGGGCCGACGAAAAGCAGCTTCGACTCCTGCTCGCCGTTCTCGTGATACACGGTGACGTCGACTTCGACCGCCTCGTAGCAAAACGGTCCCACGGTCTCGATCGCCGCCTCGAGCGCGCCGTGGAAGCTGCGACCGACTTCGCCGGTCCAGCAGATGTAGAGGATCAGTTCCTTCTCGTCGAACTTGAAGCCCGGCTCGTCCTGCTCGAGGCTCTTCACGTCGGCGAGACCGTCGGCGTCCAGGTACTCGAGCAGCGGCGCGAAGGCCTGCTCGAGCTGCCGCCGCGAGACGCCTTCGAGAATCGGAATATCGGCGTGGAGATGTACTTCGTGCCGCATGGCGAAAACCTCGGATGGGGATGCAGGATTCTACCCCTAAAATCCGGGCATGCGACCCGACTATGGCGGCGGCAGCCTCGTCAATCTGGTCGCCTCGCTGGTCGGCGCGCGCGGCGGAAAGCCACTGCATGCGCCGCTGCGCGATTTCGAATTTCCCGCGGCGGCAAAAAAATCTCGTGCTGCTCGTCATCGACGGTCTTGGCGACAACTATCTCGCGCGAAACGGCAAAGGCAGCGCGCTCGGCCGCGCGCGGCGCAGATCGCTCACCTCGGTGTTTCCGTCCACCACTGCATCCGCGATCACGACTTCCTATACGGGACGCACGCCGCTCGAGCACGGCCTCACGGGCTGGTTCACTTATTTCGGCGAAGCCGGATGCGTCTCGGCGCCGCTGCCGTTCAGGAGCCGCGGCGACATGGTCCCACTCGCCGCGCGCGGCGTGAGCGCAGACAAAATATTCACCGTGCCCTCCCTCTTCGGCGCGCTGCCCGTGAAGAGCATCGTGGTGACGTATCGCGACATCATCGACTCTCAATACAACAGCGTGCATTGCCGCGGCGCCGAGCGCCTCGCGTATTCGAACGCGGATGAGCTCGTTGCGCAGGTCGAGCAGGCAGTGAAATCGGATGATGAGCGCAAGTTCGTCTATGCCTACTGGCCGCACTACGACGCCATCTCGCATCGCTTCGGCTGCGAGAGCGCGCAGGCGGCGCGTGCGTTCGAGACGATCGACGCCGCCTTCGGCGCCCTGCGCCGCCGCCTCGCGGGCACGGACACGGTGGTGGTGGCGACGTCCGACCACGGATTCGTCGACGTGCCGCCCGAAGAATCGCTCGAGCTGCCGGCTGCGCTTTTTCCAGCGCTGAAATTTCCGCTCTGCGGCGAGCGGCGCGTCGTTTACTGTCACGTGCACGCGCCGGACGACTTCGCGAAGCGCGCGCGGGACTGGCTGCAGGACAAGGCCGACGTGATGCCGAGCCGGCGCCTCGTGGAGGAGGGCTGGTTCGGGCCCGGCGAGCCGCATCCGCGCTTTGCCGAGCGCATCGGCGATGTGGCGTTCGTCATGCGCAACCGCTATACGGTAAAGGACTGGGTCACCGGCGAGCCGCGGTTCCTGCACATCGGCAACCACGGCGGCACGCACGAGGATGAAATGTCGATTCCCCTCATCATGGAGGAAGCATGAAAGCGAAAGTCAACGGCACCGAGCTCTATTACGAGGTTTCCGGCAAGGAGGGCAGGCCCTGGCTGGTCTTGAGCCACTCGCTCGCCTGCACCGTGCGCATGTGGGATCCGCAGGTCGCGGCCTTGGAGGAACGCTTCCGCATCCTCAACTACGACATGCGCGGCCATGGCGCGAGCGCGGCGCCCAATGGCGCGTATACCCTCGACATGCTCGCGGATGACGTCTTGGGACTCATGAGGGAGCTGAAGATCGAGCGCGCGACCTACGTGGGCCTCTCGATCGGCGGCATGATCGGCCAGACGCTTGCGCTCAGGCCGACGAAGCACTTCGACAAGATGGTGCTCGCCGACACGAGCCACACGCAGCCGCCGGAGGCGATCAAGCAGTGGGATGACCGCATCCGCACGGCGCAGACGCAGGGCATGAAGGCCCTCGTGCCTCCGACCATGGAGCGCTGGTTCACGCCGGGGTTCCGCGAGTCGCCGCAGGCGCAGAGAATCGCCACGCTCATCGCCGACACGCCGGTCGCGGGCTACGTCGGCTGCGCGCAGGCGATCATGAAGCTGAACACGACGGCGCGGCTGAAGGAGATCAAGCTGCCGGTGCTGGCGATCGCCGGCGAAGCCGATCCGTCGGCACCGGGCACCAAGCACATCGGCGAGAACGTCCCGGGAGCGAAGCTCGTGATGCTCAAGCAGGCGGCCCACATCGCGAACGTGGAGCAGCCCGAGAAGTTCAATCAGGCGCTGCGGGATTTCCTTTGATGCCTGACCAGCGCTTGACCTTCGAGGTGCGCACGCCGAAGAGGTCCAGGATGCGGCCGACGGTGTGCGCGACGAGGTCGTCGAGCGTCTTCGGCAGCGCATAGAACGCCGGCATGGGCGGCATGATGATGCCGCCCATCTCGGTGACCGCCACCATGTTGCGCAGGTGCGCGAGGTTGAGCGGCGTCTCGCGCGGCACCAGCACGAGGCGGCGCCGCTCCTTCAGGACCACATCCGCGGCACGCGACACCAGGTCATCGGCGTGCGCGTGCGCCACGGCGGCGAGCGTCTTCATCGAGCAGGGCGCGATCACCATGCCTTCGGTGACGTACGACCCGCTGGCGATGGTCGCCGCGATGTCCTTCGGGTGGTAGGCGACGTGCGCAAGGCGCTCGACGTCCTTGCGCTTCATCTTGTGCTCGTGCCAGACGTTGAGTACCCCCGCGTCCGTAAGGACGAGGTGGCTCTCCCAGCCGCCCGCCTCCCTCAACGCGCGCAGGAGCGCGATCCCGTAGATCGCGCCCGTAGCGCCGGTGATCCCTACGATAAGGCGCTTCTTCAACCCTTCTTGTACACGATCTTCTTCGCGCCGCCCTCGCAGGTGCCGACCACCTTGCCGTCGGTTTGCTTGTCGGCCTCGACGATATCGAGCGTGAACTTGTCGACGCCGTTCTTCTTGATCTTGGCCTCGATCTCGGTTTTCAGCTCGTTGCAGTCTTTCTTCTGCGCATAGGCCGTGGTGGAAAGACCCAGGACCAGCGCCGCTACGATCACTTTGCCCATTTTCTCTCCCTCGCCGAAGATTCCCAGTTGGCTCCGTCGAACGCGTTCACCTGCATGTGCTGCACGGTGCCCGGATCGAGGCAGCGCGCGTTGACGCTATACCCGTCCGGATGCGACCGCGGCACGTAGAATGACTTTATTCCGCAGACTTTGCAAAAGCGGTGCCGCGCCGCACCCGTGTTGAACCGGTAGGTGGTCAGCGCCGCCTCGCCCGAGAGCAGGCGGACGCGCGATTTCTCGACAATCAGGTGCAGATAGCCGGTTTTCCGGCAGATCGAGCAGTTGCAGTCCACAACCGTGATTTCGGCCGGGGCGAAGACTTCGAAGCGCACGGCGCCGCAGTGGCAGCCGCCGCGGTGCGTCAGATCAGCGGATGCAGCATCCAAGCGAAGGCCGCCGATCCGACGACCAGCGTGGCGAAGAGGCCCACGCGGCCATAACGGCGAAACGTGCCGTTCGGCTTGAAGTAGAGGTTGCGTATAGCGTCGTCGCGCCCGCCCGTCCAAAGCCAGTCCGGCCCGGCCTTGTTGAGGACGCGCGGATCGATGATGCCGACCAAAAAGGACGCCAGAGCGCCCAGCATGCTGCAGAACACCATTTGAGGATTCCTCCCTACGACCTGTCGCATTATGAACGATACCTGCGCGCCGCGCACCCGTCGCTGATTGGCGACACTTATTTTTTTCGGGCTCGAGGATCACCGAGCGCGCCCGCACGAGCGGCACCGAGACTCTTGCCCCGCCGACGACATTGCCGCGCGAGCTCGGCTTGATCAGCGTCTGGCTCGCGCCCGTGTCGAGCACGAGTGTTGCGCTGACGCCGTTGATCCGTACCGGGACGAGGAACGCGGAATGAGCCTGGCGAATCGCGACGGTGGCCGGCGCGGCGGAGTCGGCCAGCTTGCCGGTGCCGATCAGCGCCCGATGCGCGCGCTCGATCGCCTCCTTCGAGCAGCGCTCGAAGCCCTCGACGTCCATATGCTCCGGCGCGCGAGCATAGACGTAACCGTAATCATCGATGCCGGTGAGCTTCACCGAGGGATATTGCTTCAGGCAGGCTCGATCGCCGCGCGCAGCGCGTGCTCTCGTTCACTCCTCTCGAGCGGAAGAGCGCATCCCGCCGCGAGGAGAGCGAGAGCGAACGTGGGTGTCCGCACTGAGCGCGTGAATGGCCATAATAATCGCGAGGAGGACCACATTAGGATGCTGAAGACCACCATCGCCGGCAGCCTGCCGAAGCCTGCCTGGCTCGCCGAGCCGCAGAAGCTTTGGCCCGCGTGGCGCGCGGCCGGCAAGGAGCTCGAGGAGGCGAAGCGCGACGCGACGCTGCTCTGGCTCAAGGCGCAGGAAGACGCGGGCCTCGACATCGTCACCGACGGCGAGCAGTCGCGGCAGCACTTCGTGCACGGCTTCGTCGAGTTCGTCGACGGCATCGATTTCAGCCGCAAGGTGACGATGGGCATCCGCAACAATCGCTACGACGCGATGGTTCCGGTGGTGAGCGGGCCGCTGAAGTTGAAGGGCCGCGTGCACCAGACCGAAGCCGTGCTCGCGCGCAAGCACACGGATCGCAAGCTGAAGATCACGCTGCCCGGCCCGATGACGATCGTCGATACGCTGGCCGATGAGCATTACGGCGACAAGGTGAAGCTGGCGATGGCCTTCGCCGAGCTCCTCAACCAGGAAGCGCGCGCGCTCGAGAAGGACGGCGTCGACGTGATCCAGTTCGACGAACCGGCCTTCAACGTCTATATGGAAGACGTGAAGAAATGGGGCATCGCCGCGCTCGAGCGCGCGGCGAAGGGGCTCAAGTGCACGACCTGCGTGCACATCTGCTATGGCTACGGCATCCAGGCGAACATCGACTGGAAGAAGACCCTCGGCGCCGAATGGCGCCAGTACCAGGAGATCTTCCCCGCGCTCGCCGGGAGCAAGATCGACCAGGTCTCGCTCGAGTGCATCCATTCCAAAGTTCCCGTCGAGCTGCTGAGGCTCCTGAAGGGCAAGGATGTCCTGGTCGGCGTGATCGACGTCGCGAATAACACGGTGGAGACGCCGCAGGAAGTCGCCGCCACGATCCAGCGGGTGCTGAAGCACGTGCCGGCGAAGCACCTCTACCCGTGCACCAACTGCGGCATGGCGCCGATGGATCGCGAGGTGGCGCTGAAGAAGCTCGAAGCCTTGGTGGCCGGCACGGCGCTCGCGCGGAAGAAGCTCAGGTAATGATCGTTTGCCCGCACGCCCTCGCGTCGCAGGCGGGCGCGGACGTGCTGCGCGCCGGCGGCTCGGCGGTCGATGCGGCGATCGCCGCCGCTTCGACGCTTGGCGTCATTTATCCGCACATGTGCGGCATAGGCGGCGACGCCTTCTGGCTGGTCTACGACGCGCGCGAACGCAGGGTCTCCTATCTCGACGGCGGCGGCCGCGCTGCGGCGTCTGCGACGCTCGATCGCTTGACCGACAAGGAGATTCCTTTCCGCGGTCTCGTGCCGGCGACGCTCACCACGCCCGGCGCGGTGGCGAGCTTCTGCGAGGCGCACGCGCGCCATGGCAAGCTGCCGCTCGCGCGCTGCCTGGAGAGCGCGATCGGCTATGCGCGCGACGGCTACCCCGTGACCGAGCGCCTCGCGCGCTGGATTGCGGAAGCGGCGCAAGACTTGAAGCGCGATCCCGCATCGGCCGCGCTTTTCCTGGGTGGCGGATCTCAATTCAAAAACCCCCACTTGGCGCGCACGCTGGAAGCCATCGCGGCCGCCGGGCGCGATGGCTTTTATGGTGGCGAGGTAGCCAAAGGACTCGCCAAGCTCGGCGGCTTCTTCAACGAGCGCGATCTCGCAGCGCAGGATGCGCGCTGGGGCGAGCCGATCCACGGCACCTACCGCGGCGTCACGATCTACGAGACGCCGCCGCCCACGCAGGGCTTCACGGTGCTCGAGATGCTGAACCTGATCGAGCCGCTCGAGCTCGGCCCGTTCCTTGGGCCCGATCACGTGCATCTCCTGGTGCAATCGAAGCAGCTCGCGTATCACGACCGCGACCGGCACCTGGCTGATCCCCGCTTCGCCGATGTGCCCGTCGACCGGCTGATCTCCGGGGCGCACGCCGAGCAGCGTCGCGCGCTCATCGATCCGAAGCGCGCGCTGCCTTGGGACAAGGTGCCCTCGTACGGCAGCCTGGCGGGCGATACGGTCTATGTCGCCGCCGTGGATGCGGAGGGCAACGCGGCATCGCTCATCTTCAGCCTCTATGGCGTCTTTGGCGCGTGCCTCACTTCGGCCGAGACCGGCGTCGTGCTGCAGAACCGCAGCGCCTATTTCTCGCTCGATCCGGCGCATCCCAATCGCCTTGAGCCAGGCAAGACGCCATTGCACACGCTCATCGCTTCCATGGCATTCAAGGACCAAAAGCTTTGGGCCGCGCTCGGCTGCATGGGCGCGGACGGCCAGCCGCAGATCCACGTGCAGGCCTACGTGGCGATGATCAACTACGGCCGCGGCATCCAGGAAGCCGTCGGGGGCCCGCGCTGGCTGTCGGGGCGCTTCGCGCTGGGCGAGGCCCGCGACACGCTGCACATCGAGGCGCGCTTCCCGGCCGCCACCATCGACGAGCTCGAGCGGCGCGGTCATCTCGTCGATCGCTGGGGCGACTACAGCGAGCTCGCCGGCCACGCCCACGGCATCACGCTCGACGAGAACGGCGTGATCGCCGGAGGTTGCGATCCGCGCAGTGACGGCGCTGCTCTACCTAGCTGAGCGAAAGCAAGATGCTCTTGCGTTACTTCGCCTTGGCTTCGTGCTCGGAGATGGAGCGCTTCAGCTCGTTGTATTCGCTGCAGCCGAAGAAGCAGAGCTTGTCCAGCGCGGAAAGCTCCTCCCTCGCCTTGGCGACGTTGCCGACCTGCAGGTAAGCCTCGCCCAGGTACTCGTGCGCGCCCTTGTGGCGCGGATCGATGCGCAGCGCCTCGTTGTAATGCTTGAAGACGAGGTCCATGTCCTGCGTGCCGCCCTTGCGCAGCGAGTACGCGTAAAGGCTGTGAAAGTCGGCGTTGCCGGGTTCCTTGTCGACCGCGGCCTGCATGGCGGCTGCCGCGCCTTTCCAGTCCTGGCGCTCCGCAGCGGCGCTATAGCGCTCCATCATCGGGTCGGCGCGTGTCGCGGGTCCCGAGGTGTCGGCGGCGAAGGCCGCGTGGTTTGAAACGGCAAGCGCTAAGATGGCCAGCGTGGATTTTAGTTTCATGGTGCTCTCCCTTTCCAAGATTCGAATCGTACTCCTTGCAGCGGGGCTAACACTCGCCGCGGCGCCGGCATTCCCCGAGCCGCCGAAATCGCACGACGAAGCGCTCACTGCGCTTGTCAGCGCCGATACCACCGTGCGTCTGGAAGCCATCGTATGGATCGCTAATTATGGCCGCATGTCCGATGCCGCCCTCCTCCACGAGCGGCTGCGTGACGAGAGTGCGATCGTGCGCGACTACGCCGAGCAGGGTCTGTGGGCCCTGTGGACCCGCTCGGGTGACGCCGTCATCGACAAACTCATGGCACGCGGCGTTGAGGAGATGGAGAGCGGGCGCCATCAGGCCGCCATCACCACGTTCTCGGAGGTGGTGAAGCGCAAGCCCGACTTCGCCGAAGGCTGGAACAAGCGCGCCACCGTCTACTACCTCGCGGGCGAATACAAAAAATCCATTGCCGATTGCGACGAGGTGCTGAAGCGCAATCCGCGCCACTTCGGCACGCTGTCGGGCCTCGGCCAGATCTACTTCCAGCTCGAGCAGTACGACCCGTCGCTGGCGTGGTTCAGGAAGGCGCTCGAGGTGAACCCGAACATGCTCGGCGTCGAGTTCAACATCAAGCGGATCGAGACCCTCATGAAAGAGCGCCGCGGCACGCAGATCTAGAGATAGTCCTTCGCCGCGGCGTCGGCTTCGGTGGGCCGGCCGATGAGGTAGCCCTGGATGTAGTCGCAGCCGCAGCGCTTGAGGTACTCGCGCTGTTTCTCGTCCTCGACCCCTTCGGCGATCACCTCGATGTCGAGCGCGTGCGCCATGGCGACGATGGCCGAGACGATGGCGCCGTGCTCGCGGTCGCGCGGGATCTCGGCGACGAAGGTGCGGTCGATCTTCACCTTGTCGACTGGGAAGCGCTTGAGATAGGCGAGGCTCGAGTAGCCGGTGCCGAAGTCGTCGATCGCGATCGACACGCCGAGCTTCTTCAGGCGCTTGAGCGTGGTGAGCGTGATGTCGGAGTGGCTCATGGCGAGCGACTCGGTGATCTCGAGCTCGAGGAGCTTCGGCGGCAGCCCGCTCGACTTCAGCGCCTGCGCCACCATCTGGGCGAGCTTCGGGTCGTTGAACTGGCGCGGCGACAGGTTCACCGCGATCTGCAGACCGCCGCCGGCATTACTGCGCGGCCCGAGGGTGCTCGCCCAGCGGCATGCCTCGCGCAGCACCCACTCGCCGATCTTGAGGATCAGCCCGGATTCCTCGGCGATCTGGATGAATTCTCCGGGCGGCACCAGGCCGCGCTCCGGATGCTGCCAGCGCACCAGTGCCTCGTGCCCGGTCACGGCGCCGCTCTCGGCGTTGACGATGCGCTGGTAATGCAGCCGCAGCTCGTCGCGGCCGAGCGCCCGGCGCAGGTCCGCCTCCAGCGCGAGGCGGCGCGACGCTGCCTGGTTCATCTGATCGGTGAAGAACTGGTAGTTGGCGCGCCCCAGCTCCTTGGCGTGGTACATCGCCGCATCCGCATTGCGGATCAGCGTCTCCGCGTCGCCGCCGTCATCCGGGAAAACCGAGATGCCGACCGAGCAGGTCACGGCAAGCTCGCGCTCGTCGACCATCGCCGGCTGCGACACCTGCTCGATCAGCTTCTGTGCGACCTGCGCGACGTCGGACGAGCGCTTCACCTCCGGCAGCACGACCACGAACTCGTCGCCGCCGATGCGGCAGATGGTGTCGCCGACCCGCAGCTGGTTCACCAGGCGCTGCGATACTTCCCTCAGCAGCACGTCGCCCACCGCGTGGCCGAGCGAGTCGTTGATCGGCTTGAAGCGGTCGAGGTCGATGAACATCACCGCGGTCTGCTTGCGGTTGCGCTTGCTGAGCGCGAGCGCCTGCGTCAGGCGGTCCTCGAGGATGCGGCGGTTGGGCAGGCCGGTGAGCGCGTCGTGGTCGGCGAGGTGCTGCGCCCGCGCCTTGGCCTGCTCGAGCTCGGCGGTGCGCTCGGCGACCGCCTTCTCCAGCGAGGCGCGCGCCTCATGCTCGATCGTGACATCGTCGTAGATCCAGATCGAGCCCTCGCGCGGCGCCGCGGGGTCGATCGCCTTGCCGACGAGCTTGCACCAGAAGGTGGTGCCGTCCTTGCGCCGGTATTGGCGCTCCGCCGAGACCGAGCGGCCGTCGCGCATCTCGTCGTACCAGGCGACGTCGCGCTCGTATTCCTCCTGGGTCGTGTAGATGGCGCGCGTGCCCTGGCCGATGGGCTCGCCCGGGCCGTAGCCGAACATCTGCTCGAAGCGCGGATTGCAGCGCTGGAAGGCGCGCTGACGCACGAACGAGATGCCGACGGTGGCGTTGTCGAGGATCAGCTCCTGCTCGGCCAGCGCGCGCTGCACGCGCATGTCGGCCTCGCGCTCCGCGGTCACGTCCTCGAAGCTCCAGATCCATTCCTGGATCTCGTCGCCCATGTCGATGCGGCGGCCGCGGGTGCGGCAGCGGAAGGTGGAGCCGTCGCCGCGCTTGAAGCGCCACTCGGCATCGTGGTTGCCGCCAGGCGCCGTGGTGAGGAAGGCAAGCGACCCCGCGCGCTGCCAGTCGTCGTCGTCCGAGAAAAGGACCGCGGAGGTCTGGCCGACCAGCTCGCCGGGGCCGGCGCCGACCATCTCTTCAAGGAAGCGGTTGCAGCGCTGGATGACGCGGTTGCGCACGAAGGCGATGCCCACGGTGGCGTTGTCGAGGATGAGCTCCTGCTCGGCCAGCGCGCGCTCGATGCGCTCCTCCGCTGCGCGCTCCTGGGTGATGTCCTCCCAAAGCCATACCGAGCCCTGCGACGAATCGCCCGGCTGCACGGCACGGCCCGAGATCGAGCACCAGATGCGCGCGCCGTCCTTCCTGACTTGCGAGCGCTCCAGGTGCTGCGTCTCGCCGCGCCAGATCGCCTCGTACACCGCGCCGCCGCCCGCCTCGAAGGTCGCGTCGTTCTCGAACATGAAGCGCGTCGAGTGCCCGATCAGCTCGTCCTGGCCGTAGCCGAAGATTTCCTCGAAGCGGCGGTTGCAGCGCAGGATCTTGCGATCCTTGGCGAAGATGATGCCGATCAGCGCGTTCTGCAGGATCGCGTCCTGCTCGCGCACCGCCCGCTCGAGCGCTTCATCGGCGCGCTTCCTCTCGGTGATGTCCTCGAGGAGCCAGACGTAGCCCTTGGCCGGCTCACCCGGCTGTACCGCCCGGCCGGTGATGCGGCACCAGAAGCCGGAGCCGTCCTGGCGCCGTACCCAGGCTTCGCGCGCATGCGCATGCCCCTGCTCGAGCTCGGCGTAGCTCGCCGCCACCTGCTCGTATTCCTGGTCGGTGAAATAGACGTCGTGCGTCGGCGCGCCGACCGCGGTGCCGGGCGCATAGCCGAACATCTCCTCGTAGCGCCGGTTGCAGCGCACGGTGCGGCGCTCGCGCGTGAACTGGATGCCAACGACGACGTTGTTGAGGAGCGCCTGCTGCTCGGCGAGCACGCGCTGCAGCTCCTCGGCCGCCTTGCGCTCCTCGGTGACGTCCTCGACGATCCACACCGACCCCTTGTGCGGATCCTGGAAGTCGACGGCGCGGCCGTCGGCGCGGTTCCAGAAAGTGCTGCCGTCCTTGCGCCGGCGAAGCTCGATGCGCCGCGAAGTGCCGCCGCGGGCGAGCGCCTCGTAGACCTCCAGGCCTCGCCCATGCTGCTCCGCGCTGGGATAGAGGATGCTCGATGGCTGGCCGTCCATCTCGCCCGGCGCGTAGCCGTACATCTCCTCGTAGCGCCGGTTGCAGCGCACGATGCGGCGGTCCTTGACGAAGACGATGCCGATCGAAGCGGTGCCGAGGATCGCCTGCTGCTCGCGCAGGAGCCGCGCCACCTCGTCGGCCTGGCGGCGGCGCTCGGTGATGTCCTCGACGATCCAGACCGTGCCCTGCTGCGTGTTCTCGGGATCGATCGCCTTCGCGATCAGCCGGCAGACGAATGCGGAGCCGTCCTTGCGGCGCATCTCCCACTCGACGTCGAGCTGCCGGCCGGCGGCGAGGAGCGGCGCGGCGATCTGGCCGAGGGCGGTATAGCTTCCCGGGCTCGGATAGAAAATCTCGCCCGGCTTGCCGATCAGCTCGTCCTTGCCGTAGCCGAACATCTCGGCGAGCCGGGGATTGCAGAGGAAGAAGCGCCGGTCGCGCGTGAACGCGATGCCGATCGAGAGGTTGGCGAGCAGCGCCTCGTATTCGAGCTGCGTATAGCGTGTGCGCCCGGCATAGCTCGCCGCGGCGCCGGAAGCCGGGGCGTCCGCGCGCAGCGCGGCGTCGGTTTCGTCGAGCTTGCGGCGCGGAGCGGGCTCGCTCATCGGCGCGCCCGGGCGAGCGTGCGGAAGTCGTCGGCGTGGCGACGCAGCTCGCCGAGCGCCTTCGCGCGTTGCTGCGCGGTGAGGCTGCGGTCGATGTCGAGCGCCATCGCGAAATACTCCTTGCGCGAGGCCTCGAGGGCGGCGGCATAGGCCGGATCGCGGCCGCGCTCCCAGCTGGCGGCAAAGTCCGGCAGGCGTTTCCTGGCTTCGTGCGCGCGGATCATGGCGAGGACCTCGGCCTGCAGGCGCCGGTGGTCGCGGTCGCGGAAGTCGTCGAGCAACGGCGCGCGCTCGGAGTATTGCGCCACGCGCTCGAGCTGTGCCTTCGTCAGTCTCCCCACCCAGTCCTCCAGCCGCTCCACGTTGCGCTCGGTGCGGTGCTTGCGCCGCTCGCGCTCGTCGCCTTTCAGGTTCTCCCGCGCGAACCGGCGGTCGTCTTCGGCGCGCCGCCGCTCGAAATTCGCGATCTGTTGCGGGCTCAGGCGATCGAGCAACGGCGCTCCCTGCACCGCAGCCGTGCGCAGGCTTTCTCGCGCCTGCGTCATGAGGGAATCGTACCCCCAAACCAGATCGGCGGGCGTGAGGTGCTTCTCGAATCGCCGCGCCCCGTCGTCGAGCAGCTGTGCGTATTTCGGCAGCGCCTGCGCTCGATGCCACGCCATGAATGCTGCAATGCGCTCATCGAGCTCGTCCGCCATCTCGCCTTCGAGGTCGAGATAATGCGCGGCGCGCCAATGCAAATAAGTGTCCGCGTTGTCATAGACGATGCGCACCGTGCTGCAGCCCGTGAGCAGCAGCACGATGAAAAATGTACAAACGCGCTTCACCAGAAGCTCTCCACGGTGATGTGCCCCGGCGCGCGCCGCCGGTGCTTGCGCATGCCTCGCGCGATCAGCGCGGCGGCGGCGTCCTTCAGCATCTGCGGATTGCCGCACAGCATCACGTGCGAGGTTTCGGCCGATAGCGCGAGGCCCGCCGCGCTTTCCAGCCTGCCATCCGTGATCGCCGCCGGGATGCGGCCGGCCAGCGATCCCGGCGCGTTCTCGCGGCTGACGAAAGTGACATGGCGCGCCGCGGTTTTCCGGATCAGGTCGCGATACGTCAATTCATTCGCGTAGCGCACCGCATGGACTACCACGACGTTCTTGAACCGCTTCCACGGCGCTTCGGTGCGCAGGATCGAAAGGAAGGGCGCGAGCCCCGTGCCGGTAGAAATGAGCCACAGCGTCTCGGCGTCGGGCACTTCCGAGAGGACGAGGAACCCGGCGGGATTCCCTGCCACCTGGAGCGCATCGCCCGCCTCGAGCTTCGCCAGGCGCGGCGAGAGCGGCCCCTCGGGCACGATGACGCCATAGAACTCGAACACCGGATCCTGCGACGGATTGACGAACGAAAAGGCGCGCGCCACGCGCTGTCCTTCGATGTCCAGCGCGATGCGCACGAATTGTCCCGCCTGGAAACCGAGCGGCGCTGCCTCGACCCGAAGCGAGAAGAGCGTATCGGTCCAGTGCCGGTTCTCGAGCACCCTCCCCGTGAGCCATTTCTCGCTCATTGCACACGGTACGGCTCGAGATGCATGTCGGCCACGTCGCCGCCCAGCATGACGATGGCGCCCTGGCGCCGATTGTTTCCGGTATCCGAAAACTCGAAGGTGTAAGTGCGCGAGATCTTGAGCTGACCTTCCTCGTCGCGGCCGAGGCGCATGCGCGCGAAGGAAACGGTATCGTCGAGAAATTGCAGCTGATAGCGCTCGCACGCCGAGCGGCCGGCCTTCACGGCGCGCTCGCGTGCCTTCAGGCTATCGGCCCAGAGCAAGGCTCCACCGACGATCACGAGCAGCGCGAGGCCCTCCCACATCGTCCGATTATAGGGACGCGTCCTGCTTGAGCAGGTCGGCGCCTTTCTCCGCGACCGCGATCACGGCCGCGTTGATATTCCCCGACGGCACTGCGGGCATTACCGAGGCATCGATCACGCGCAGCCGATCGACGCCGAGCACCTTGAGCTTCGCATCCACGACGCGGCCGATGCTGCAGGTCGAGGTGGGATGGAACACGGTCTCGCCGTATTCGCGCACGAAGGCGAGCCATTCCTCGTCGCTTTGCACCTTCGCGCCCGGCAGCTCCTCGCCGGCGACGTAATCGGCGAGCGGTCTTGCGTTGACGATGCGGCGCACGATCTTCAGGCCGTCGATCATCACGCGCCGGTCGTTCTCGGTGGCGAGGTAGTTGTAGCGGATGGCGGGCGGCTGGCGCGGATCGCTAGAGCGGATCGACACCGAGCCGCGCGACTCGACCTGGAGCTGCGACACCGAGCAGGTAAAGCTCGAGAAGGGATGCAGCAGGCCGCCCCGCCGGGCACTGGCGAAATTGATGAAGTAGACCTGCGCGTCGGGGCGCTTGAGCTCCGGGCGCGTGCGCACGAAGGCCGCGGCATAGCCGGCGGCGATGCTGAGCGGTCCGCTGCGGCGCAGGAGGTATTGCAGGCCGATGCGCGCCTGGCGGAACCACGACGCCATGTCATCGTTCAATGTGATGGCCCGGTTGCAGCGCCAGAACGTGCGCGCGTAGAAGTGGTCCTGCAGCCCCTCGCCCACGGGCAGATCGGCCACCACCGGAACCCCCGCCTGCTGGAGCAGCGCTCCCGGGCCAATGCCGGAAAGCTGCAGGAGCTGCGGCGAATTGAACGCGCCGCCGGCGACGATCACCTCTCTCTTCGCAGAAAAGACACGGCCTCCCAACTGCACGCCAGCAGCGCGGCGACCGTCGAGCACGATCTTCGTCGCGAGCGCATTCACCTCGACCTTGAGGTTTGGACGCTTCTCTGCCTGGCGCAGGTAGCCGGTCGCAGTACTGCAGCGCCGGCCGCCGCAGGTGTTCGCCTGGTAGTAGCCGGTCCCCTCCTGCCGCGCGCCGTTGAAGTCCGGATTGCGCGGCAAGCCGAGCGCGGCGGCGGAATCGATGAACGCATCGCACAGCTCGTGGCGCTCGAGGTCGCCGACCTCGAACGGCCCGCCGATGCCGTGCCATTCATTCGCGCCACGGGCCTGGTTCTCCGATTTGCGGAAGTACGGCAGGAGGGAGGCGAAATCCCAGCCCGGTATGCCCCAGCCGTCGTAATCCTCGGGCTGGCCGCGGATATAGACGAGGCCGTTGATGGAGGACGAGCCGCCCAGCACGCGGCCGCGCGGCGTGAAGATACGCCGGCCGTTCAGCGCCGGCTCCGGCTCCGACTCATAGGCCCAGTTGATGTCGGTGCGCGAGAAAAGCTTGCCGTAGCCGAGCGGGACGTGGATCCAGATATTCGTGTCGCGCGGTCCCGCCTCGATCAGCAGCACCCGCGTGCGCGGGTCCTCGGTGAGACGGTTGGCGAGCACGCAGCCGGCCGACCCGGCGCCGACGATGACGTAGTCGAATTCCAACTTAGCGCGGCGCAGCGGTCGGTGCGGCTATATGCATGCCGCCGTCGACGAAGATCACTTCGCCGGTGACGCTGCGCGCGCCCTCGATCAGCCACACGATGGCGCTCGCCACGTCCTCGGGCTGCGAGATCTGCCTGAGGGGTGCAATCGATGCGTAGCGCTTCTCGGTCTCTGCCGCGCGCTCGGGCCCGCGCACGCTGGGATGCCACGGCGTATTGGTATGACCAGGCGCGACGACGTTGACGCGCACTTCCGGCGCCAGCGAGCGCGCCAGCGAGAGCGACATCGTCTCGAGCGCCGCCTTCGACGCGGCATAAGCCACCGAGGAGCCGGTGCCGAGCACCGAGGCCACCGATGAGACGTTGACGACCGCGCCGCAGCTCGCCTTCAGCGCTTCCTGGCACGCGCGCACCATCTGGAACGGCGCGATCACGTTCAGCGCGAAGATGCGCTGGAAGTCCTCCGCGCTCAAACCCTCCAGCTCGGCGTGTGGCACCACCTTGGTGGTGCCGGCGTTGTTGACCAGCGCGTCGATGGAGCCGAGCTTCTCGAGCACCGTCTTCGCGATGCGTCGGCAATCGACATCGGCGGCGACATCGCCCTGCACTGCGATGGCCTCATTGCCGCCTTGCGCGCATTCGCGCGCCATCTTTTCGGCCGCGGCAGCGTTGTGCGCATAGTTGATCGCCACGCGCCAGCCGCGGCGGGCGAGCTCTTTGGCGGTCGCGGCGCCAATGCCGGAAGAGCCGCCGGTGATCAGCGCCACTTTCATACGGTAGCCATAGGATTCAAACCGTAGCTACAGGCGTCGCCGGCGAGCCGACCGCGCCCGGCAGCCGCAGCGGCGGCGCCGTGAGGAGGAAGCGGTTGCGGTGGTGGGCGCGCAGCCAGCGCGCGAGCTCGGTGAAATACCACAGCTCGCCGAGATGAATGCCGTTCTTGAAGATGCAGTGCTCGTGCAGCGGCATCGCGGCGTGCGGCCGCGGCTTGGTGATGCTCGTCGGGATGAGCTCGACCGCGAAGTTGTCGGCGAGAAGGCACGCCGCGCCGCAGTCGGTGACCCATTGCAGCAGCTTGTCGTCGCGGCCTTCGAGCCCGCTGCAGGTGCCGTGCAGGAGCTTGGGATCGGGGTTCTTGCGCAACTCGAGGATGACGTCGGCAAAGCCGGTGTAGAAACAGACGAGGTCGCCTCGCTCGATGGCGACTTTGTCTTTTTCCAGCACGCGCATCAGCTCATCGTAGGTGACCGCATGGCGCTCGCGGCCGAAGTGCTGGTGCAGATCGATCATCACGCCGCGGCCCTGCACGCCGTGCTCGGCCAGCCGTTCGATGCCGAGCGCCTTGGCCTGCGTGCCTTCGTACTTCGCCCAGGGCTCGCCGTCCGCCTTTTCCGCCGCCGGCACGATGTCCTCGCCCGCGCGGAAGCCGTTGTAGAACACGATCTCGGCCTTGCCGTCGCCGTCGGCGTCGAAGCGGCTGCCGATGTGGGCGAACGAATCCCATTGCGTGGAGTACTGCAGCGTCAGCAGCGTGATGTCGTCGCAGATCACGTCGGTGAGCGCGGGATTGTCGTCGCCGAGCGGGAAGCAGAAGTTCTGCCGGCCTTGGCTCTTTCCGCTGTCGCGCAGCGTCGCCGCGAGGCGCGGCGGGTGGCGCCGCGGGTTGAGCGCCGTGCCGCCGGGATAGTCGAGCGGCAGCGAAAGGCAGAAGGTGAGGCCCTCCTTCACCTCGGCCACGCCCTGCAGCACCTTCTCGCGCGTCACCCAGTTCATGCGCCCGCGCTGGTCGTCGGGGCCGAAATCGCCCCAGTTCGATCCCGGCGGTCTTTGCTTCCAGCGTTGACTCATACATAAACTCCAAAAAGGGGTCAGAGCAATTTTCTTGTAACTACTGACGCGCGCAGGTGTTACGGGAAAATTGCTCTGACCCCTTTTTCAGTAGTAGTGACGACCGAGCCATTCGGCTACAAGGGCGGGCTTGTCTTTTCCCTCGATGTCCACGGTGGTGTTCCAGGTCACCTGCACGCCGTTCCTTTCAATCTTTTCAAACTTCAAAAGCGTAAATCGTGCGCGCACTCGAGAACCGACGGGTACGGGCGAGGTGAAGCGCACGCGGTTCAGCCCGTAGTTGACGCCCATCTTGCGGTCGCTGAAGGAGAACGTCGCCTCGGACAGGTGCGACAGCAGCGACAGCGTGAGAAAACCGTGCGCGATCGTGCCGCCGAAGAGCGAGCCCTTCGCGCGCGCCGGATCGACGTGGATCCACTGGAAGTCCTCGATCGCCCTGGCGAAAGTATCGATGCGCTCCTGCGTGATCTCGACCCATGGGGAGACGCCGACCTCCTGCCCGACACGGGCCTCGAGGCTGCGGAGGGTCGTCACTTCTGCTGGCCGCTCATTTTCCCGGAGGCGTCGTGCCGAACTGCGCCGCGAATCCCTGTTTGAGTTTATCGATGAGCGCGGTCGACTCGCTGCGCCGGCGCGCCGCGCCGGCCGGGTCGAGGCGGTCGAGCTCGACGCGTACCGCCTCGTACGCTTCGATATGCTGGCGGATGCCCTCGCCCGCGCGGTTGAAGTCCTGCGGCTTGGCGCTCGTCAGTTGCGCGAGGATCTCCGCGAAGCGCGCCTGCAGCGCTTCGACCGTGCCCCCCGCGGCCGCGGGCTTCGAAGCCACCGAGACGGCAGGTGGCTTCGGCGCCGCTGGCGTCTTGTACGACACGACCTCCGCGTTGATCGTGGGATCGCTCGGTTGCAGCGACGAGAGCTTCACCGAGCCGGATTCCGGATCGACCCAGCGATAGAGATCGGCGTGCGCCGGCGCGGCAAAGCAAAGGAGGAGAAGCCAAGCCTTCATTTCAGGCACTCGCTCACGCCGCGGGCGATAGCATCGGCGATGGCGCGGCGCATGGCCGGAGCGGTGACGCGCTGCTCATCTTTCGGATTGACCACGACGCCCGGCTCGATCAGGAGCGACGGCATGCGCGGCGCGCGGCCGACCGCGAGGTTGTCGAAATAGTGCACCCCATTCTCCTCATCGGCGAAGGGCCGGTTCTCTCCGAGCACCCGGTCGGCATGATAGCGCGAGGTCTTGAGCCCGACGGCCTTCATCTGCGCCCCGATGGCGGACGCGCAGCGCAAACTCTCCTGCAGCTGCACGCTGTTCCGCGAGACGAAGAGCGAGTAGCCGGAAAATTTCGGCGCCTGCGGCAGCAGCCACTCGCGCACGGAATCGTGGTGCAGCGAGACGTAGAGCGCGGCGCCCTGGGCCTCGCGCGCGCGGCGGCCGAAGGACTCGTACTGGCCGATCATGCGCACCGCGAAGCCCGCCCGCTCGAGCGCCGACTTCACGTCTGCCGCGAGTGCCAGGTTGTATTGAAGTTCCGGCGTGCCGCTCGCGGCGATGACGCCGGGCTTGTCGGGATAGTGGCCAACGTCCAGTGCGATAAGAGGTGCACCCACGGAATTCGGGGCCAGGGTCGTAATTATTCCGAAGAGCGCCACCGCCGCAACGCGAATAATTACGACCCTGGCCCCGAATTCAGAAACGCGAGAAGTCAGGCTTGCGCTTCTCGAGGAACGCGCTCATCGCCTCTTTCGCCTCGGGCGAGGCGAGGCGCTCGACGAAGACGCGGCCCTCGTCGGTGATCTGCTTCTTCACCGCCTCGGCGTGCGCCGATTTCATCAGGCGCTTCGTCAAGCGGATCGATTCGGGTGGCAGCTCGGCGAGCTTGCGCGCCGCCGCTTCCGCCGTAGCGAGCAGCTCTGGCTCAGCGACGATGCCGGTGACGATACCGATTTCCCGTGCCTTCTCGGCGCTGAAGGGCTGGCCGAGGAGCAAGAGCTCGGCGGCGCGCTGGTAGCCGGCGATGAGCGGCAGCAGATAGGTCGAGCCGAACTCCGGCACGATGCCGAGCGGCACGAAGGGGAGCTGGAAGCGCGCCGCCGGCGTGGCATAGACGAGGTCGCAGTGCAGCAGCAGCGTCGTACCGATGCCGACTGCGGGGCCGCCGACCGCGGCAACCACGGGTTTCTCGATCGCCGGCAGGAGCTCGAAGAAGCGCCAGCTCGGCGATTTCATGCCGGGCGGGCGCTTGAGGAAATCGGCGAGGTCGTTGCCCGCGGTGAAGCAATCCTTGGCGCCGTGGATCAGGACGGCGCGCACGTCGCGGTTGGCCTCGGCCGCGGCGAGCGCCTCCGCCATCTGCACGTACATCTCGGTGGTGATCGCGTTCTTCTTGTCGAGCCGCGCGAGCTCGATGCGGGCAATCCGGTCTCTGGTTTCAGCCCGTACCAAGCTTGTAGTCTTTCATCTGCTGGCGCAGCGTGAGCTTGGAGAGCTTGCCGGTCGCGGTGTGCGGCAGCTCCTTCACGAACACGACGTCCTCCGGTGTCCACCACCTGGCGATCTTGCCCTCGTAGAACTTCAGCAGCTCGTCGCGCGAGACCTCCTGGCCGGGCTTCTTCACCGCCACCACGATCGGCCGCTCGTCCCACTTCGGGTGCTTCACGCCGATCACCGCGGCCTCGGCGATCGCGGGATGCGCCACCGCGATGTTCTCGAGGTCGATCGAGCTGATCCATTCGCCGCCCGACTTGATCACGTCCTTCGAGCGATCGGTGATCTGCAGCGTGCCGTCGGGATCGATCGTGCCGACGTCGCCGGTCGGGAACCAGCCGCCCTCTTTCAGCGGATTGCCGCCCTCGCCCTTGAAGTAGCCCTTGATCACCCACGGCCCGCGCACCTGCAGATCGCCGAAAGCTCTTCCGTCCCAGGGCAGCTCTTTGCCATTCTCGTCGACGATGCGCATGTCGACGCCGTAGATCGAGCGGCCTTGCTTGTTCTGCCAGGCGTCGCGCTCCTCTTTGGACAGCTTGAGATGCTGTGCCTTGAACGTCCCGGCGGTGCCGAGCGGGCTCATCTCGGTCATGCCCCACGCGTGCAGCACGCTCACGCCATATTCGTCCTGGAACGTCTTGATCATCGCCGGCGGGCAGGCGGAGCCGCCGATCACCACGCGCTTCAGCGTGGAGAAGCGCAGCTTCTTTTCCTTCATGTAGTTGAGAAGTCCCAGCCACACCGTCGGCACGCCGGCGCTCATCGTCACCTCTTCAGCCTCGAACAGCTCGTGCAGGCTCTTGCCGTCGAGGTGCGGACCGGGGAACACCAATTGGGCGCCGACCATGGCGCACGAGTAAGGCAGGCTCCAGGCGTTGACGTGGAACATCGGCACTATCGGCAGCACCACCTCCCGCGCAGAGAGGCTAAGCGTGTCGGGTAGCGCCGCGGCGTAGGCATGGATGATGGTCGAGCGATGGCTGTAGAGCGCGCCCTTCGGGTTTCCCGTCGTGCCCGACGTGTAGCAGAGGCAGGCGGCCGTGTTCTCGTCGAACGTCGGCCACTCGTAGTCGTCGTCGTTCTCCGCCTCGATCAGCTCGTCGTAGCGCAGGCCGAACTTCGGCATGTGGGCGCGATCGGTCATGGCGACCCAGTGCTTCACCGTCTTGAGGGCCGGCGCGAGCTTCTCGACCAGCGGCGCGAACGTCGTGTCGAAGAAGACGACCTTGTCCTCGGCGTGATTGGCGATGTAGGTGATCTGGTCCGGGAAGAGGCGCGGGTTGATGGTGTGGATCACGGCGCCGCTGCCCGCCACCCCGTAATAGACCTCGAGGTGGCGGTAGCCATTCCAGGCGAGCGTGCCGACGCGATCGTGCATGCCCACCCCCAGCCGCTTGAGGGCCTTGGCGACCCGCTTCGCGCGCCGGTGCACATCGCGCCAGCCGTATCGATGCACGCTGCCCTCGACCGTCTTGGAAACGATCTCGGTGGCGCCGTGGAACCGGTCCGCGTGCTTGATCAAGCCGCTTACCAGAAGCGGCATGTCCATCATCAGGCCCTGCATGCTCTCCTCCTCTTGCCCAGGCTAGCGCTACTGGCTGGTCATCACGTCGCCGAACAGCTCCCACTGCTTGCCGTTGAAGCGCTGCAGCTGCACCGCCTCGATCGGGGCGTAGTCGGTAGGCGCGGTGGTGATCACGATGCCGGGCAGCAGCGTATCGAGGCGCAGGTTCTTCAGGTTCGCCGACTGGCGCATGATGTTCTCGTGCGTCAGCTCGTTGCCGCACTGCTTGAGCGCCTGCACCAGGGTCGCGCCGACCGTGTAGCCATAGATGTTGAAGTTGTCGGCGATGTTGGCATCGGGCAGGTACTTCTTCATGAACTCGCGGAACGGCTCGAGGCCCTTGTCGCTCGCCCAGCGCGCGTCGGTCGGCTCCTTGAGGTACGCCGCGGTGATCAGGCCGACCGATTTATCCAGTCCCGCCGGCGTCAGCACCGAGCCGACCGAGATCGACACGTTGTTCAGGTAATGCACCGGCTTCCAGCCGATGTCGTAGGCCTTGCGGATCGCCTGCGCGGCGAACTTGGGCGTGGTGATGTTGAAGAAGGTGTCGGCGCCCGAAGCCTGCAGCTGCACGATCTGCGAATCGACCGTCGGGTCGCTCACCTCGTAGGAGACCTTGGACACGATCATCGTCTTCGCCTTGTCGCCGAGGCCGTCCTCCATGCCCTTCAGGTAGTCCTTACCGTAGTCGTCGTTCTGGTAGAGGATGCCGATCTTCGCGTTCGGCTTGGTCGCGAGGATGTGCTTCGCGTAGATGCGCCCTTCGGTCTGGTAGTTCGGCTGCCAGCCCATCGTCCAGTGGAAGTTCTTCGGGTCGTTCCACTTCGTCGCGCCCGTCGCGACGTAGAGTTGCGGCACCTTCATGGTGTTCATGTACTTCTGGATCGCAGTGTTCGAAGGCGTGCCGAGCGTCTGGAAGAGGAACAGCACCTGGTCCTGCTCGACCAGCTTGCGCGCCATCTCGACCGTCTTCGGCGGGCTGTACGAGTCGTCGTAGCTGACGAAGTTGATCTTGCGCCCGTTGACCCCGCCCTGGTCGTTCACCATCTTGAAGTACGCCGCGATCGCCTTGCCGATCTGCCCATAGGCCGAGGCCGGCCCGCTGTACGGGTTGGTGTTGCCGATCTTGATTTCCTTGTCGTCCGCGCCGGCGTCGTATTTCTTCTGCGCCATCGCGGGAACCGCCAGTGCCGCCGTCATCACTCCGACCAGTAATGCCTTCATGGTGCCTTCCTCCTCGCTGTAAGCAGGCGCACGGCGCCTGCGACGCCCGTAGGCATCAGGTAAACGAACCCGATCATGAATGCGCCGAAGATGGCCCAGGGAGCGGCCTTCGAGATCTCGTCGGCGATATTCGGGATGAACTGGATGAACAGCGCGCCATAGAGCGCGCCGGAGATCGAGGCGAGTCCGCCGACGACGATGCCGACGAGCAGCACGATCGAGAGAAAGATGTTGAAGCTGTCGGGCGCGACGAACTGCACCGCGACCGCGCCGAGCGCGCCGGCCACGCCGGTGAACATGGCCGACACGCCGAAGGCGAGCGACTTGTAGAGCGCGTTGTGGATGCCCATGGCTTCGGCGGCGATGTGCTGGTCCCGGATCGCGACGAGCGCTCGCCCGATGCGGCCCCGGATCAGGTTCCACCCGAGGATAAACATGACCGCGGCAATCGCCAAGGTGAAGAAGTAGAGCCACTGGTCCGGGTTGAGCGGTAAGCCGAAGGGTGGGGCCGGCTTCATGATCACGATACCCTGCACACCCCCCGTCCACTTCTCGAGCAGGTGGTATTTCAGCAGCTGCGGCGTTGCAACACCAAGGGCGAAGGTCGCCAGGGCGAGGTACAGGCCCTCGAGCCTGAGCGCCGGCAGCCCGAAGAGGAACCCCGCCCCCAGGCATACCGCGCCCGCCACCGGGATCGTGGCCCAGTAGGGCACGCCCCACCGGTCCATCAATATCGCGGTGCAATAGGCGCCGAGCGCATAAAACGCGCCGTGGCCGAGCGAGATCTGGCCGTTGTACCCCGTGAGGATGTTGAGGCCGAGGAGCGCGATGGCGTAGACGAGGACCAGCGTGAACTGGAATGTCCGATAGTTACTGACCACGAAGGGCAGCGCGCACGCCACGATCAGCAGCACGATGGCGAGGACCAGCGTCTTTCTAGACACGGCTCACCTGCACGCGGCCGAAGAATCCGCTCGGTCTGACGAGCAGCACGCCGATGATGATGACGAGCGCCACCGAGAGCTTGAGCTCGTTGCCGATGACGAAGGCGCCCAGCACGTTCTCCAGCACGCCGACCAGGAAGCCGCCGATCACCGCGCCCATCGGATTGTCGATGCCGCCGACCAGCGCCGCGGCGAACGCGTAGAGCAGCACGCCGCTCATCATGTTCGGGTCGAGGTAGACGATCGGCGCGACCATCATGCCGCCAATCGAGCCGATCGCGGCCGCGAGCCCCCAGCCGAGCGCGAGCATCCAGCCGACGCGGATGCCGACCAGGCGGCTCGACTCCGGGTTCTGCGCCGCGGCGCGCATGGCGAGCCCGAGCGGCGTGAAGCGGAAAAATGCGTACAGGAGAAGGAGCACGACCAGCGTGATGCCGATCGCGCCGAGCTCGTGCGACGAGAGATAGCGGTTGCCGAAGAGCGGCTGGGCCGGGAACGGGCTCGGGAAAGTCTTGATGGTGTAGGTGTAGATCCAGCCGGTGACACTGTTCAGGATCAGGAGCAGCGCGATGAAAACCACCACCACCGCGAGCACCGGCGCCTGCCCAACCGGCCGGATGATGAGGCGCTCGATCAGCACGCCGAGCATGAACGCAGTCAGCACCGTGAGGATGAACGCGGCCCAGTAAGGCATGCCCGCTTCGATCAGCGACCACGCGATGTAGGTGGTGAACATCGCCATTTCGCCTTGCGCGAAGTTCACGAGGTGCGTCGCCTGGTAGATCATCACCAGCGCAAGCGCGAGGCTCGCGTAGATGCCGCCGGTGGCGAGGCCTGCGAGAACCTGGTGGAGGAGCGCGTCCATCAGTAGCCGAGGTACGAGCGCCGCACCGCATCGTCCTTTTTCAGCTCCGCGGCCGTGCCGGAGAGCACGACGCGTCCTGTCTCAATGACGCACGCGTGATCGGCGAGATCGAGCGCCATCGCCGCGTTCTGCTCGACCACCAGCATGCTGACCCGCTCCTCGGCATTGATCGTGCGCAGGATGCCGAAGAGCTCGCGCACGACGAGAGGTGCCAGGCCGAAAGACGGCTCATCGAGCAGCATGAGCTTCGGCGCCAGCATCAGCGCACGCGACACCGCCAGCATCTGCTGCTCGCCGCCCGACAGCGTGCCCGCCTGCTGTTGCGAGCGCTCCTTGAGCCGCGGGAAATACTCGTACATCTTGGCGAGATCGCGCGCGACGTTCGCGCGATCCTTGCGCGCATAGGCGCCGAGGCGCAGGTTTTCCTCGGTCGTGAGGTGCAGGAACGTGCCGCGTCCATCGGGCACGTGCGCGATGCCGAGGCGCGCGATGTCCTCGGTCTTGCGATTGCCGAGTTTCTGTCCGCCGAAACGGATCTCGCCCTCGGTGCGCACCATGCCGCAGATGGCGCGCAGCGTCGTGGTCTTGCCGGCGCCGTTCGCGCCGAGGAGTGTCGTGATCGATTTCTCCTCCATCTTGAAATCGATGCCATGCAGCACGCGCGTCGCCCCGTAAGACGCGTGCAGGCCGGAGAGCTCGAGGATCAAGCGGCGGTACCGAGGTAGGCGCGCACCAGCTCGGGGTGCTCGCGCACCTCGGCGGGTGTGCCTTGGGCGATGCGCTTGCCGAAGTTGAGCGCCACCACCCAGTCGGAAAGACTCATCAACAACTGCATGTGGTGCTCGACCAAGACGATGGTGAGCTTCAGCCGCTCGCGCAGCGTGCGGATCAGCGCGCCGATGGCGCCGACCTCCTCGTGGTTGAGCCCGCTCGCCGGCTCATCCAGCAGCAGGAGCTTCGGTTCGGCGGCGAGCGCTCGCGCCAGCTCGACGCGCTTTTGCGTGCCGAATGGCAGCGCGGCGACCGGGGTGCCGGCGAAGCGCTCGAGATCGAGCAGCGCCAGGAGCACTCGCGCTTTTTCCATAGATTCACTATCTGAGTGAACCGCGCCTGGCAGGCGCAGCGCGTTGGCGAAGAAACCGCCGCGCGAGCGGCAGTGGCGGCCGACCATCACGTTGTCGAGCACGCTCATCGTGCGGAACAGGGCCAGGTTCTGGAACGTGCGCCCGATGCCGAGGGCCGCGACGCGATGCCGCGGCAGGTCGAGGAGCGACACGCCGTCGAAGGCGATCGAGCCGCGGTCGCACTTGTAGAGGCGCGAGATGCAGTTGAAGAGCGTGGTCTTGCCGGCGCCGTTCGGTCCGATCAGGCCGACGATGCGCCCCGGGGCGACGTCGAAGGAGACGCCGTCGAGCGCGACGATGCCGCCGAAGCGCACAGCCACGTCCTGCACGCGCAGCAGCGCCTGCTCTGCCTCTCCCGACAAGCGAGCTCCTCCTCTTCTTTTAATTCTACCGAGTTAGAATTTTTCAATGAGCGAAGTCGCCGCATATACGGTCCGCGACGGCGTGGCCGTCATCACCATGAACAACCCGCCGGTGAATGGCCTCGGCAATGCCCTGCGCGCGGCAATCCTCCAGGGCCTGCAGCGCGCCGCGGGTGATGCGCAGGTCAAAGCCGCGGTGCTCATCGGCGCCGGCAAGGCCTTCTCCGGCGGCGCCGACATCCGCGAGTTCGGCAAAGCGCGCGAGAAGCCCGACCTGCCGGAGGTCAACGACTTCCAGGACGGCATGCAGAAGCCGCTGGTCGCCGCGATCACCGGCTTCGCGCTCGGCGGCGGCCTCGAGCTCGCGCTCGCCTGCCATTACAGAATCGCATCTGCCAAAAGCCAGCTCGGCCTGCCGGAAGTGAAGCTCGGCATCCTGCCCGGCTCGGGCGGCACGCAACGCCTGCCGCGCATCGTGCCGGCGTCGAAGGCCGTGCAGATGATGACCACCGGCAATCCGATCAGCGCCGAGGAAGCGCTGCAGCTCGGCCTGGTCGACGAGATCGTGCAGGGCGCCGATCTCGCCGCCGCCGCGGTGCTCTACGCCAACAAGCTGGTCGCGGAGCGGAAGCCGTTGAAGCGCATCCGCGACATGAAGGCGAACGCCGATGTCGATTTCAAGAAGGTGCGCGACGCGGTGGCCAGGGCCTCGCGCGGTTATCCGGCGCCGCTCGAGATCGTCGCCTGCGTCGAAGCCGCGGTGACCAAACCCTTCGACGAAGGCCGCAAGTTCGAGCGCGAGCGCTTCGCGCACCTCATCATGACCAACGAGTCGAAGGCGCTGCGCCACGCCTTCTTCGCCGAGCGCCAGACTGCGAAGATCCCCGACGTGCCCGATGAGACGCCGACGCGCACGGTGAAGCAGGCCGCGGTGATCGGCGCCGGCACCATGGGCGGCGGCATTGCGATGAGCTTCCTCAACGTCGGCATCCCGGTGACGATCACGGATACCACACAGGACGCGCTCGATCGGGGCTTGAAGAAGATCAGGGAGAACTACGCGGCCACCGTCTCCAAAGGACGCCTGAAGCAGGAGGAGATGGACAAGCGCATGGCGCTCCTCTCGTCCGCCACCGATCTCAACGCGGCGCGCGATGCGGACATCATCGTCGAAGCCGTCTTCGAGCGCATGGACGTCAAGCAGGACCTCTTCAGGAGGCTGGACGCGATCGCCAAGCCCGGCGCGATCCTCGCGACGAACACGTCGACGCTCGACGTCAACCAGATCGCCGATGCCACGAAACGCCCGCAGGAAGTGATCGGCACGCACTTCTTCTCGCCCGCCAACGTGATGCGGCTGCTCGAAGTGGTGCGCGGCGCGAAGACCGGCAAGGACGTGCTCGCGACGACGATGAAGCTCGGCAAGACATTGAAGAAGGTGCCGGTGGTCTCCGGCGTCTGCGACGGCTTCATCGGCAACCGCATGCTCGAGAAGTACGTCCAGCAGAGCCTGTTCATGCTGGATGAGGGCGCGAGCCCGCAGCAAATCGACGGCGCGCTGCAGAAATGGGGCCTCGCGATGGGCCCGTTCACCATGTACGACATGGCGGGCAACGACATCGGTTTCGAAATCCGCAAGCGCCGCGCGAAGGAGCGCCCGGACTTCGTCTATGGAAAATTCGCCGACCGCATCGCCGAGAAAGGCTGGTTCGGCCAGAAGACCGGCCGCGGCTGGTATCGCTATGAGCCCGGCAACCGTAAACCCATCCCGGATGCCGAGGTGGACCGGATGCTCGCCGCCTACCGGAAAGAGATGGGCCTCAAGGCGCGGCCGATCTCGGACGACGAGATCGTCGAGCGCTGCATCTACGCCCTCGCCAACGAAGGCGCGCACATCCTCGAGGAAGGCATCGCGCTGCGCGCTTCCGACATCGACATGGTCTACCTCACGGGCTACGGCTTTCCGCCGTACGGCGGCGGCCCGATGTTCTATGCCGATACCGCAGGGCTGGACAAGGTGCTCGCCGCGATCCAGAAATTCCAGCAGGGATACCAGGGCGCGCAATGGAAGCCGGCAGCGCTGCTCATCAAACTCGCTAAAGAAGGCAGGAGGTTCAATGACTGACGCCGTGATTGTCTCGACCGCCCGCACACCGCTCTGCAAGAGCTGGAAGGGCGCGCTCAACAACACCCACGGCGCCAAGATGGGCGGCCACGTGGTGCACGCGGCGCTCGAGCGCGCCAAGGTCGACCCGCAGGAGGTCGACGACGTCATCATCGGCTGCGCCAATCCGGAGGGCGCGACCGGCTGGAACATCGCGCGCCAGATCGCCGTGCGCGCCGGGCTGCCGCAGACGGTGCCCGGCATGACGGTGAACCGCTTCTGCTCCTCGGGCCTGCAGACGATCGCGCTCGCCGCGCAGCGCGTCATGGCCGGCGAGGGCGACATCTTCGTCGCGGGCGGCGTCGAGTCGATCTCCCTCGTGCAGAACGAGATGAACAAGCACCACTTCCAGGACGAGTGGCTGCACCGCCACCACGCCGAGATCTACTGGCCGATGCTGCAGACCGCCGAGTACGTGGCGCGCAAGTACGAGATCACGCGCGAGGACCAGGACCGCTACGGCGTGCAGAGCCAGCAGCGGGCGGCGAAAGCGCGCGCCGAAGGCAAGTTCAGGGACGAGATCGTGCCGATCACCGTGAAGCAGAAGGTGGTCGACAAGAACACCGGGCAGGAATCCATGAAGGAAGTGATCGCGGCGGAGGATGAAGGCATCCGCCCCGACACCACCTACGAGGGCGTGTCGCAGATCAAGCCCGCGATCGAGGGCGGCTGCATCTCCGCCGGCAACGCGAGCCAGTTCTCCGACGGCGCATCGGCTGCGGTGGTGATGAGCGAGAGCGAAGCCGCGCGCCACGGCTTGAAGCCCCTTGGCATCTTCCGCGGCTTCGCCGTCGCCGGCTGCGATCCGCGCGAGATGGGGATTGGGCCCGTCTTTGCCGTGCCCAAATTGCTGGAACAGGCGGGCAAGAAAGTCTCCGACATCGATCTCTGGGAGTTGAACGAAGCGTTCGCCGTGCAGGTGATCTACTGCCGCGACCGCATCGGCATCCCGAACGACCGGCTCAACGTCAACGGCGGCGCCATCGCCGTCGGTCATCCCTACGGCATGTCGGGCGCGCGCCTCGTCGGCCACGCGCTGATCGAAGGCCGCCGGCGCCGCGCCGAGCACGTCGTCGTCACGATGTGCATCGGCGGCGGCATGGGCGCCGCGGGGCTGTTCGAAGTCGTGAACTAGTTGCTGGTCCTCTCGAACGAGGAGATCGGCCGCCTCCTCACCATCGAGGAGTGCATGGCGGCGCTCGAGCCGATGTACCGCGACGTGGCCGCAGAGCGCGTGCTCTTCTCGCCACGGGTGGACAACATCGGGCCGCACGCCCTCGAGGGGGCGTACTACGCGTTCAAGCACATGGGCGGCACCTGGCCGCGGGCGAACGTGCAGGCGCTGCGCATCAACTCCGACGTCGTCACGCATCCGCTCGTCGCCGGCAAGCCGCGGCGCGTGAAACAGCCGCTCGCGCCGAGCAGCACCGGCGGCCGCTGGGTCGGCTTGGTCCTTCTCTTCAGCACCGAGACGGGCGCGCTGCTCGCCATGTTCCCGGACGGCGTGATGCAGCGCCTGCGCGTCGGCGCGACGAGCGGACTCGGCTTGAAGCAGCTCGCGCGCGAGGACGCGAAGGCGCTCGCCCTGGTCGGCAGCGGCTGGCAGGCAGGCACACAACTCGCGGCGGCGCTCGCCGTGCGCAAGTTTCGCGACGTACGCGTCTACAGTCCGCGACGCGAGAATCGTGAGGCATTCGTCGCCGAGATGCGCCAGCTACACAAGGTGGAGATGCGCGCCGTCGATAGCGCCGATGCCTGCGTCGACGGCGCCGATGTCATCGCCGCCTCGACCTCCTCGATGGTGCGCGTCATCGAGCCGCGCTGGCTCAAGCCCGGCGTGCATATCAGCTGCATCAAGACGCAGGAAGTCGATCCGGAGGTGCTCAACCGCTGCGACCGCGTGGTGTTCAGCAACCGCCGCCAGTCGAAGCACATCGACCACGTGATGAAGGACACGCCCAACGTGCAGAGCGAGTCGAGCCGCGGCTGGTGGAACGACGGCTCGATCCGCATGGACCGCTTTCCCGACCTTGCCGACGTGCTCGCAGGACAAGCCCCAGGCCGGCAGAACAACCGCGAGATCACCTGCTTCATGAACAACGTCGGCACGGGACTGCAGTTCGCCGCCGCCGGCGCCTACGTGCTGAAAAAGGCGCGCGCCGAGCGCGTCGGCACCGAGCTGCCCGACGACTGGTTCGCCGAGGACGTCCACCCGTAGTCAGGCCGGACCCTGTTGCGCGCGGCGTTGGCGTAACACTCGCGTACGCAGAATGCACCTCGTCACCCAACAGGGCAGATCCAATGGAACCCGAAGAGCTGGACGACGACGGCCTAGATTTCGATGACGATGAAGCCTTCGAAGCGGAGGACTGGGACGAGGAGACCCTTGGCTTCGATGACGCCGAACTCGATCCGGACTCGATCGCCAGGGAGATCGGCGTCCGGCCTTAACAGATCTGCGCGGGTATCTCGCACGTTCTCGATCGCGATCGCCGCCTGGTCGGCGAAGGTGTTGGCGAGCGCGATCTGCTTGTCGCCGAATGGCCGCACTTCCGTGCGCCGTAGGAACATCGCGCCGAAGGGCTTGCCTTCGCGCATTAGCGGTACGGCGAGCATCGTGTGGTGCTGACCGACCTTCTGCGCGCGCTCCCAACTTACGGGATACAGGTCCCGCGCCTGCTCCATATCCGCGACGTGGACTGCCTGACCCTCGGCGAAGGCCGTGCGTCGCATGAGGCTGCCTTCCAGGACGTAAATCCCGGTTGCCGTCGCCTCGCACAGACGCGTCGCGCGATCCGCGACCGCATCCAGCACTGGGCGCACGTCGGCCGGCGAGCTCGAAATGACCTTCAGGATTTCCGAAGTCGGCGTCTGCTGGTCGAGCGTTCCTTGAGCTCGGCGGTGCGCTCCTCCACTTTACGCTCGAGGCCGGAGTATGACTCGCGACCCTAGCACCTGGTGCGCGGCGAAGCGCCCCAAGGGGCGCCGGATGCATCCGAACCGCGGCCGCAAAGTTTCGAGCGGGCGGCTTCTCTGGTGCTGCTCGCTCTCTTGTGTACTACGTTCGCCGGGCTGGCGCGACCGGCGCGCTCGTCAATCGCGAACTGCCTTCAGGCGGAACGCGGCCACCGGCTGAGCGAAGCCTCGGAGCGTAAGCGGACCGACGGGATCGGTCTCCACGATCTGCGCGATGGCGGTCTCGGTCTGCGCGTCGAGGATGATCTCGCCGGCGCGCGCCGCGCCGCACAGGCGCGCGGCGAGGTTCGGCACGTTGCCGATCGCCGCATATTCCCAGCGCGTCTCGAAGCCGATCACGCCGAGCGTGGCCTCGCCCTGCGCGATGCCGATGCCGAGGCCCACATCGTGGCCGAGCCTGGCCCAGGCCTGGGAGATCGGCGTGAACGCCTTTTGCAGCGAGAGCGACATGCGCACCGCGCGCTCCGCCGGCCCGTCCACCGGCAGCGGATCGTTGAAGAAGATCATGATGCCGTCGCCGGCGAAATGCTCGAGCGTGCCTTCGTATTCGTCCACGGTGCGCCCGAGGGTCGCGTGATAGGCGCGCAGCAGCTCCACCACCTCGTCGGGGTCGGCGCGGTCGGTGAAGGAGGTGAAGCCGCGCAGGTCGAGGAACACCGCCGTGATCTCGCGCCGGTGCGGCTCGAGGATTGCCTCGCCGCCGGCGACGATCGCTTCCGCCACGGGCTTCGAGAAAAAGCGCTTCAGGCGCGACAGCCGCTCGAGTTGTGACACCTGGTCGCGCACCCGCTCGGCGAGCTTTTCGTTCACGTCCTTCAGCTCGTCCTGCAGCGCCTTCACCCTGAGGAGCGAGCGCACGCGGGCGAAGAGCTCCTCCCAGTTGATCGGCTTGGAGAGGAAATCGTCGGCGCCGACCTCCAGCCCCTTGATGCGCTCGCCTTGCGCATCGAGCGAAGTGATCAGGATCACCGGCAGGAGCGCGGTCTCGGGCGCGGCGCGCAGGCGCCGGCAAAGGTCGTAGCCGTCCACCTTGGGCATCAGGATGTCCGACACGACGAGGTCGGGATGGAGCTCGCGCACCTGCTCGAGCGCCTGCTGGCCGTCGAGCGCGGTGTACACCGTATAGCCGCGCGCCTTGAGCACGCCGGCCAGCATCTCGACGTTCGAGCGCTGGTCGTCGACGACGAGGATGCGCGCGGTCATCTAGAAGAGGATCACGCCGCGCGCGTTGCGGCCCGCTTCCAGGTCGGCGAAGGCCTGCGCTGCCTCGGCCACCTTGTAGCGCCTGGTGACGAGCTCTTCCAGCTTGAGCTCGCCCTTCAAATACAGCGCCAGCATGCGCGGGAAGTCGACGCGCGGCACGCAGGAGCCGAAATAGCTGCCGGTGATGGTCTTTTCCTCGAAGGGCAGCGTCATGGTACGAAGCGAAGTGGTATCGCTCGGCTTCGCCACGCCCACCACCACCGCGAGGCCGCCGCGGCGGATCGCCTTGTAGGCGGTCGCCGCCAGCTCGCCCGAGCCGACGCATTCGAACGCGTAGTCCGGGCCGCCGCCGGTGAGCTTCTTCAGCGCCTTGGTCGGGTCTTCCTTCCCCATCAGCACGTCGGTGGCGCCGAATTGCTTCGCCATGGCGAGCTTCGCTTCCAGCGTGTCGATGGCGATGATCTTCTCGGCGCCCGCGATGCGCGCGCCCTGGATCACCGACAGGCCGACGCCGCCGCAGCCGAACACCGCGACGCTCGAGCCCGGCTGCACTTTCGCCGTGTTGAACACCGCGCCGACGCCGGTCGTCACGCCGCAGCCGACGAGCGCGGCGACTTCAAAGGGGATCTTGGCGTCGACCTTGATCAGGTTTTCGGCCGATACCGTGGCGTACTCGGCCATCGCGCCGCAGCCGGAAAAGATGCTGAGAGGCTGGCCGTTGGCATCGCGCACGCGCGGCGTGCCTTCGAGCGGCGTGGTGAGGGCTTTTCCCTGCTCGAGGCAGAGCACCGGGCGGCCCGAGACGCAGAAGCGGCACTTGCCGCACATGTAGATGAAGGAAAAGATGACGTGGTCGCCTTTGGCGATGTCGGCCACGCCTTCGCCCACCTCCTCCACCACGCCCGCGCCCTCGTGTCCGAGGACGAGGGGCAGCGGCAGCGCGATGGTGCCGGTGATCGCCGAGAGATCCGAGTGACAGACGCCGCAGGCGCCGAGGCGCACGTGGACTTCGCCGCGCTTCGGAGCGTCGACGGATATTTCTTCGACCTGGACCGGCTTATTGTGCTCTCGACAGAGGACTGCCCTGGCCTTGCGTGACATCGCGAACAGTATAGCCGGATAAAATATTCGCTCCTGTCCGGAGACCTCCCATGTTGCTGAGAGAGAAGCTGTTCATCGGCGGCCAGTGGATCGCGCCCGCCGGCCGCGAAATGATCGACGTGCACAACGCCGGCAACGGCGAGGTGATGGGACGCATTCCTGCGGCCGGTGAAAAGGAAGTGGACGCTGCGGTGCGCGCTGCGCGCGCGGCATTTGAAGCGTGGGCGAGCACGCCGGCTGCTACGCGCGCCGATTACCTGCAAAAAATTTCAGACGGCTTGAAGGCGCGCTCGGACGAGCTCGCGAAGACGATCGCACAGGAAGTGGGCATGCCGCTCAAGCTCGCCGGGCGCATCCAGGCCGGGTTGCCGATTGCGAATTTCGCGAACTACGCAAGACTGGTACGCGAGTTCAAGTGGGAAGACCGCGTCGGCAACTCCGTGGTGGTGAGGGAACCCGTCGGCGTCGTGGCGGCCATTACGCCGTGGAACTACCCGCTGCACCAGATCACGCTCAAGCTCGCGCCGGCGCTCGGCGCCGGCTGCACCGTCGTCCTCAAGCCCTCGGAGGTCGCGCCGTTCAATGCGTTCATCCTCGCCGAGGTCATCGAGCAGGCCCGCCTGCCCAAGGGCGTCTTCAATCTCGTGACCGGCTACGGCCAGGGCGCCGGCGAAGCTCTGGTGAAGCATGCCGACGTCGACATGATCTCCTTCACCGGCTCGACGCGAGCGGGCAAGCGCATCTCGGAATTGGCTTCTCAATCAATAAAAAGAGTGGCGCTCGAGCTGGGCGGCAAGAGCGCATCCGTCATCCTGGATGACGCCGATCTCGCCACCGCAGTGAAAGCCACGGTGAATGGCTGCTATCTGAATTCAGGCCAGACGTGCACGGCGCTGACGCGGATGCTCGTGCCGGCGGCGAAATACGAAGAAGCCGCAAGAATTGCGGCTGAAGTGGCCAAGGGCTTCACGGTGGGCGATCCGCTCGCCGAGACGACCCGGCTCGGGCCGCTCAGCTCGCAGGCGCAGCTCGAGCGCGTGCGCTCGTACATCAAGAAAGGCCAGGCCGAGGGCGCCGAGCTCGTCGCCGGCGGTGCCGAGCCGCCGGAGGGCGTGCCGCAGGGCGGCTACTACGTGCGCCCGACGGTGTTCGGCAGAGTGAAGAACAGCATGACCATTGCGCAGGAAGAAATCTTCGGGCCGGTGCTTTCCATCATTCCATACCAGGACGAGGAAGAGGCGGTGCGCATCGCGAACGACACCGTGTACGGCCTCGCCGGCGCCGTGTGGTCGAAGGACGAGTCTCGCGCGGAGCGCGTGGCGCGCCGCATGCGCGCCGGGCAGATCGACATCAACGGCGGCGCCTTCAACATGAATGCACCGTTCGGCGGCTTCAAGCAGTCGGGGCACGGCCGCGAGGCCGGCGTCTATGGCCTCGAGGAATTCCTGGAGTACAAGTCGCTGCAACTCAAGGGGTAGATGCGCCAGCTTGAGCGGCGGCTGAGGCTCGCGACGGGCCTCGTCATCGCCTGCTTCGTCACCGGGCATTTCCTGAATCACTCGCTCGGCGTGGTGTCGATCGACGCCATGGACCGGCTGCGCGCGGTGCTTGCGGCATGGTGGCGCAGCCCGCCGGGCACCGTGCTCCTCTACGGCGCGCTGCTTACGCATTTCGCGCTCGCGCTCGTGTCGCTCTACCGACGCACCACGCTGCGCATGCCGGCCTGGGAGGCGGCGCAGCTCGTGCTCGGGCTCGCCGTGCCGCCGCTCCTCATCGCCCACGTCGTCGGCACGCGCTTCACCTGGTTCCTGCTCGCGCACCACATCACCTATGAGCGCGTCGTCGGTGTGTTCTGGTCCGACCCATGGACCGCTCTGCGCCAGGCGACGCTCCTCATCATCGTCTGGACGCACCTTTGCTTCGGCATCCACTACTGGCTGCGCATCAAGCGCTGGTATCCGGCTGTGCGGCCGGCACTCGTCGCCGCGGCACTGCTCATCCCGAGCCTTGCGCTCGCCGGCTTCGCCGCGGCCGGCAACGAGATCTGGCCGCGCATCGAAGGGGCCGGCGGCATGCAGGTCTTCTACCCCGAGCTCGGCCGCATGAGCGCAGCGGAGCGCGGGCGCCTGGCCGAGTGGCGCGGGGAACTCGAGTTCGCGTTCTGGTCGCTGCTCGCGGCGACCTTGCTGGCGCGCTGGCTGCGCACGCGCATCGGCGGCACCTACCAGCTGCGCCACGCCTCGGGACGCGTGATCGTCGCGCCGATCGGGCGCAGCATCCTCGAGGCGCTGCGCGATGCCGGCCTGCCGCACGCCTCGGTCTGCGGCGGTCGCGCACGCTGCACCACCTGCCGCGTGCGCATCAGCGACGGCCTCGCCGCGCTCGCCGTGCCGGCGCCGATGGAAGCGCAGGCGCTGGCGCGCATCGACGCGCCGCCGAACGTGCGCCTTGCCTGCCAGACGCGTCCGCGCGGAGACGTCTCGGTGATTCCGCTCCTGCCTCCGGCTGCCGACGCCGCCACGGCGAGCCGGCCGGGCGCGGCGCGCGAGCGCGAGCGGCCGGTGGTGGCGATGTTCGTCGACCTGCGCGGCTCGACACGCATCGCCGAGTCGCGCCTGCCCTACGACGTCGTTTTCATCATGAACCAGTTCTTCGCCGAGATGTACGCGGCGCTGCGCGCGACCAACGGCTACTACGCGCAATTTCGCGGCGACGGCCTGCTCGCGCTCTATGGCCTCGAGAGCGACCTGCCCGCGGCGTGCCGCGATGCCCTGCGCGGCGCGGCCGAAATGCAGCGCCGCGTGGAGATCCTCTCGCGCAGCCTGAGCGCGGAGCTCACCGAGCCGCTCCGGATCGGCATCGGCGCGCACGCCGGGGTCGCCATCGTCGGCACGATGGGGCCGCCCGAGGCGCCGATCTACTCGGCGATCGGCGACAACGTCAACATCGCCGCACGCTTCGAGGGCATGACCAAGGCCTACCACTGCGTCATGGTGGTATCCGCCGACACGCTCGCGCAGGCCGGTCTCGATCCGCGCGGCGCGCCGGTGCATCGCGTGCGCGTTCGCGGCCGCAACGAGCGCGTCACGGTCTATGCGCTGGCAGACCCGCGCACTCTCTTTTAGTCAGCGGCTGCGGTAAGGCCGGCCAGCTTCGTAGAGCGCGAGGCGTTCGCGCGCTTCTCTGCCGAAGCGCTTCTCGAATTCCGGCGACTCGAGCGCTTTCTGCTGGGCGCGGATGGCGTCGGCGAACTCGCCGGCTTCGGCATGCGCCGCCGCCAGCGTGTCGACGAAGTTGGGCTCCTGGTAGCGCGTGAGTTCGCAGGCGGTCAGCGCGAGCTCCTTCGCTCTCTGCGCATTGCGCAGCGCGTCCTGCGTCGACGTGGCGAGCAGCCAGGCGAGCGTGTTGTAGACCTCGGCGTCGCGGCTGCCCGCAGCAAGCGCCCGGTCGAGGTCCTCGACCGCCGCCTGGTGCGCGCCGATCGCGCTGTAGAGCTCGCCGCGGATCGCATACGCACTCGCGAGCTGCGGTCCCGAGAGCCCGCCCGCAGCAATCGCGGTCGAGCACGCCGCGATGCGCCGGTCGAGCGCGAGGCCGCGAGCGTTGCAGCGGTCGAAGTCGGTCTCCGCGGCGAGCGCACGCTCGATGCGCGCCGCAGTGACCGGATGCGTCGAGAAGTAGTCCTGCGCGCTTGCCCGTCCCGGCGCATGGTTCTGCCCGAGAAGGCCGAGCATGTCGGCAAAAGCGCGCGGCGAGATGCCGGCTTGGCGCATGCGCTGCAGGGCGAAGGCATCGGCCTGGTCCTCGAAGGCGCGCGAATAGCCGGTTTGCAGGAGCACGCTCGGCAGCGCGACCGCCAGGCTGCTGATGGAGGACGCATCGCCGGCGAGCGTGCTGACGAGCGCAACGATCCCGGCGCCTTGCAACGCCATGCGCAGCCCGTGGCGCTCGCGCACATGCCCAACCTCATGCGCCACCACCGCCGCGATCTGGTCGTCGTTCTGCGCCAGCCGCACGAGCTGATCTGTCACGACGATCGTGCCACCCGGCAGCGCGAAGGCATTCGCACCGATACCTGGACAGGCGCGGAGCTCTAGGCGATAGACATGAGCGTCGCCCGGCCCGGCCGTAAGCGCGTCGAGGCGCCGGCGCAGCGCCTGCTGGCGAGCCGCGTCCACCGTGCTCGGCGCGCACCGCGTGGTCTCGAGGACCTGCAGCGTGCGCTCACCGAGCATTGCCTCCACCTGCGGCGGGACCGCCGCAGCGACGTACTCGGCGGCGATCGGCACGCCATAGACGACCGCCCACCAGCTCGCGAGCGCGACCAGCACGAGCGCCGCGATCGCATAGGGCCAGCGCCGTTCAAGGGCATGGATACGCGACTCCATTCCCGCGGACTCGGCGAAAAGCGTTTGGACGGCAGCGTCGTCGGTCGTGCGAAGCTGCGCGCCGCCCGGAAGCCGGAGAATGCGCGCCGTGTTGCCGATCGGCGGCTCGACCGTCACCGCCTTGAGCGGCACGCGCTCATCGATACCGTCGCCCACGATGCGCAGCTCGCTCGTAAAGCCTTGCGCACGCACCCTGCGGCTCGCGGAGCTCCTGCCGTCATAGTAGAGCGCGTCGAACGCAACCACTAGAAGCCGAAGTCGAACCCGAACATCTCGCCCATCTCTTCGCCGCTCGCGTCGACGTCCGCCGCTCGCGCAGCGACGAACTGATCGAGACCGCCGGCGGCGACGACGGTGGTCTTCTGCGCTCGGTACCGCATGGTGCGCACCATGGCCCAGGGGGTCGCAAGGCCGAGGGTGAAGACGATGGCGAGAATGTTCACGAGGTAAAGGCCGGCGAAATCGCGCACCCGCAGCCGGCTCTCGAAACGCACCTGCGGACTCCCCGCTGCCGTGGCTCCGATCGCGAGATGGTTCCAGACGGCGTTGGCAATGCGCGTGCGCAGGTACGCAAAGCCGACGAGATAGAAGGCGATCGTACCGAACGACATCAGCAGCACGCCCGAGAAAACCCCAGCCGCACGGGCATTGACGCCGGCGAGGGCCGCGACGATGCTGAACAATATCCCGGCGAGTAAGAACAAGACCACGAAGAGCACGATCAGCCCCACGAACCGCAGATAGATGCCGTAGAAAGTGCCCGTGAGGCGCGGCAGCGCGAACGGCGCGGTGCCGTAGCGATGATGATCCGCGCTGAATTTCGTCAGGCGTGCCTGCGCGTAGGGATAAGCCAAACCAAGGGTGATGACGACAAGGGCCGCGCACAGAGCAAATAGTCTCAACGCGTCCAGGTATTTTCCGTCGAAGTGGAAACGGATGTTGCGATAGGCGGTGTTACGCGCGCTAAACGCGAGCGAGCGCACCAGCAGCCAGGGGAACGCAATCGCGAACACCAGGCCAAGGGCGATCTGCAGCGGCACGGAGAGGTGGCCGGCAGCGCCATAGAGGACGAAGATGACTACGGCGATGGCGCGGCCCCTGAGGATGGCGACGGGGTCGCCGCGATATTCGAACCCCTCGCCGCCGATCCGCAAGTGCGCATAGAAATAGCGCTTCTTGCGCACCTTCGCCCATGCCGAATAGATGCCGAGCGACAGGAGCGTCAGCGCGAGGTTGACGATCCAGATGCGGAAGTACTCGCCGGCAGCGGCCGTGAATTCGACCGGATAGCGTTGCTCGGCTTCGGGAACGGCAGCCATAGTCCCCTCTCCGTGGACATGGTCCGGCGGCGGCAGTCTAGTGCTGGCCGCTGCGCGTGCGGGTGAGCTGCGAGGTGGTGCTGGCGAGGCGCGCGGCGAGGATCTTGATCAGCTCGACCGCCGCATCGGGGTTCTCGCGGATGATCTTCACGAAGAGCTCCTTCGAGATCTTCAGCGTCTCGAGCTTGGTGAGCGCCTTGGCGGTGGCGGTGCGCGGCACCTCGCCGACGATGGCGATCTCGCCGAGCAGATCGTTCTTGCCCATGCTGTTGATGACGATCGGCCCCGAGGGCGTGGGCACCGAGATCTCCACCGTGCCGTCGATGATGATGTAGGCGGAGTCGCCGACGTCGCCGGCGTTGAAGATCACCTGCCCCGAGTCGTACTTCAGCCGCTCGGCCGAGAAGCAGAGGAGCTTCTGCATGGCCGGCTGGATCTTGCTGAAGATCGGGAACTGGCGGATCAGCTCGACTTCCTGCTCCAGGCTCATCGTTCTCTCCTAGGCCGCCACCAGCAGCTTGTGCAGCGAGCCGCCGTTCGATTTCAGCTCGGCAAAGGCGCCCTGCTCCGCGAGCTTGCCGCGCTCCATGACCAGCACCACGCCGAAGCGCTCGGCGAGGTCGGGACGCGACAGCACCCAGACCACGCCGCGCCCCTTCCTCTCGGCGAGAACCCCTTCGAGCACGCGCTGCTGCGAGTTCGGGTCGAGCGGCGCCAGCGCCTGGTCGACGAGCAGCAGCGCCGGCCGCTTGAGGAGCGCGCGCACCAGCGCCACCTTCTGCCGGTCGGCGACCGGCAGGCGCGCGCCGCCGACGCCGACCTGGTAGTCGAGCCCGATCGTGACGACCAGCGGCCGCAGCCCCAGCTCGTCGAGCAACTCGCGCACGAGCGCCGTGATGCGCGTCGCGGCTTCCGCCTGCGCGGTGACGATCTTGCCGAAGAGGATGTTGTCCTGCAGCAAGGCGGCCGAGTTGTAGGCGGCGGGGTCGAAGAACTCGATCGAGCGCTTGAGCTCCGCCGGCAGGTGCGCGGCGAAATGACGCCGCGCCTCCACCACGCGCGCCTCGAAGCTCTCGTCGATCAGGCCGAGGCGGTGCCGGGTGGCGATCAGCTTGAACGGCAGCGAGATGAGCGCGCGGCGCTCGGCTTCGTCGAGCTCCTTCAAGCCGACCTCCTTCGCGCGCTGCAGGATCGCCTCGTACTGCGGCAGATCCTCCTGGCGGATGAAGCTGTATTGCGCGAAGAATTCGTGGCCCGGCGGCAGGCCGCTGAACAGCTCGACCATCGTCTCGGCCACCTTGTGGCCGGTGCGCAGCAGGAGCTCGTAGAGCCCGGTTTCGGCCAGCACCTGCCGCACGTAGGCGTTGGCCGCGAGGTTGTCGAGGTCGAAGCTCTTGCCCACCGGCGTGCCGAACAGCAGGTTCTCGGCGAGCGTCGCGTTGCGTACGTACTTGTCGGGATCGAAGCGCTCGACCCAGTCCTGGATGCCGAGCGATTCCAGGCGCTCGCGCATGCGCACGCGCGCATCGAGCACGCGCGTGCCGAGGGTGGCGCTGCGCCGCGTGTCGGCGGCGCTGCGCAGGCCGAGCTCGAAGATCGTCTCCTCGAGGTCGACCACCGAGAGCAGCCCGACGATGCGCGCGTCCATCTCGTCATGCCCCGCGACGCCCGCGGCGGCGTAATCGATCCAGTCGGCATTGATGTCGAGGGTGCTGTTGCCGGTGCGCTCCGCCTCCTTCAGCTCCGCGGCGCGCTCGCGCTTCACCTCTTCGTCGTAACCCGGCTCGCGCACCGGCCGGTGCTTGAGGCCGTAAACGATGTTATCGCGCACGCTGACCGGAAACAGGTAGGCGGGCGAGCCGACATAGGCGAGCGCGCGGCCGGTCACCGCTTCCGGCGCGCGCGTGATGTCGACGCCCCCAATCTCGATGGTGCCGTTGGTCGGTGGCACGAGGCGCGCGAGCATCTGCGCCAGCTCGCTCGCGCCGCCCGGCTGGCGGCCGACGATGGCGATGTGCTCGTTCATGCCGCACTCGAACGACACTTCGTCCACGACGCGCGTGCCGCCCTCGTCGGCGAGCGTCAGCCGCGCCGCCTTGAGACGTCCCTCGCTCGGCAGCGGCGGCGTCTCGATGGGCGCCTGCAATTCCGCCGGCGCCACCTCCTCGGCGGCGAACTGCTCGACCACCTGGTTGTACTTGATCTCGACGTCCATCCGCTGCTGGTCCCAGTCGATCAGCTCCTTCACGGGGGCCGGCAGGTCCTTGTAGGCCGCGATCACCGCGACCAGCGCGCCGATGTCGAGCTTGCCGGCGATCACCAGGTAGCCGCCCAGCGTGTAGAACAGGAAGGGCGTCACCTGCGCGAGGAAGTTGTTCAGGAACTTGACCATGAACTTGCGCTGGTAGAGCTCGAACCGGATGCGGAAGATCCGCCCCAGCCGGGCCGAAATTTCCGCGCGCTCGTAGTTCGAGGTGTCGTGCGCGTGAATCTCGGCCGCGCCCTCGACGCACTCGGCGATGCGGCCGGCGAGCGCGCGCGCGGTGAGCTGGCGCTCGCGGCCCAGCACCAGCTGGCGCTTGCGCAGCTGCGGGATGATGAAGGCCTGCACGCCGACGATGGCGAGCGCGACCAGGCCGAGCAGCCAGTGCTGATAGAGGATGAAGGCCATCGCGGTCAGCGCCTGGCCGCCGAGGAAGAGGGGCGTGATCAGCGCCTCGCCGATGAAGCCGCCGAGCGGCTCGACCTCGTCCTTGATCATCGTCGCCATCTCGGCGGGCTTCACGCGCCGGAAGCGCATCAGCGGGAAGCGCAGGAGGTGATCGAAGAGCGAGAAGCGCAGCCGCCGCAGCATGCGCTCGCCCATCCAGCCCTTCATGGTGTTGATCTGGAGCTTGAGCCAGCCGTTGACGACGATCAGGCCGAGGAAGAGGATCGACAGCGCGAGGAGGTACGGAATGCGGTGCAGGTCGAAGCCGAGCAGGCGCTTCACCGACTCGGCGCTCGGGAAGGCGACGCCCTGGATCGCCTGGTTGATGATGGTCTTCGGCAGGTCGAGCGAGAGGTAATAGACCACCATCGACGCGACGACCAGCGGCACGATCAGGAGCTGATCGCGCTTGCTGTACTTGATGATGAAGCCGAAGAGGCTGCGTTCCACCGATGGAAATTCCCCGCTACCATTCTAGAACATGGGGGATAAGAGACCCTTCACCGTGCGGTTCTGGGGCGTGCGCGGCTCCATCGCGTGCTCCGGCCCGCGCACGGCGCGCTACGGCGGCAACACCTCGTCGCTCGAGGTGCGCTGCGGCGATCGGCTGCTGCTCTTCGACGCCGGCACCGGCATCCGCTATCTCGGCAAGACGCTCAACGGCGCGCGCATCGACGGCGACATCTACTTCACGCATACACATTTTGACCATGTGTGCGGGCTGCCCTTCTTCGGGCCGATGTTCCAGCCGCAGAACCGGTTCCGCCTCTGGGCCGGGCACCTGAGCGGCGCGATGACGCTCAAGCGCGTGCTCGCCGAGTTCATGATGTCGCCGCTCTTTCCGGTGCCCCCGGAAGTCTTCAAGTCGACGCTCGAGTACCGCGACTTCAAGGCCGGCGAGACGCTTTCCCCTGGAAGCCAGGTGACGGTGCGCACCGCGCCGCTCAACCATCCCGACGGCGCCACCGGCTACCGCGTCGAGTTCGATGGCCGCGCGTTCTGCTACGTCACCGACACCGAGCACGTGCCGGGAAGCCTCGATCGCAACGTGCTGAAGCTGATCTCGGGTGCCGACCTCGTCGTCTACGACTGCATGTACACCGACGACGAATACCGCCGCTATGTCGGCTGGGGCCACTCGACCTGGCAGGAAGGCGTGCGCCTGTGCAAGGAAGCGGGCGCCAAGCGCATGGTCGTCTTCCATCACGACCCGGACCACGACGACGAGATGCTCGACGGCGTGGCGCACGAAGTGCAGAAGCTCCTGCCCGGGTCGGTCGTCGCGCACGAGGGGCTCGCGCTGGAGCCGTGAGCGTTCTCTCCAGCATCGAGTCCTTCGCGACCGAGCTGGAAGCAATAGGCGAAGAACCGCCGCCGGCGCCGCGCTGGAACCAGGACTGGTTCCCGCGCCTCGATGCCGCCGCCGCGTACGCGATGGTGCGCACGCTCGAGCCCAGGCGCATCATCGAAGTCGGTTCAGGTCATTCCACGCGCTTCATGGCGCGCGCGGTGGCGGATGGCAGGCTCGGCACCCGCATCACGGCGATCGATCCCGCGCCCCGCGCGAGCCTCGAGGGATTGAACGTTCGCTGGCTGAAGCAGCCCGTGCAGTCGGCCGAGCTCGCGCTCTTCGGCGAGCTGGCGGCGCGCGACATTCTCTTCATCGACTCGAGCCACCAGCTGAAACCGGGCAGCGATGTCGAGTTCCTGCTGCAAAAGGCGCTGCCGCGCCTTGCGCAAGGCGTGCGCCTGCACTTCCACGACATCTTCCTGCCCGATCCGTATCCGGCTTCGTGGGACTGGCGGCGCTATAACGAGCAGCAGGCCGTCGCGCGCCTCATCGGCAACGGTTATGCGATGGAGTTCTCCAGCCATCAGATGCCGCAGGTGAGCGGCGTGCTGGCGCGCCTGCCGCTGAAAGAGGGCGCGATCGAGTCGAGCCTATGGCTGCGCAAGCTCTAGACGTCGGACCGATCGTCGAGTGGCTGGACGAAGGCGCACAGCCCGCCCAGCGGCCCCAGGAAGTGCTGCATCAGATGTGCAATCGCCTGCTCGACCGGGGCTTGCCGCTCCACCGCGTGGCGGTATTCGTGCGCACGCTCCACCCCAACGTCGCGGGTCGCGGCTTCGTCTGGCACCAGCCAAACAACGTGGTGGAGATCGTCACCGCGCCGGTCGGCATCCAGGACACCGAGCAATATCTGAGGAGCCCGCTCAAGATCGTGTTTACGCAGCACGTCGAGGTGCGGCGGCGCATTTGCGACGGCTGCACGCTCGATTTCCCGATCCTCGAGGACTTGCGCGACGAGGGCGGCACCGACTTCCTCGCGCTGCCGGTGCGGTTTTTGAACGGCGAAGTTCACGCGGCAAGCTTCGCGACGCGCCGCGCGGGCGGGTTTGCCGACGAGCACATCGAGGCGCTGCGGCGGATCATGCCGCCTTTCTCGCGGGTCGCCGAGATCTACGCCTGGCAGCGCACGGCCCGCAACATCCTGGACGCGTACCTCGGCGAGCAGACCGGCGAGAAAGTGCTCGCCGGGCAGATCCGGCGCGGCGACGGCGAGGATATCCGCGCGGTGATCTGGTTCTGCGACCTGCGCGACTCGACGCCGCTCGCCGACTCGATGAGCCGGGCCGAGTTCCTCGGCCTCCTCAACCAGTTCTTCGAGTGCGTGCTGGGGCCGGTGCTCGAGCACAAGGGCGAGGTGCTGCGCTTCATCGGCGACGCCGCGCTCGCCATCTTCCCGATGCCGCACGGCGACCTCCAGGAGCGAGCCGAGGCATCGCGCCGCGCCGTCCAGGCGGCCAGCGCGGCGATCGAGCGCATGGCCGCCTTTAACGCCAAACGTGAGCGGCCGCTGCGCTTCGGCATCGGCCTGCACGTCGGCCACGTGCTCTACGGCAACATGGGCACGCCGACCCGGATCGAGTTCACCGTCATCGGCGCCGCGGCCAACGAGGCGGCGCGCATCGAGGGGTTCTGCAAGACCCTGGACGTGCCGCTCGTCCTCTCCGAGCCGGTGGCGCGCCATGTCGCGGACTGCGTGTCGCTGGGCCGCCACCGCCTGCGGGGCGTCGAGGAGCCGGTCGAGCTCTTCACGCTGACTGCAATTTCGCCGCCGGTGCGCTAAAAAAATTTCAGCATGCTGGCAGCAGGGGCGTCGCGGATCCGCGTCAATCGGTGTAGATTTCGCCCCAGTGCGAAGCATGGCGATCCCGAACACCGCGTCGGACGGTCCCGTACCTCCGCAGGAGCGTCATCCCGCGTCGCTCATCGAGCTTCTTTCCGACTGGTACTGGGAGCAGGACGCCGAGTTCCGCTTCACCGTCGTTGCCTCGAAACGCCCGGAGAACCCCGCCGATCCTTTTCCGTACGTCGGGCGCAAGCACTGGGACCAGCCCGCGCTCAACCTCACCGAGGCCGACTGGGAGCGCCATCGCGCGCAACTCGAGTGGCACCAGCCCTTCCGCGACTTCGAGGTGCAGCACGCGGCCGAGGACGGCCGCCTCGTCTGGCTGTCGATTTCCGGAGAGCCCGTGTTCGACGACGCCGGCACCTTCAAGGGCTACCGCGGCGTCGGCCGCGACGTCACCACTCAGAAGCGCGCCGAGGCGCTTACCCGGCTCGAGCACGCGATCGCGCGCGAGCTGGCGCAGGCGGGAACCGCGAGCGACGGCGTGCGCGCGGCGCTGCGCCTCATCTGCGACGCCGAAAACTGGGATGCCGGACGCTGCTTTCGCGTGGATCCGGCGAGCGGGGAGCTCACCTACACGGAAGGCTGGTTCACCCGCGAAGGCGAAATCGAGCAGCTGCTCCGCGGCTCCCGCGTCCTGTGGCAGGCGGGCAAGCCCGTCTGGTCGACCGACCTGCCGCGTGCGCAGGGCGGGCGCTTCGGCGCCTTCGCCATCCCGGTGGTTTCGCGCGAGCGCACGATCGCAATGGTCACGTTCTCCGGCCACACGAAGCGCGAGCCCGACAAGGCATTCCTCGATGCCGCGCCCGCCATCGGCGGCCTGTTCGGGCAGTTCCTGCAAAGGAAGGACGCCGAAGAGGCGCTGCGCCTGAGCGAGGCGCGCTTCAGGAGCCTGACGCAGCTCTCGAGCGACTTCTTCTGGGAAAGCGATGCACAGCACCGGCTGTCGAGCCTGGTGCACGGCCCGGGCGCCGCATCGACGCCGATCGGCTATGCGCTGGTCGGCAAGGCACCCTGGGAGATTCCGGCGGTGCGTCCCGACCACGCCGGCTGGCAGGCGCACAAGGCGACGCTCGAGAGCCGGCTGCCCTTCCGCGACTTCGAGGTGGCGCGCGCGGCGCCCGACGGCGGCACGCGCTACTTCTCGGTGAGCGGCCAGCCGCACTACGACGCGCGCGGCAATTTCGTCGGCTACCGCGGGGTCGGGCGCGACGTCACCGAGATCGCCATCGCCCGCGAGCGCATCGCCTCGCTCGCCTACAGCGATCCCCTCACCGGGCTCGCCAACCGCGTGAGCCTCGCGCCGGCCCTCGACCAGGCCATCGAGCGCGGCAAGCGCCACGGCGGCAAGATCGCCGGCGTCTTCATCGACCTCGACGGCTTCAAGCAGATCAACGACCGCCACGGCCACGCCGCGGGCGATGCCTACCTCGTGGAAGTGGCGCAGCGCCTGCGCCGCCAGGTGCGCGCGAGCGACCTCGTCTCGCGCCTGGGCGGCGATGAGTTCTTCGTCATGCTGGAAGGCGTGCAGGACATGGTCGGCGTCGAGCGCGTGGTGGTGAAGCTGATCGACGCGCTGCGAAAGCCCTATGTCGGCGTGGGCGACACCGCTCGGCGCGTGTCCGCCACGCTCGGCGTGAGCATCTTCCCGGACGACGCCCCGGACGCCACGACCCTGATCCAGCACGCGGATGAGGCGATGTACACCGCGAAGCAGGCCGGCAAGAACGCCTATTGCCTGTACTCCACCGGCAAGAAGCCGGTACCGCCTGCGCCCTCATTGCAAACCGAGGGCGCTGACGCGGCCATTCGCTCGCCCGATCCGCTCCCCGGCGCTGCGCGCCCGGAGTAGCAAGGGCTACTGGTCCTTGACGATGTGCTCGACGCGCTTGAGGAAGTCGAGCTCCATCAGCGGCTTCACGATGTAGTCGTTGGCGCCGAGCTCGCGGCCGCGCTTTGCGTCCTTGTCGCGCGAGAAGCTCGTCACCATGATGACCGGCAGCTCCTTCGTGCGCGGGTTTGAGCGAACCAGGCGCAGAAGCTCGAAGCCATCGATCTTCGGCAGCATCACGTCGAGGAGCACCAGCCCCGGCAGCGGATCGTTCTTCAGGAGCGTGAGCGCTGCCGCGCCGTCGCCGGCGTGCTCGACCGTGTAGCCGGCCCGCTCGAGCCAGTGGGTAGCGAGGTTCACCAGGTCATCGTCGTCTTCGACGATGAGAATGCGGCTCATCGATACATTACCTTCTTCGTCACCGACGCGATCAGCAGGCCGAAGGTCGAGATGCCGGCCGCGGCGCAGACCACGGCGATGAAGCGCGCAAGCGGCGCGTGCGGCGCGAGGTCGCCGTAGCCCCAGAGCCAGTTCTGCAGCTGGGAGCCGAGCCAGCGACCCCGGCGCGGTCGCGGAAGTGGCCGCGGCGCTCGAAAGTCTTCTCGAGGTAGGTGAGCTCGCCCGCGTCGCCGAAATTTCCCATCGACATCGCATTCAGCTTGAGGCCGCGGCAGACGCGCACCATGGCGCGCGGCGTGGCGTCCTTCCTGAACTTGATCGCCTCGAGGCCGATCTCGCAGTTCCTGAAGTTGGCGAAGTCGACCCGCGGCTCGGCGATCACCGCCTGCGAGAAATCGCAGGACTCGAAGCGCGAGTTGACCAGATCGCGCTTCTCGAATTGCGCGCGGCGCAGGTAGCACTCGGTGAAATTGACCTGGCTCAGGTTGCAGTTCGAGAAGCGCGCGTTCTTGAAGCCGACGTCGCGCAACACGGCCCAGCGCAGGTTGACGTTGCGCAGGTAGGCCTTGTCGATCTGCGTCTGCTCGATGCGCAAGCCCCGCAGGTCGAGGTACGTCGTGCCGCCGTGCTCCATCGTCGGCAAGTCGTAAGCCACGGGCCGCGATTCGAGAAAGGCCACCGCCGCCGCGGTGGCTTCCGGCGTCCAGCGCGCGCGCAGGTCGGCGACGCGATCTTCCGCCAGTGGAACTGCTTCCGCCCGGTCCATCGGATTCCCCCCGCCGGAACTCTACCTTCTATCCGCGCGTGGCGGTATAGGGATCGGCCGCGTCGCGCAGGCCGTCGCCGAAGAAGTTGAACGCGAGGACGATGACGAACACCGGCACCACCGAGAGCATGAGCCAGGGATAGAGCGCGACCACGTTGATGTTCTGCGCCTCGTTCAAGAGCACGCCCCAGCTCGTCACCGGCGGCCGCAGGCCGAGGCCGAGGAACGAGAGCGCCGTCTCGCCGAGGATCATCGCCGGCACGGAGAGCGTCGCCGAGGCGATGAGGTGGCTCGCGAACGAGGGCAGCAGGTGGCGGCCGATGACGCGTGCCGGGCTCGCGCCCATCAGGATGGCCGCCGTGGCGAAGTCTTCTTCCCTCAGCGCGAGCAACTTCGACCGCACGGCGCGCGCCAATCCCGGCCAGTCGAGCAACCCGAGGATGATGGTGATGCCGAAGTAGACGAGGATCGGACTCCACGTCACCGGCAGCGCGGCCGACAGCGCCATCCAGAGGGGCAGCTCGGGAAACGAGCGCACCATCTCGATGAAGCGCTGGATCACGGTGTCGATCCAGCCGCCGTAATAGCCGGAGATGCCGCCGAGCGTGAGCCCGATGAGGAAGCTGACGGTGATGCCCAGCAGTCCGACGGTGAGGGAGATGCGGGTCCCGTACACGATCCTGGAGAAGAGGTCGCGGCCCAGCCGGTCGGTGCCGAGGAGGTAGAGCGTGCCGCCCTCGGCCGGGCAGACGAAGTGGAAGCTGCCGTCGACCAGCTGCCAGAACGTGTAGTCGTCTCCGAGGCAGATGAAGCGCAGCCGGTAGATCTTGCCGGGGTCGTCCGTGTAGACGCGCTTCATCTGCTCCAAGTCGAGCGCCATGCGGTAGCCATAGACGAACGGGCCGACCAGCTTGCCGTCGTGGAAGAGGTGCAGCTTCTGCGGCGGCGCGTAGATGTGGTTCGTATCGCGCGTATGCAGGTTGTAGGGCGCGATGAACTCGCTGATCAGGATCGAGGCATAGAAGGCGGCGAGCACGATCGCGGCGGCGACCGCGATGCGGTGGCGGCGGAATTTCCACCACATGATCTGCCACTGCGAGGCGCGGTAGAAGCGCTCCTGTTCCGCGGTCAGCGTCTCGGTCGCGTACGGATCCCACGGCTCGCGTGAGACGTAATGTTCGACGGTCACTTCGCCACGCCGCCGGTCAGCCGGATGCGCGGGTCGAGTGCCGCGAGCAAGAGATCGGAGATGAACATGCCGATCACGGTCAGGAGCGAGAGGAACATGAGAAAACTGCCGGCCAGATACTGGTCCTGGCTGCGCAGCGCCTCGAGCAGCATCGGGCCCGAGGTCTGCAGCGAGAGGACGACCGCGACGATCGCCGAGCCGGACATGACGGAGGGCAGCAGGTTGCCGATGTCGGCGATGAACGGATTCAGCGACATGCGCAGCGGATACTTCACCAGGAGGCGAAAGGCCGGCATGCCCTTCGCCCGTGCCGTGACCACGTATTGCTTCTGCAGCTCGTCGAGCAGGTTCGCCCGCAGGCGGCGGATCATCGCCGCGGTGCCCGAAGTGCCGATGACGATCACCGGAATCCAGAGGTGCGAGAGCACCGAGCGCGCCTTCGCCCAGCTCCACGGCGCGCCGAGGAAGTCCGGATCCATGATGCCGCCGATCGAGAGCCCGAACTCGACGTTCGCGAAATACATGAGGACGAGGGCCAGCAGGAAGTTGGGCGTCGCGAGGCTGACGTAGCCGAGGAAGGTCAGGCCGTGGTCACCCCAGCCGTACTGGTGCGTGGCCGCGTAGACGCCGATCGGAAACGCGACCGCCCACGTGAACAGCACGACCGAAAAGTTGAGGATGAAGGAAAGGAGCAGCCGGTCGCCCACCACCTCCTTCACCGCCATGTCGTGCTCGAAGGACCAGCCCAGATCGCCCTCCAGCAGTCCCGAGAATCCCTGGTCGCCGGGCCACAGTCCCACCCAGACCGCGTACTGCTCGACGAACGGCTTGTCGAGCCCGTACTGCTTGCGCAGGAAATCCACCTTCTCGAGGGCCGCCTTGTCGCCCTGGCTTTGCAGCTCGGCGATCTGATTCGAGAGGAAGTCGCCCGGCGGCAGCTTGATGATGGCGAAGGTGATGAAGCTGATCACGAGCAGCGTCGGGACCATGATCAGGAGGCGGTGGATCGTGTAGCGCAGCATCGACTCGGCTACTGCTTGAACCAGAACGTTTCGGGCCGGTAGATGCCGAAGAACGCGCCCGGATCAAAGTTGTAGAACCCCACCGCCGGCACGTTCATCAGCGTTTCGCGCGCCACCACCGGCTGCGGCACCCCGGTGATGACGCCGATCATGTATTGCTGCTCGACATGGATGCGCAGCATCCGGTGCCAAATCACCGCGCGCTCGTCGGTGGTCTTCGACTGCGCCCAGTCCCGGTAGAGCTGCAGCAGCTCCTTCACTTCCGGGATGTCCGGCGCCTCGCCTTTCTTGCCGTCGGTCTCGTAGTACTCGCCGAACTTGGGCCACTGCAGCTGCGCCTGCGAGCTCGGCACCAGCTCGTCGGGCGAGCTGTCGGCACTCGGCAGGCCGTTGTCCAGCCCGCTCCACACCGACATCATCGTCTCGCCGGCGAAGATGCGGTAGCGGAATGCCTCGCGCTGCGACGGCCTGCTGAAGAGCTTGATGCCGACCTCCCGCCAGGTCTCGCGGATGAGCTCCAGCACGTCGGTCTGCTCCGTGCTCTCGCCCGCGGTCTCGACGATGACCTCCAGCGGCCGCCCGTCCGGGAGCTTGCGCAGGTGGTCCGCGCCGCGCTTCAGGCCGAGCTCGTCGAGCAGCTTGTTCGCCTGCTTGCGGTCGTATTTCGCCCACGCGGTGCGATATTCCGGGCGATAGAGCGGGCTTGCCTCGAGCACCGTGTTGTTGCCTTCGATGGCGAGGCCGAAGTAGAGCACCTGGTTGACGAGCGAGCGATCGATGGCGAGCGAAAGCGCGCGCCGGAAGCGCACGTCGCGCAGCAGCGCGCGCCACACCGCATCGTTCACGTTGAGGTTGGGGAAGAGGGCAAAGTGCGAGCCGCGTCCGGGACGCCACAGGAGCGTGCGGTAGCCATTCGTTTTCTCGCCCTGCCTGAGGAAGGTGTAGTTGCTGAAGTTCAGGTCGCGCGCCTGGAGGTCCGCATCGCCCGCGCCGGCCTTGGCCGGAATGAGCTTCGAGTCGGCGATCGCGAGGACGAAGCGGTCGATGTACGGCAGCTGGCGGCCTTTCTCGTCGACGCGGTGGAAGTACGGATTCCGCACCGCGACGAAGCGATCGGCGGGCGGACGCGTCGTGTTGTGCCAGGGCTGCAGCGTCGGCAGATCGGGGTTGTCGCCCTCGTACAGGTTGTCCATGCGGTTGTGCACCGCGGACCACCGGCGCTTCGCGGTTCCCTCTGCCGCCTCGCGCTGCACCCGCGCCGAATACTTCTTGTGGAACTGCTTCAGGTAATGCACGGGCCGGAAGATGAAGAGCGGCGAAGCCCCGGCGAGCCGCGGCAGGAACTGTGGATTGGGTTTCGCCCACGTGTAGCGCACGGTGGTCTCGTTCAGCACCTCGAACTTGGGCGGCTCGCCGTCGACGAACAGATCGCGCGGCGGCCCCGAGGGGCTGAGCTCGCGGTTGTTCGCCACGTCTTCCCAGTAATAGCGGAAGTCGTCCGTGGTGAACGGATGACCGTCCGACCATCGATGTCCCTTGCGCAGGTGCAGCGTGAAGATGCGGCCGTCCTCGACCTCGAGCGACTCGAGGATGTCGGGCACGATGTTGAGGTGGCGGTCGTAGCCGACGAGGCGCGCATAGCCGTAGATCGTGAAGAGCCGCGTGTCGCGGCTGCGGCCGGCGAGCGTGTTCAACGTGCCGCCGTAGCGGCCGATCACGGTGCCGGATTCGCCGAGCGTCACGACCAGCGGCTTTTGCGGCAAGCGCTTGTCGACCGGCGGCAGCTTGCCCGCCTTCACCTGCTCGGCCAGCGCCGGCGGCTCGACGTACCCCCATGCCGAGCTCGTGCACAGAACGAGCGCGAGGAGCAGCTTCATGCGCGCGCCCGCACCAGGTGGTCGTTGGCAATCCTGATGAGCCCCGGCGTCGAGCCCTCCGCAATGCGGAACTCGCCCGGCCAAGCCGAGGGATCCGATGCCTTGCCCTGCATCAGCGCGTCGAAGTCGAGCTTGTGGCCGAGGTCCGGGTCGGGCACCGCGGCGAGCAATGCCTTGGTGTAGGGATGCTGCGGATTACGGAACAGCTCCGCCGCGGGCGCCAGCTCGACCAGGCGCCCGGCGCACATGACCGCGATCCGATCGGCGAGGTAATTCACCACCGCGAGATTGTGCGAGATGAAGATGTAGGTGAGGTTCAAGGCCTTGCGCAGGTCGAGGAGCAGGTTGAGCACCTGGGCCTGCACCGAGACGTCGAGTGCCGAAACCGGCTCATCCAGCAGCAGGAGCTCCGGTCCAAGCGCCAGCGCCCGCGCGATGCCGATCCTCTGGCGTTGTCCGCCCGAGAAGCTGTGCGGATAGCGGCGCAGGAAGCGCACGTCGAGCCCGACCAGCGCCATCATCTCCTTCACGCGCTGGAAGCGCTCGTCCTCGTCACCGATTTTGTGGATGACGAGGGGTTCGCTCACGATGTCGTACGCCGTCATGCGCGGATTGAGCGAGCTGAACGGATCCTGGAACACGAACTGGACCTTGCGCCGGTAGGCGAAGAGCGCCGCGCCGCGCAGCGTCAGCACGTCTTTCGGCACGCCGTGGTCGTTGAAGACGACCGAGCCTGCGTTCGGCGTGATCGAGCGCAGGAGCATGCGCGCGGTGGTGGTCTTGCCGCAGCCGGACTCGCCGACGAGTCCCAGGCATTCGCCCGTCGCGACGTCGAAGCTCACGTCGTCCACCGCGGCCATCAGCTCCTCTTCGCGCTTCCTGAGGAAAGCGCGCTTGCGCAAGCTGAAGTGCTTGGTCAGATTTCTAACTTGCAGCAGCCTGCCGGTGGACGGGGGGGCGTGGCCGGTCCGTGAGCGCGTGGCGATCAGGTGGTCCTCGGTCACGAGCACTTCGCGGATCGGCGTCAGGCGCTCGCCGGGCGCCATGTTGAAGCGCGGCACGGCGCGCATCAGCGCCTGGAGGTACGGATGGCGCGGTTCGCGGAAGATGTCCTGGATCGCACCCGCCTCCATGACGCGGCCGCGGCACATCACCACCACCTCGGCCGCCATGTTGGCGACGACGCCGAGATCGTGCGTGATGAGCAGCACCGCCATGCGCAGCTCGCGCTGCAGGCTGCCGATGACCTGGAGGATCTGCGCCTGGATCGTCACGTCGAGCGCGGTGGTCGGCTCATCGGCGATGAGGAGCGCCGGGCGGCAGATGAGCGCCATCGCGATCATCGCACGCTGGCGCAGCCCGCCCGAGAGCTCGAACGGGTAGGTGTGCTGCGCCTTCACCGGGTCGGGAAAGCCTACGAGCCGCAGCGTTTCGATCACCGCCGCACGCCGTTCGCTGCGGCCGATGCCCGGCCGATGCAGCGCGAGGGTCTCGCCGACCTGATCGCCGATCGCGTGCAGCGGCGAGAGCGCGGTCATCGGCTCCTGGAAGATGATCGAAACGCGGCCGCCACGGATTTGCTGCATCTGCGGCCCGCGCGGATCCAGGCGCGACAGGTCGATCACGGCACCTTGCCCGCCTTGGAAACTGCGCGGATCGCGGAACAGGATCTCGCCCGATTCGATGTGGGCGATGTGCGGCAGGATGCCCATGATCGTCTGCGCGACCACCGACTTGCCCGAGCCGGATTCACCCACCAGCGCGACTGTGCCGCCCTCCGGCACGCGGAAAGAGACGCCGTCCACCGCCTTTACGGCGCCCGCGTCGACGTCGAGATAGACCCTCAGGTCCCGTATGGTGAGCAGATCAGCCACTTCCCCCCCAGCGAAGCCGGCGAAGTATAAGCGGGCACTATGAAGCGCGCGAAAGAAAAAGCTCCGCGGGATCCCTCCAGCGCGCCCCGTGTTTGCGCGTGCGCTCGAACAGACGCTCGAGGAATTGCCACGCCGCGGCCTCGTGCACTGCGTGATGCGTGAGCCATCCCGTCGGCTCCGCCGAATCGGACTCGCCGCCGCGCCGCGCAGCGAGGTGCTCCACCACCGCGCGCAACGCCGCCTCCTCGCCCACAAAACCGCGTGTCCCGCGCCAATCGATGATGTCGACGTGGCTATTGACCTGGCACACGCCGGGCGCGGCTTCGGCCGACTCGCGCGGTCCGTAGCCGCTCAGGCCGTGCAGTCCCGCGTCCGGCAGGCGCGCAGTAAGCGCGCGTTTGAAACGATTCCAGGGCGGGGCCAGCACCGGAAGGAACTGTGCGCCCGCGTGCTCGAGCAAGGTTTTGCGTGCCACTGAGAGGCGCTCGATCGCCTCCTCGTCGGCCTCGTGTGCGGCAAATTCGGTTTTCTTTTCGCCCGGCCGCGCACGGTTGCGATGGTCGGTGCCGTGCATGAGGACACTCGCGCGCAAGCCATTGAAGAGCTCCGGCGCGGCCTCGAGCGGAACGACAGCGAGCGCGAGCGGTACCCCGCTTTGCTCCGCGAGCTCGAGTAAACGCGCGAGCGGTGTGGACAGCGTGGCGGCATCATCGTCGCGCCACCAGAAATCCGCCACGTGTCCGGCATCGCGCCAGCAAGCGAGTTCTCGGTCGAGGTCGCTCCAACTCATCGCCGCCATCGCTTGAGGAGCTCGGCGCTGCGCGCCGCGCCGTTGAGATCGACGACGCCGGCCGGCGGCAGCGGCGCGCGCACGGCGCGGTTCACGGCTTCGGCAAGGGTCTGCGGCGAGAGCGTCCGTTCGTCGGCGACGCAGGCGGCGCCGCGCTCGACGAGGAGCTGTGCGCGCAGGCCCTGCTCCGACTCGCCGCCGCCGGCGAAGGGCACGAGCACCGCATGCACGCGCGCCTGCAGCGTCTCGGTCACGGTGTTGTATCCCGCCTGGCTGATGGACAGCGCGCACTTGCCGAGAAGGACGGTGAAATCGTCGCGGCTGCGCTCGAGCGCGATGCCGGGGCGCACGAGCCGCTCAAGGGCGCGGTAGTCCGCCTCCGCGCAGTTGACGCCGGCGAGCACGCGCCACGTGGCGCCGCGAAGAAGCGTCTGCTCGCGCGCGAGCATCGCGCACTCGAGCAGCCGCCGCCCGACGGCACCGCCGCCGGCGGAAACCAGAACTTCCGAGCCGTGCTCGCGGGACGCGGGCATCTCGGCCACCACGTAGCCGGTGTACTGCAGCTTCTTGCCGAAGCGCGCCGCGGCGGCAAAGGTGCGCTCGAAGCTCGCGAGCCGCGGGTCGCCGTGCACGAGGATGCGGTCGAAGAACCGCTCGACCAGCGAGACGGTTTCCGCTTCCCGCTCCGGGCGGCTCTGGATCAGGTCGCGCACCGAGCAGACGACGAGCGGCCGCGGCGTCAGGCGCCTCGCGTCCTCCAGGAGCGGCAGCAGCTCGAAGCGCATCTGCCGGCGGCCGAATGGGAACAGCTCGACGAGGAGCACTTCGGCACGCGCAGCGCGCCAGGCATCGAGCAGCGCCGCGGCGCGGCTGCGCTTCCAATCATCGTCCACCGGCTGCCGGGCTTGATCGAGCAGCGTCCTGAACGTGAGATCGGCGGCGCTCGCCGGCGGCAGCTGGACGTCGACCTCGATGCCCGCGACCGGAACACCGCCGCTTGCCAGCGTGACGTCGATGCCCGCCTTGCGCAGCGCCGCGGCGAGCACGGCAGCGCGCTTCAGGTGGCCGATGCCGAGCAAATGCTGGACGTAGAAAAATACTTTCATCGCAGATTGAGCGCCTCGATCGCGGGCGCGCCGTCGGCGCCCAGGCGAAAGACGTGCACGGCATCCCAGGCGAGCTTCGTCGGCGGCTTGCCGAGGAGATCCCAGCCTGCCGCCGCCGCATAAACCGCGCGAATCACGCCGCGATGCGTCACCGCGAGCGTAGGCGAACCGAGCTCGCCGAGCCAGCTTCGCACGCGAGCGAGAACTTCGCGCGGGCTTTCGCCGCCCGCCGGGCGAAAGTCCCAGCCGCGCGCCTCGTTTTGCGCCATCTCGTCGCCCGACTCCGCGCGCAGCTCGACAAGGCGGCGCCCCTCCCATGCCCCCCAGCGCATCTCGGCGAGACGCGGCTCGCGTTCGGCGTGACGTGCGCCAAGGAGCGCGGCCGTCTCCACGCAGCGCGCGAGCGGGCTGGTCACCACGCGCATTCCGGCGCAGAGGCGCGGCAGCTCGAGGCGGCGCAGCCGCTCGCGCGCGTCATGGGTCAGCGGCAGATCGGCGCGCCCCTGGATGCGGCCTTCCGCACTCCAGGCCGTTTCGCCATGGCGAACCATCGCGAGGAGCACCATCAGAGAGCCGCGAGCGCCGCTCCGATTTTCGCCGCGGCGGCCTCGAGGCTGCGCTCGCGCGCCACATAGCCCGCTGCCTCGCGCCCGAGCGCCTGCCGCCGCCCGACGTTGACCAGGAGCTCGCGCACGGCGGCGCCGAGCGCTGCCTCGTCGCCGTATGGCACCAGGATGCCGGTGCGGCCGTCGATGACCACATCGGGCACGCCGCGCGTCCTGCACGAGACGACCGGCACGCCGGCAGCCTGCGCTTCGAGCAGCGCCATGCCGTAAGCCTCGTTCACCGCCGGCCACGCGCTCAAATCGCTCGCCGCGAGCACCTGTGCGATCCGCCGCTGGCGCAGCGAGCCGAGAAAGCGCGCTCGCTGGTCGAAGAGCTTTTCCACCTCGGGGCGCACCACGCCGTCGCCTGCCACGACCAGCTGCCACGGCAGATCGTCGAGCCTGCGCAGTGCGGACGCGAGCGCGCGGTAGGACGCCAGCTTGTCGCCCGCACGCATCATCGCTACGACTGCGATCCAGGGTATGTCCGCATCGAGCTCGCGCTCTTCGGCGAGCTCCGCGCGCAGTGCCTCCCAGTTGGCACGCGCAGCGATATAGGGCGCGGTGTCGAGGAAAGGCGGCAGATGCAGGATGCGTTTCGGGTCGATGATCTGCTCGAGGCTCGGAATATCGTCGCGTGAAGGTGCAAGAACGAGCGCCGCCTTCCTGATGGCTTGCGCGCTGCCTTCGTGCCCGAAGGCCCAAGGCCCCTGGGCGCGCTTCGGCGCATAGGAGGCTTCGGCAATCACGTACGGAATGCCCAGCGCGTCGCTCACCACGGGGCCGAGCCAGTCGGGCGCCTTGTAGTAAAGGTGATAGGTGAACCAGAGCTCGGGCCGATCCTCCGCCGCACCCGCTTTCCACTCGGCGGCGAGTTGCCCGGCCAGCGCCTCGCCTTGCGCGCGCAGCGCGCGCTGGCGCGCCTCGTCGCCATCGCCATCGTAGGTGCGAAAGGTGGATGCGACCTGCACGCGGTGGCCGGCGTGCGCCAGCGCGTCCATCAGGAGTCCCGCTACGCGCCGATCGCCCGACGGCGTGCCATGCGTAGGCGATTTAAGCGGTGCGTAGAACGCGATCCTCATGGCGCGCAGCTCGGTCCGATGGCAGGCCGAATTTCGCCGCCAAGCGCTCGAAATTGGCATCCAGCGAGAACTCGGCGCGCAGCCTCGCCTGCCCGGCGTCGCCGAGCGCACGGCGCCGGGCCGGATCGGTGATCAGCCCCTCCAGCGCCGCCGCGAACGCCACCGTGTCCGCCTCGCTTACCAGGACACCGGTGTCGTCGCGAATCAGCTCCGGTATGGCCGAGACGCGGGTCGCCACGCACGCGAGTCCCTGGCTCTGCGCCTCGGCGAGCACGTTCGGCAAGCCGTCGCGGTCGCCGTCGCGCGCGATGCGGCAGGCGAGCGCAAAGACGTCCGCCTTGCGGTATTCCCCGAGGAGCTCGTCCTGCGCAAGCGGCCCGCGCCAGGTAATGCGCTCGCTGATGCCGAGATTGCGCGCTTGCTTCTGCAGGCGGCCCTTGAGAGGCCCGCCGCCGACGTGGACCAGGCGCCAGTGCAGGTGCGAGGGCAGCCGCGCCAGCGCATCGAGGAGAACGTCGGTGCCTTTCTTCTCCACCAGCCGCGAGACGCTGAGGATCGTCACCGGATGGCGCGCATCGCTGCCGTCGCTCATGTCGTGCAGCATGCGCGTAGCGGCGCCTTTTATCCCGAAGCGGGCGAGGTCGACGCCGTGATAGACGAGCTCGACCCGCCCCGCCGGGGCAAGCGCGGCGAGGTGCTCGCGATTCGTGCGCGTGCAGGTCACCAGCCAGTCGCAGTCGGCAAGCTTCTCGCGCTTCTCCCATTCCGGCGTCGTCCATATGTCCTTGGCGTGTGCCGAGCCGCTCCAGGGCAGGCCACGCAGGGTGGCGCAATAGCGCGCCACCGACGCCGGCGTGTGCAGGAAGTGCGCGTGCAGCCGCGCCACGTCGGGGGGCATCTCGGCGGCCAGCACCAGCGCCTGGCCGAAGCGGCGGATGCGATTCGGCGTCGGATCGCGGCGCAAGTCGCGCAGCCAGATTGCTTTCGCGCTTCGATAAGTTGGAAGCCGCCGGACGGCGAGCCAGGCGCGCCAGACTCTCAATGGCTGGCGGTAGAGATACTCCGGCAGATATTCGACCTGCGCCTTGATCTCACGATGCACGGGATGCACGCGCTCATCGGTCGGACGGCGCAGCGACACGATAAGGAGGTCGAGGCCGCGCCGCTCGAGCGCCGCGATCTCCTGCGCGATGAACGCTTCGGAGAGGCGCGGATAGCCTTTGACGACAAACGCGACGCGCAATTTAGTGGATGCGCGAGACCGACCGCGCGGGCACCGCCCCTCCGGTATGCTCTAGCCACGGTGCGACCAGCCGCGAAACGTTGGTCAGCCCTTCGAGCAGGCCCGGCACGATGACCTCCGATGGACGCTGCTGGCGCGGCAGCGCGCGCAGAGCGGCTGCCATCCCGGCGGGATCGTGGGCGCCGTCGTCGGACAGCATCACCACCAGGCCGATCTCGGCGGCGCGCGAAGCACGGATGTGCTGCTCGAGGCGAGGCGCGGTGCGCGGCACGATGAGCGCGCGCTTATCGAGCGAAATCACCTCGCAGAAGGTGTTGTAGCCGCCCATCGCCACGACGCCGGCGGCGCGCGCGATGAGAGATTCCATCTGCTTGTGGAAAGTGATGGCGCTGACGCGCTTCAGCCGCGCGGCGCGATCGATGAATTTCGCCTGGCGCTCGGGCGCCATGAAGGGCCCGAGAACGAGCAGCGCCGGATAGGGCAGGAGCGGATCGTGCTCGTAGGCGCGCAGCACCCAGTCGATGAGCGCCTCGCCGTCGCCGCCGCCGCCGGTGGTGACGAGGAGATAGGGCCGCTGCGTCATCTCGGGCAGCAGGGTCGGCGTGCTGTGATGCGGCACTTCGCGATGCAGGTAGCCGGTGTACACCATCTTCTGGCGCACGCGCGGCGGCAGCGAGATGCCTTCGAGCGGATCGCAGATCTGCGGCAGCCCGTAGACCCAGATCTCGTCGTAGAGCTCGCGCAATGCCGGCAGCGCCTTTTTCCGCCGCCACTCGGGCTCGAGGAGCCGCGGCTCGTCCATCACGTCGCGCAAGCCGAGCACCAGGCGCGTACCGCGGCGCTTCAGCGCCTTCAGCGTCGGCAGCACTTCGCCCCTCAGCCCGACGGGCTCCTTGTCGACGATGAAGATATCGGGGTCGAAGATCTCCGCGGTGTGCTGGATGATGGAGGCGCGCATCGACAGCGTCTCGGCGATGTCGAGGTGCAGGTTGAGCGGCGTGTATTCGCCGTCGCGCAGCTTGATGACGCCGGGCACGCGCACGAAATCGACGCGCGCGCGGAAGTCGAAGCTGCCGATGATCGGCGAGCCCGAAAGAATCAGGACGGAGAGCTGCTTGTAGCGCTCGACGAGCGCGTGCGCGATCGTGCGGCAGCGGCGCAGGTGGCCGAGGCCGAACGTGTCATGGCTGTAGATGAGTATGCGGCCGTCTTTCCGCTGTGCTCGCATACGACGCCCCTCCCCCTCTAGGTGCAAATATTGTGCGGTCAAACGCCCTGCCGGGCAAGACAGGCCTTGCAGGCGCCGCAGGGCCGGAAGCGGCCGTTGCTTTCGTGCACCGGCCGGCGACACGACCAGGTCAGCTCGACCAGCTCGCGCGGCAGGCGGGCGGCGAGGTCGGCCTTGCTCGACGGGTACACGGGATAAATCCATTGCACCCCGGGTTCGCCGAGCTTGCGCGCGCGATAGCACTCGTAGAGCGTGTCGAACACGCGGCGCTGGCGCGCCGAGCGGTTCTCGATGTCGGTGTCGCGTGCGAGCGCCGCGACCGCGATGCGATTGCACCCCGGCGTATCGATCGCCACCTGGCAGGCGACGAAGGCGATGCAAAGATAGTCGATCGGAATCGCCTCCAGCGCGGTGAAATCGAGCGCCGACTCCGAATAGCGAAACGGCCGGTAGCGGCGGCGGCACCAATCGACGATCTGCTCGACCGCGGCCTGCTCGGCGTCGGCGCGGCGCTCGCGGTTCTCCATGCGGATGTGGTGCACGCGCAGCTCGTCCGGGGTTTCCTCGAGCAGCCGCACCAGCATGGCGGTGCTGTCGAGGCCGCCTGAGAACATGGCGAGCGTGGTCATGGGCGCGGGAAATTCTATTAGGATGCCGCCATGAACGTGAGAGAGCTGCTCGACCTGCGCGGCCGCACCGCGCTCGTCACCGGCGGCTCGCGCGGGCTCGGGCTGCAGATCGCCGAGGCGCTCGGCGAGATGGGGGCGAAGATCGCCATCACCGCGCGCAAGAAAAACGAGCTGGACGACGCCGTCGGTCATCTGGAGAAGCAGAAGATCCAGGCCACGGCCTACGTCTGCGACATGGGCAAGCGCGAGGCGATCGTGCCGTGCGCCGACGAGGTGCTGAAGAAGCTGGGCAAAGTCGACGTCCTGGTCAACAACGCCGGCGCGACATGGGGCGCACCGGCCGAAGACCACCCGCTCGAGGCGTGGGACAAGCTCGTGAACCTCAATCTCACCGGCGTCTTCGTTCTTACGCAATACCTCGGCAAGAAATCGATGATTCCGGCGCGCTGGGGCCGCGTCATCAACGTCGCGTCGATCGCCGGCCTGATGGGCCAGGACCCGCGCATCGTGCGCACCATCGCCTACAACGCGACGAAAGGCGGCCTGGTGAATTTCACGCGCGCGCTCGCCGCCGAATGGGGCCACTATGGCATCACGGTGAATGCGATCTGCCCGGGCTTTTTCCCGTCGAAGATGACCCAGGCAACGCTCGGCACCGCGGGGGAGCTGATCCGCGACTGGACGCCGACCAAGCGCCTCGGCAACGACGAGGATCTCAAGGGCCTCGCCGTGCTTTTCGCCTCAGAGGCTTCGCGGCACATCACCGGCCAGGCCATCGCCGTCGATGGAGGGGCGACCGTCATATGAACGTGGAGCACGCGCGCGAATACCAGAAGCGCATTCCCTTCATCCAGCATCTGCGCATCCGCACCGATGAGCTCGGCAAGGGGACCGCGCGGCTCTCGGTTCCGGTCGAGGGCCACCTCATGAACAGCATGGGCAACGTGCACGGCGGCGTCATCATGTCGCTCCTCGACGTGGCGCTCTGCACCGCGGCGCGCACGCTGCATCCGGAGTCGGTGGGCGTGATCACGATCAACCTCACCACGTCGTTCATCGGTGCCGGTAACGGGCCGAAGCTCTATGCGGATGCGCGCGTCCTCAAGGACGGGCGCAGCATGAGCTTCGTCGAAGGCGAAGCGAAGAACGAGGACGGCTCGCTCGTGGCGAAAGCAGTTGCGACAGTGCGTGTCATGCACCAGGAAAAGACACAAAATCAGGAGAGGCAATGAAGCTCGCTACGCGGGGCATCCACCATCTCGCGCTCAACACCGAGGACATGCGCGCGACGGTCGATTTCTACACCGGGGTAGCCGGCATGCCGCTGGTCCACGCGATGAAGGTGCCGCCGGGTCTCGGCACCGGGCCGGGCAACCGCGGCAATCCGCCCTACGCGGAGATCCGCCACTGCTTCTTCGACATGGGCAACGACTCGCTGCTCGCTTTCTTCGAGATTCCGCGCGGCGCGGAGCCGAAGGCGAAGCGCGATGCGATCGGCGGCAGGCGGGCGTCGAGTTCGACGGACCGATCGACATCCTGCCCGGCCTGTTCTCGATCTACTTCTTCGATCCGAACTGCATCCGGCTCGAGGCCTGCTGCCAGCCCAAGGCAAAGGAGAAGCCGAAAGTGATCCGCTCGGTCGCGCAGAAGCGCGCCGACGCGCGCCGCGAGCTCGCGACCATCGAGGCCCAATGGGCGAGGATTACTATTGCCGCGGGAGAGTTCTCATGAGCGCAAATCCCGAAGCGGCAAAGGACGAAACCATCGTCCTGCACGACGCCTTCGTCCCGCATGGGCGCACGGTGCCGTTCGAGAACGGCTGGTCCTGGATCGCCTCCGCATGGTCGATCTTCAAGCGCGCCGCCGGCGTCTGGATCGGCATGATCATCGTGCTTTGCATCATCTACGTCGTCCTCGGCATCGTGCCGATCGTGGGCGCCATCGCGACGATCGTGGCGGCGCCGGCGTTCACCGGCGGGCTGATGCTCGCGAGCCGCACCATCGACCAGGGCGGCGAGGCGCATTTTGCGCAGCTCTTCGGCGGCTTCAGGCACCGCTTCGGCCCGCTCGTCGGTATCGGCGTGCTCTACCTGATTGGCATGGCGGTGATTGTGCTCATCGTGGGCCTCACCACCGGGGCGAGCGTTTTCACGGTGATCAACGCGACGACGCTGGAAGAGGTCATGGCGGCCGGTGCGGGGCTGATGCTCGCCGCGCTCACCTTCCTGGCGCTCGTCACTCCGCTCCTGATGGCGGTCTGGTTCGCGCCGGCGCTCGTGGTATTCCACGACATCGGCACGATAGCCGCTATGAAGGCGAGCTTCGTCGGCTGCGTGCGCAACATGCTGCCGTTCCTGCTCTACGGGATCGTGTTCTTCATCGCTTCGATCCTGGCGTCGATCCCGGCGATGCTGGGCTGGCTGATCCTCGGCCCGGTGACCGCCGCGTCGATCTATACGGGCTACCGCGACATCTACTTCACTTCGTAGACGAGCCTTCGGCCACTCCAGAGCCACACCAGGCCGGCGGCCTGCACCGCCCACAGCCCCCATAGCGCATACAGCACCGCGCCGGTGGCCCACTGGCCGAGGAACGTGCCCGTGAAGGTGAAGGTATCGAGCATGGTGTTCACGCGGCCCGCCATCTCGCGCGGATAGCGTCGCGTGGCGATGGAGTTGGCGAGCGCGATCATCGTGCCGGTGCGCTCCGCCGGAAACCACAGCACGAACGCCTGGATGCTCGCCATCAGGCACGCCGAGACACCGAGGCCGATCAGCGCCCGCGCGAGCACCAGCGTCTCGAACGACTGCGCCTCGGCAAACGCGACGCCGGTCAGGAAACCGAGCTCGGTCGCGGTCAGGCCGAACTCGCGCGCGAGCGTCGGCCCGAGCACGGCGTTGACCGCGGAACACATAGGAAAGGTAGTACCCCGCCAGGAACGGCAGGACTACCCGGAAGACGATCAACGCTGACGCGCTTCCGGGCCGCCGGCCTTAGGGCCGGCTTCTAGGCCACCAAGGATGAACCGGTTCCAGGTCGGGCTGATGATGACCTCGTTCACGCAGACGCGCGGCGGCAAACCGGCGATGAACGCGATGGTGCGGCCGAGATCCTCGGGCTGCAGCATCTTGGCCCGCACCTCAGGCGCCGGCGGCACCGGCCGCTTCTCGAGGATCGGCGTGGCGGCTTCGCCGGGCAGGACCGACGTGGCGCGAATGCCGTTCGCAGATTCCTCGATGTTGAGCTGTTCAGTGAGGGCGAGCACCGCGCGCTTGGTGGCGCCATAGCCGGGGCCGCCGAGGGCATTCGCGTAGCGGCCGAACCAGGAGGAAACGTTGATGATCACGCCGTCGTTGCGGCTCCTCATGCCGGGCAGCACCGCCTGGATGCAATAGAACATGCCCGAGAGATTGATGCGCACGATCTCGTCCCAGCCTTCGTTCGAGACGTCGCGGAAATTGCGCCTCGGCAGATTGATGCCGGCGCTGTTGACGAGGATATCGACCCGCTCGTGGCGCTTGCGGAGCTCGCCCGCAACCTTCGCCACCTGGGCCTTGTCGCCGACGTCGCAAGCGAACGCTTCCGCCTTGACCTGCTTCAGCGCCTCGTTGAGTGTCTTCTCGCTGCGGCCGGAAATCGCCACCTTGGCGCCGGCCTTCGACAGCGCGATGGCGGCGGCGAGGCCAATGCCCGATCCGCCGCCGGTGATCCACGCCACCTTGCCGGTCAGTTCACCTGCGCGAGTATTGCTCGGCACCGAAAAGGACCTCCGCTTGTTCTTTTGAAAAGCCCGGCGTCTGGCGGCGCCGCTCCGCGAGCACTTCGAGCGCCTTCTTGACCGCCGGGCGTTCGGCGATGCGATCTCGCCAGCGCTTGACGTGCGCATAGTCGTCGATGTTCACCCCCTGCCGCTCCGGCGCGCGCAGCCACGGCATGGTCGCCATGTCGGCGATCGTGTATTCGTCGCAGGCGAGCCACTCGCTGCGCTGGAGCTGCTTGTCGAGGACGCCGTACAGGCGGTTGGCCTCGTTCTTGTACCGGTTCATCGCGTACTCGATCTTCTCGGGCGCATAGCCGAGGAAGTGGTGCGCCTGGCCGAGCATCGGCCCGACGTGCCCCATCTGCGTCATCACCCACTGCATGACCTGCCAGCGCTTGCGCAGGTCCTTCGGCAGGAATTTGCTCGTCTTGGAGGCAAGATAGAAAAGCATCGCGCCCGATTCGGCGAGCGCGAACGGCTTTCCGTCGGGTCCGTGCCGGTCGACCATCGCCGGGATCTTGTTGTTGGGCGAGACGGCGAGGAAGTCCGGTTTGAACTGGTCGCCCGCGCCGATATCGATCGGATGCACCTTGTACTCGAGCCCGGTCTCCTCGAGCATGATGTGGATCTTGTGTCCGTTGGGCGTGGGCCAGGTATAGAGGTCGATCATAGTTTCACCAGTTGTTTTCCGAAGTTCTTGCCATTGAGAAGATCGATCAGGCCGCGCGGCGCATTCTCCAGCCCCTGGACGATGGATTCGCGATACTTGAGCTCGCCCTCGCCGAAATAGCCGCCGAGCGCCTTGAGCGCCTCGCCGTAGCGATCCTTCCAGTCGAAAACGATCATGCCCTGCACGCGCAGGCGATTGACGAGAATCGCGCGCCAGTTGCGCACGCGGTACGGGTCGGTCGAGTTGTAGTCGGAAATGGTGCCGCACACGACGACCCGGCCAAAGAGATTCATGCGCGCGAGCGCGAGGTCCAGGATCTCGCCACCGACGTTGTCGAAGTAGATGTCGACGCCCTTAGGGCACGCGTCCTTCAGCTCATCGCGCAGGCGCCCCGCCTTGTAGTCGATGCAGGCGTCGAAGCCGAGCTCTTCCTTCACGTACCGGCATTTTTCGCGCCCACCGGCGATGCCGACGGCCCGCGCCCCCCATAGCCTGGCGAGCTGCCCGACCACGCTGCCGACCGCACCGGAGGCCGCCGAGACGACGACCGTCTCGCCGGCCTTGGGCTGTCCCAACTCCTTCAGGCCGAAGTACGCCGTCAGGCCCGGCATGCCGAGGAGGCCGAGGTAATAGCTCGCCGGGGCGCGCGAAGTGTCGATCCGGGTTGCCTCCTGCGTTGCGCCATAGAGCTGCCACCCTGTCTGCGTCAGCACCGTATCGCCCACCTTGAGCTTCGCATGGCGCGATTCGACCACCTCGCCCACGGTCTGCCCGACCATCACTTCACCGATGTCGACGCCCTTGACGTAGCTCTTCGCGTCGCTCATCCGGCCGCGCATATACGGATCGAGCGAGAGCCAGAGGTTGCGCACCAGCACGTCGCCGTCCGCGGGCTTGGGCACCGGCGCTTCCTCGACGCGGAAGTTGGCCTCGCTCACCGCGCCAACCGGGCGGCTGGCGAGCACCACCCGCTGGTTCGTCATAGCGCGGCGAAGCGCGCGAGATGATGGTCGGCGTCGCCGAATTCGCGCGCGAGCACCGTGAGGCGGCGGAACGCGTGGCTGATCTTCAGCTCCTCGGTCATGCCCATGCCGCCGTGAAGCTGCACCGCCTCCTGGCTCACATGGCGCGCGGCGTCGGCGATCTTGATCTTGGCCGCCGAGATGGCGCGCGGATCGCCTCCGGCGTCGGCGCGGCTTGCGGCGAGGCACGCCATCGAGCGCGCCTGCTCGAGCGAGATGAACATGTCGACCACGCGATGCTGCAGGGCCTGGAACGTGCCGATCGGCGCGCCGAACTGCTTGCGCGTCTTCAGGTATTCGAGCGTCGTGTCGCACGCGAATTTCATCGCGCCCACCGCCTCGGCGCAGACCAGGGCGGCGCCGAAATCGATCGCCTCCTCGAGCGCGGCGCGGCCGCCTTCGAGGCGCTGCGCGGGCGCAGCGCGCAGCACGACGTCGGCCGCGAGACGCTCATCCATCGTGCGATACGCCTGCAGGCTGACGCTTCCTGAATCGACGAGAAAGAGCGCGATGCCCTCGCCGTCGCGTGCGCTGACGACGAGCCGATCCGCCGTGGGCGCACCGATGATCGCGGCTTTTTCGCCGTCCAGCACCCATGCGGCGCCTTTGCGGCTGGCGCGCGCACGTATCGCATCGACCGCGAAGCGGACGCCTTTCTCGTTATGCGCAAGCGCGAGCTTGGTCTTGCCCTCGACGACGCCGGGCAGCAACTGCGCTGCGTGGCCGCCGCGATCGATGAGCCGCGCGGCCAGCACGAGCGGCAAGTACGGCTCGACGACGAGCGCCTCGCCGAATGCCTCCATCACGCCCATCAGGTCGACCGCGCCGCCGCCGAAGCCGCCGTGCTCGGCCGACACCGGCAGGCCGGTGAGGCCCAGTTGCGCAAACTGCGCCCAGGCCTCGGCACTCCAGCCTTGCCCCGCGACGATTTTTTTCCGCGTCTCGAACTCGTACGCCTTTGCCAGATAGCGGCGTACCGAATCGGCCAGTAGCTGTTGTTCTTCGCTGCAGTCGAAATTCATAGCCCCAACGCCATCTTCGCGATGATGTTGCGCTGGATCTCGTTCGACCCGGCATAGATCGTGGTCTTGCGCATGCTCAAGTAACGCTTGCGCACCGCCGCGGCGAGCGGCTCGGACGCCACCGGATCGGTCGCGTCCAGCATCAATTCCGTGAGCCCCTGCTGGATCTCGGTGCCCTTGATCTTGAGCATCGACACGTCCGCGCCCGGCGGCTGGCCGGTGCGGCGCATCCGGTCGAGGAAGCGCAGGTTGGTGATCTCGAGCGCGGTGAGCTCGACTTCCAGGCGCGAGAGCCGGTCGCGCCAGCGCTGATCGCTCATCATGTGCGCCGCGTACTGCTTGAGCCGCGCGAGCTGGCGGCGCGACTCGCCGATGCGGCCGGTGTTCATGCGCTCGTGGCCGAGGAGATACTTGGCGACGGTCCAGCCCCTGCCCTCGTCGTGCACCAGGTTCTCGAGCGGCACTTTGACGTCGTCGAAGAACACCTCGTTCACTTCATGCCCGCCGTCCATGAGCATCAGCGGCCGCACGGTGATGCCGGGCGTCTTCATGTCCATGAGGAGGAAGGAGATGCCCTCCTGGCGCTTCTCCAGCGTGGGATCGGTGCGCACGAGGCAGAAAATCCAGTCGGCGTAGTGCGCGAGCGTGGTCCAGATCTTCTGGCCGTTCACTACATAGCGGTCCGCATGGCGCACAGCCTTGGTTTTCAGCGAAGCGAGGTCGCTGCCCGAGCCGGGCTCCGAGTAACCCTGGCACCAGAAATCGTCGCCGCTATAGATGCGCGGCAGGAAACGCTTCTTCTGCGCCTCGGTGCCGAAGCGCAGCAGCACCGCGGCGCACATCGTGACGCCGAACGGAATGATCGGCGGCGCGCCGGCGTAGCCGAGCTCTTCTTCGAAGATGTAGCGCTGCACGACGTTCCAGCCGGTGCCGCCCCACTCCTTCGGCCACGCGGGCGCGACCCAGCCTTGCTTGGCGAGGAGGCTGTGCCAGCGCAAAAGATCCTCGCGCGAGAGGTGCGCATAGTTCTCGACTTTCTCGCGCAGGTCGCCGGGCAGGTTCGCCCGCAGCCATGAGCGGACCTCGTCGCGAAACGCGGTCTCCTCGGAGGAGAAGTTGAGGTCCATGGGAGGGGCGGAGAGTCTAACCTAGAGAATGGTGACGCCGCCATCGGCGACGATCACCTGGCCCGTGATGAACGCCGCGGCATCGGACGCCAGGAATACGGCGATGCCGCCGATGTCGCGCGGATCTCCAATGCGCCGCAGCGGCGTGATCGCGATGCGCTCGGCGCGATGCGTTTCGTCCTCCCACAGTGCGCGCGCGAACTCGGTCTTCACGAGACCCGGGGCGATCGCGTTGACGCGGATGTTCTTCGGGCCCCACTCTGCCGCGAGGTTTCTCACGAGATGGTGGCCCATCGCCTTGGACATGCCGTAGGCGCCGATCACGGTATTGGCGAGCAGCCCGCCGATCGAGCCGACCAGGATGAAGCTGCCGCCCGCCGCCATCGACGGCAGCGTCAGCTGTGCGAGCCACAGCACGCTCTTCACGTTGTTCGCGACGATCTTGTCGAAAGCCTCGTCATCGATGCCGGTGAGCGGGCCGTAGTAGGGATTGCTCGCGGCATTGGCGACCACGATATCGATGCGCTGCCACTTGGCGCGCGCGGCATCGACCAGGGCCTTCAGGTCTTCGCGGCGCGAGACGTTGCACGGCTGCGCCAGTACGTCGAAGCCTTGGGCGGCGAGTTCGGCACGCGCCTTTTCACAAGCTTCGGCCTTGCGGCTCGAGATGACCACGCTCGCGCCGGCGCGCGCCAGCTCTTCGGCCACCGATTTGCCGATACCGCGAGTCGAACCAGTGACCAGCGCCACTTTTCCGCGTAGATCGAAAAGAGATTTGCTCATTTCGCTATGTAAAATGTAGGATGACTAAGTTGACAGGTCGCGGCTGCCGGCCAGAATAGCGAAACGCGAAACATGCCGCTTTAACTCCCAAGAAATCAAACAGGAAGGATCCGAATCCCCATGGGCGCACCCGAACCCGCGGCACCTGTCGCACCACCCCCCGGAACGTTCAGCTACGAGCATGAAGGGGATCGCCAGTTTGCCACCACGCTGGCCCGCGGGCTGGAAGTGCTGCGCTGCTTCACGCCGCTCGAGCCGCTGCTCGGCAACAAGGAGATCTCGGTGCGCACCGGGCTGCCGAAGCCGACGGTCTCGCGCCTGACTTACACGTTGACCAAGCTTGGCTACCTGCGCCACAACATGCGGCTCGGCAAGTACCAGCTCGGCTCCGCGGTGCTCTCGATCGGCTATCCGCTGCTCGCCTCGATGAACGTCCGGCAGGTGGCGCGGCCCCTGATGAAGGAGCTCGCCGACTATTGCAACGGCTCGGTCTCGATGGGCGTGCGCGACCGCTTGAACATGGTCTACGTCGAGTCCTGCCGCAGCGGCAACGGCCTCACCACGCTGCCCGACATCGGCACATCGGTGCCGATCTCCCACTCGGTGATCGGCCGCGCCTTCCTCGCCGCCTGCACGCCGCCGGAGCGCGAGGCAGTGCTCAACCAGATGAAGGTCAAGGAGCCGGAGGCGCATCGCAAGTACCGCGCGCCGATCGACAAGTCCCTCGAGGACATCCGCGCCCGCGGCTTCTGCGCCTCGAGCGGCGAGCTGCGGCGCGAAGTGCACGCCGTCGGCGTGCCGATGCGCCGGACGGTGGACGGCGAGATCGTCGCGTACAACTGCATCGTGCCCGCGTTCATGGTGAAGAAGGGCCAGCTCGAGGACGATCTCGGGCCGCGCCTGGTCGCCATGGTGCGCAACATCGAGGCGAACCTGGGGTTGCACTGACCGGAGCGGCCGTCGAGGCCATCGGCGCGCAAGCGCTGCGCGTCGTCGTCATCCTGCTGCTGGCCTGGGTCCTTCAGGCCGTCGCGGCGCGCCTGATCCGCGTCTTCCGCAGCTACATGGGCCGGCGCACCGGGCCGGACGAGATCACGCGCGTCGAGACCCTCGCGCGCGTCTTCCGCCACGCGGCGACCATCGTCATCGTCATCGTCGCCGGCACGCTGGTGCTCGACGCGCTCGGCCTCTCGATCGCGCCGATCCTCGCCACGGCGGGCGTCGCCGGACTCGCCATCGGCTTCGGCGCACAGAGCCTGATCAAGGACTACTTCACCGGCTTCTTCCTCCTGGTCGAAGACCAGATCCGCGAGGGCGACGTGGTCGAAATCGCGGGTAAGGCCGGTCTCGTCGAGGAAGTGACGTTGCGCTACGTGCGCCTGCGCGATGGGGACGGCTACGTGCACTTCGTGCCGAACGGCGAGATCAAGCTCGTCAGCAACCGCACGCGCGGTTTCGCCCGGGCGGTGATCGACGTCGGCGTGGGCTATCGGGTGGACATCGCTCAGGCATTCGCCGTGATGCGCGAGGTTGCGCAGTCGATGCGTGCCGATGACAATTGGAGGAACCGCATCGGCGACGACCTCGAGATCCTCGGCGTGGAGAAGCTCGACAATTCCGCGGTGGTGCTGCGTGTCCAGCTGAAGGTAGTCCCGCCCGTCGAACAGCAGAACGTCAAGCGCGAATACCTGAAGCGCATCAAGGAAGCCTTCGACGCGCGCGGCATCGAAATTCCCTTCCCGCAGCTCAGCGTGCACGTGGCTTCTCAGCCCACCTCGCGATGATGTCCTGAAGGCAGCGCACGCCGTCGGTGAGCGCTGCCGGCCCGGGCTGCAGGATCTCGGCCGACTTGATCTCGTGCAGCTCGCCGTCTCGCACCGCCGGCACTGCTTCCCAGCCGGCGCGCGCGCGGACGCGTTCGGGCCTGAACTTCTTGCCGCACCAGGACGCGACCATGATGTCCGGCGCCTTGTCTACGACCGACTGTGATTTGACGATGCGGCCCGTGGCAGCCTGGGATCGTGAGAGCTCCGCGAACACGTCGTCGCCGCCCGCAACGCCGATCAGCTCGCTCACCCAGCGGATGCCGCTGATCATGGGCTCGTCCCACTCCTCGAAGTAGACGCGCGGCCGCCTGAGCAGGCGCTGCGCGGCGGCGTGCACGGCATCGATGTTCCTTTGCAGCTCGTCGACCAGTTTCAGTCCTCGCTCCGTCGCGCCAACCATCGACGAGAGCATGAGCACCATCGAAAGGATCTCGTCCACGGAGCGCTGATTGAAGAGCACGACGTTCAGCCCTGCCTTCGCAAGGTCGCGCACGATGTCGGCTTGCAAGTCCGAGAAGCCGAGCACCAGGTCGGGCTTAAGCGCGACGATGGCATCGTTCTTTGCGGAGAGGAATGCGGAGATGCGCGGCTTCTCGCGCCGCGCCCGCGGCGGTCGCACGGTATAGCCGGAGATGCCGACGATGCGCCGCTCCTCGCCGAGCAGATAGAGCGTCTCGGTGGTTTCCTCGGTCAGGCAGACGATGCGTTCGGGATAGCGCGCGCTCATTTTCGTAACGGTCTGTATTATCGAGCCATGGCTGGCCCGCTCGCGGGAGTGAAGGTCCTCGAGTTCGAAGCGATCGGCCCCGCGCCCTTCGCCGGCATGTTGCTCGCCGACATGGGCGCGGACGTGCTGCTGGTCGACCGGCCGGGGTCGTCGGGCCTCGGCTTGAAGCGCGAGCGCTGGTACGACGTCATGCTGCGCGGCAAGCGCTCGGTGACGCTCGACCTCAAATCAGCGCCGGGCACCGAGGCAGCGCTCGAGCTGATCGCACGCGCCGATGTGCTCATCGAAGGCTTCCGTCCCGGCGTGATGGAGCGCCTGGGTCTTGGTCCCGAACCGGCCACGGCGAAAAATCCGCGCCTGATCTACGGCCGCATGACGGGCTGGGGCCAGGAAGGGCCGCTCGCGCCGCGCGCCGGCCACGACATCAACTACATCGCGCTCTCCGGCGTGCTGCATGCCTTCGGCCGCAAAGGAGAGGCGCCCGTGCCGCCGCTCAACCTGATCGGCGATTTCGGCGGCGGCGGCATGCTGCTCGCTTTCGGCGTGGCGTGCGCGCTCGTCGAGGCACGCCGGTCGGGCCGCGGCCAGGTGATCGATGCGGCGATGGTCGACGGCGCGGCGCTCCTTGCCGCCATGTTCAGCGGCTTCCTTGCCGGGGGCCAATGGAACGAGGAGCGCGGCACCAACATCCTCGACACCGGCGCGCCGTGGTACGACGTCTACGAGACCGCCGATCGCAAGTACGTCGCCATCGGCGCCATCGAGGACAAGTTCTTCGCCGAGCTCACCGCGCGCTTGAAGCTCATCGATCTGCCGGCGCAGCACGACCGCGCACGCTGGCCCGAGATGCGCAAACGCCTCGCGGCGACGTTCAAAAGCAAGGCGCGCGACGAATGGTGCCGCATCTTCGACGGTGCCGACGCCTGCTTCGCGCCGGTGCTCGGCTGGGCGGAAGCGCGCGAGCACGCGCATAGTCGCGCGCGCGCCGCCTATACGACGGTGGCTGGCGTCGAGCAGCCGGCGCCCGCGCCGCGCTTCTCGCGCACCGGGACGAGCATTCCGCAGCCGCCACCGGAGCGCGGCCAGGGCGGACGACAGGCCCTCGCCGACTGGGGCTTCGATGCGGCCGTGGTTAAGCGGCTAGAATCGCTCGGCCTCAGACTGAAGGAATAAGAATGCTCGGACGCCTGATGCCCCGCGAGGGCAAGTTCTTCGACCTGTTCAACGCCCACGCGGAGCGCATCGTCGAGGGCAGCCGCGAGCTCGCGTCGATGATCGGCACCTTCAGCGAGCTCGACTCGCACGCCCAGCGCATCGATGCCGCGGAGCGCGCGGCGGACAAGATCACGCATGAGTGCATCTCGCTCCTGCACAAGACCTTCATCACGCCGTTCGACCGGGAGCAGATTCACCAGCTCATCACGGCGATGGACGACATCCTCGACCTGATCCAGGACGTGGCGGAGTCGGTGGCGCTCTACGACCTGCGCAGCGTCACGCCGGAGGCGAAGCAGCTCGCCGAGATCTGCCAGCTTTGCTGCGACCGCGTCAAGGCGACGGTGGGCCTCCTCACCAACGTGAAGAGTTCGAGCGCGATCCTCAAGCTGTGCGAGGAGATCGACCGGCTGGAGTCCGACGCCGACCGCGTCATGCGCTCGGCGATGTCGAAGCTCTTCCGCGAGGAGAACGACCTCAAGCAGGTGATGAAGCTGCGGGTGATCTACGACCTGCTCGAGTCCATCACCGACCGCTGCGAGGACGTCGCCAACATCATCGAGGGCATCGTCCTCGAGAATTCCTGATGGACGGGCACGCCGCTCAGCTTTCGCTGGGCATCGTAGTCGGCTTGATCATCGTAGCGCTGGCGTTCGATTTCATGAACGGCTTCCACGATGCCGCCAATTCGATCGCTACGGTGGTTTCCACCCGCGTCCTCAAGCCCTACCAGGCCGTGCTGCTCGCCGCGTTCTTCAATTTCGCCGCGCTGTTCGTTTTTGCGCCCAATGTGGCGGCGACCGTGGGGAAGGGCATCATCGACCAGGGCATCGTCGATCAATACGTCGTCCTTGGCGCGCTGGTCGGCGCGATCGCCTGGAACCTCATCACCTGGTGGTACGGCATTCCCTCTTCTTCTTCCCATGCACTGGTCGGCGGCCTGGTGGGCGCGGCGGTAGCGAAAGCGGGAACCTGGGCGCTGATTGCTCCGGGCATCATCAAGATCGTCATCTTCATTTTCGTCTCGCCGGCGCTCGGCTTCGGCATCGGCGCGCTGCTCATGCTCGCGGTCGCCTGGATCTTCCGGCGCAGCTCGCCGAGCAAGACCGATCGCTGGTTCCGCCGGCTGCAGCTCGTCTCGTCGTCGTTCTACAGCCTCGGCCATGGCGGCAACGATGCGCAGAAGACAGCGGGCATCATCTGGATGCTGCTCATCGCCTCGGGCCACTTGTCGCGGGACGCGCCGATTCCGACCTGGGCAATTTCGGTCTGCTACATCACGATAGGACTGGGCACCGCGTTCGGCGGCTGGCGCATCGTGAAGACGATGGGGCAGCGCATCACCAAGCTGCGGCCCGTCGGCGGCTTCTGCGCCGAGACGGCCGGCGGCATCACGCTCTTCACGACGGCCGCTTTCGGCATCCCCGTGTCCACGACGCACACCATCGCCGGTGCGATCGTCGGCGTGGGCTCCGCACAGAGCGTTTCGGCGGTTCGTTGGGGAATCGCCGGTCGGATCGTATACGCGTGGATCCTGACCATCCCGTGCACGGCCTTCATCGCCGCTCTGTCATGGTGGCTAGCGCGCCACCTGCTCCCTTAGCGGCAGCGCTTAGTGCTTATGGTCGCCGGGTGACGCCGTTAGCCGACCGACCTGCAGCTCGGTCTTCACTTCTCCCGCACACTCGAAGCGCAGCGTGAGCGGTACCTTGTCGCCCTCCTTGAGCGGTGCCTTGACGTTCACGAGCATGAGATGCGCGCCGCCGGGCTTGAGCTCGAACGCTCCGCCGGCGGGAATGTCGTAGCCCTTCACTTCGCGCATGCGGAAGATGTCGCCATCCTTCACCGTGACGTGCGTTTCCACCTTTTCCGCGGCCGGCGAGCTTGCCGACATCAGCTTGTCCGGCACCTTCGAGGCATTGCGGATGGTCAGGTAGCCCGCGGCGATCTTTGCCCCCGGCGCAGTGGCGCGACTCCACCCGTCCTCGATCTTGATCTGCGCCAGCGCCGGCGCGGCGGCAATGGCCAGCAAAAGCAGTAAAGCCCTCATTTCACGCGTTCCCTTTCCTGAAGTTCGCGCCACAGGATTTTTCCCGTGGCAGTCTTGGGCAGCGCATCCACGAACTGCACGATGCGCGGCACCTTGAATGCCGCCATGCGACTGCGCGCCCATTCGATGATTTCTTCGACGTTGAGGTCGGGACGCCGCGGCACGATCAGCGCCTTCACCGTCTCGCCGCGGTAGCCGTCGGGCGCGCCGATGACGCAGGCCTCCTGGATGCCCGGGTGCGCATAGAGCATCGCCTCGACTTCAGCCGGCCATACTTTGTAGCCGGACGCATTGATCATGCGCTTCAGCCGATCGGTGATGAAGAAGTAGCCATCCTCGTCGTAATAGCCCAGGTCGCCCGTGCGGAAGAAGCGCTTGCCGTCGTGCTCGACGAAGGCCTCGCGCGTGGCCGCTTCCTGTCGCCAATATCCCTTGAACACTTGCGGGCCGTGCACCACGATCTCGCCCACCTGCGCCACGCCGAGTTCGGCGCCCGTTTCGAGCTCGAGGATGCGCGCATCGGTGTTGAAGATCGGGATGCCGCCGCACTGCCGTTTCGGCCGGTGCGGCGGGTTGATGTGCGTCGGCGCCATCGTCTCCGACAGGCCGTAGCCTTCGACGTAGTCGAGGCCGAAAACGTCCTTCAATTTGCGCGCCAGCGCCTCGGGCATCGCGGCGCCGCCGCCGCCCAGCACGCGCAGCGACGACAGGTCATAGTCGCCCAGGCGGGGATTCGAGAGGAAATCGACCAGCATGGTCGTAATCGCCGACCACGTGGTGACCTTCGCACGCTGGATCTGCATGCCCGCGCAATCGCGATCCCAGCGCGACAGCACGACGATCGTCGCGCCGCGGTAGAGCGGCGCGTTCATGCCGGCCTGCATGCCCGTGACATGGAACATCGGCAGCGCCGAGAGCACGACCGAGTCTTCACTGGCCCCGCGCCAGTGAAGGTACGGCACCGTGGTGGCCTGCACGCTCGCGTGCGTGTGCATGCAGCCTTTCGGCTTGCCGGTCGTGCCGGACGTATAAGGCATCACCGCCAGGTCGTCGGCCGCCGCGCGGTGCTCACCTGGCGCGAGGCGAGCCGCGATCGCATCGCGCCACGCAATGCCGCCCGTGGTGGCACGCGGCGCGCGAACGAAGTCCGGAACGGGAAGGTCGTTCGGCACACGGAGGAAGTCGGAGTACGTCGCCACAACGACGTGCGGGACGGCAAGCGGCGCGATGCGCTCGTAGAGCTCCTGGCCGACGATGGCCACGCTCGCCTGCGCGTCCTCCACGTAATGGCGCAGCTCCTCCGTGCGGTTCATCGTATTCACCGGCACGACCACGGCATCGGCCCGCAGGATCGCGTAGTAGGCGATGACGAACTGCGGCGAGTTCTGCACGTAAAGCAGCACGCGGTCGCCCTTCGCCACTCCGCAGCGCTCTCGCAGGAAGCCGGCGAGCGCATCGGCGTCGCGCTCGAGCTCGCCGTAGGTGACCCGCGTGCCGTAGAAATCGATCGCTACGCGATCCGGGTGCCGCGCCGCCTGCGCGGCGAGATTGCTATAGATGCTGGTGCGCGGTACTTCGAGCGTGTGCGGCACGCCCGGCGGCCAGTGAGCGAAATGCCGCGTAAAGCTCACAACGCGTAGCGGGCGACTGCCTTCTCGTCCCAGGCGATGCCGCAGCCCGGCTGCGACGCGATGATGGCGTAGCCGTCTTTCAGCTCGACCGGCTGCGCCAGCACCGGATTCGCCCAGTCCACGTACTCGAGCCAGTGGCAGGTCGGCGTCGCGGCGAGGAGATGGCAGCTGACTTCCGGAAAAAGGTGGCTCGACATCTCGGTGCCGGCGCCCTGCGCGAGCGCGGCCGCCCGCATCCAGCCGGTCACGCCGCCGATGCGCTGCGCGTCCGGCATCACGAAATCGCAGGCGCCGGCAGCGAGCGCCTGCGCCATCTGCTCGGGGCCCATGAAGTTCTCGCCGAGCTGGATCGGCGTCGCGATCTCGCGCGTGAGCCGGGCCGCGCCCGCAAAGTCGTCGGCGCGGATCGGCTCCTCGATCCAATACACGCCGCCCTCGTCGTCGATCATGCGGCCGCGCCGCAATGCTTCGGCCACCGTCAGGGCCTGGTTGAAGTCGACCATCAGGCCGACGTTCGATCCGATCGCCTTCTTCACCGCGCGCAGCGCCTCGAGGTCGTCCTGCGCCTCGGCACGTCCCATACGGAGCTTCACCGCGCGGAACCCTTCCGCCACGAGCTCCTCGGCCTCGGTGACGAGTGCCTTGATGGGTATCAACCCGAGACCCTTCGAGTTATAGGCCTGGATCGGGCGCGGCGCCGCGCCGAGCAGCCGCACGAGGGGCAGCTTGAGAGATTGGCCCATGGCATCCCACGCGGCCATGTCGATGCCCGCCATGGCGAAAAGCACGACGTTGTGCACGCCGAGGAGCGCATAGCGCGCCCGCAGCTTGCGCTCCAGATCGAGGGGCGCCACCTCGTCGCCTTTCACCATCTCCGCCATCGCCTCGACGAGCTTCGCGATCGGCGGCAGGTTGTGCTTGCCGACCGAGAAGAGATACGAGCGGCCGATGACGCCGCCGTCGGTCTCGAGGTCGATGAGGAGCAGCGTGGCCGCCGTCACCGCCCCAGTGCTCGTGGTGAGCGGCCGCTTCATGGGCGCGGAGACCGGGCGGCAGCGGATGCTTCGGATTTTCATTTGCCTGTAAACCGCGGCTTGCGCTTCTCCATGAAGGCGCGGCGCCCTTCGACGTAGTCGGCGCTCTTCGCGCAGCGCTCGATGGCGGCGCGCATGCGGCCTTCGTCGGGAGCGCCGGAGGACTTCACATACTCCTCCAGGATGGTTTTGGTGTTGGCGATCGACAACGGCGCGTTGTCGCACAGCGTGCGGATCACATCGTCGACATGGGGTTCAAGCTCGGCGTCGGGCAGGACGCGATGCACGAGGCCCATGGCGAAGGCCTCGTCGGCGCTATAGCGGCGCCCGAGGAACATGATCTCGCGCGCTCGCGCATGCCCGACCGTCTCCAGCAGGCGCTTGTGTCCCTCGATGTTGTAGCCGAGCCCAAGCCGCGCCGCCGGAATGCCGAATTGGGCCGAGGCACCGCAATAGCGCAGGTCGCAAGCGAGCGCGATCTCCACTCCGCCGCCGAGGCAGAAGCCGTAGATCAGGGCGAGCGTGGGCTTGGGCGATCCCTGGATGGCGTGCAGCACGCGATCGAGCAGGTCGTCGTATTTCGTGACCGCGCCCCGTTCCGATCGGTTCTTCTCGAACTCGGAAATATCGGCGCCCGCGGCGAACGCCTCGCTGCCGGCGCCGCGGAACGCGACGCAGCGCACTTCCGGATCCCGGTCGAATTGCTCCATCGCCGGCGGGATCGCCCGCCACATTTCGCCGCTGATGGCATTCCTCTTCGCCGGCTGGTCGAACACCAGCCAGCCGACTGCGCCGCGCTTGTCGAGCGCGAGCGTCAAGGCCTGCCCGCGGGTCCGTGGATCGAGGGAATGGTCGCGCGCGGGTCGCGCGCCTCCCAGCGGCCAGCGTCGACGCGCCGCAGGAAATCCTCCAGCAACTGGTTGAAGAGCGCGGGCTCCTCGAGGTTGATGGCGTGGCCGCTCTTTGGAAAGACGGCGAGCGCGGCGGTGGGAATGCAGCGCTTGATGAGCAGGTTCACTTCGAGCGCCGGCTCCTCCTCGTCGCCCAGCATGAGGAGCGTCGGCACGCTCATCTTCTTCATCGGCTCGACCAGGTCGTAGATCGACGGCCGCCGGCACTGCACGCCGAGCAGCGTGTTGGCGGCGCCAAGGCCGGAGTGCTCGTGAAACTGCGAGAGATAGTCCGCAAAGCCGCGCGGATCCTTGTTCTGCAGCTGGACGCGGGTGGCGCCTACGCCGTAGGCGGAGACGAACTTCGCCATGCCGTCGCGCTGGATGCGCTCGGCATTGGCGCGCGAATCCTGCTGGAACTGCCTGTGGTGCGCGGGATGCGAGCCGTAGCCGCCGCCGGCGACCGCGATGGAAATTGCGCGCTGCGGGTCATGCAGGCCGAAATGCAGCGTGGCGAATGCGCCCATCGACAGGCCGACGACATGCGCGCGCTCGATCTTCAGTCCGTCGAGCACGGCACGGATGTCGTCGCGCGCACGCTCCTGCGAGTATCGGTTCCAATCCTCCGGCACATCCGAGGGCGGATAGCCGCGCGCGTTGTAGGCGATGCAGCGATAAAGGCGCGAGAAGTGACGCAGCTGCGGCTCCCAGCTGCGCGCGTCGCCGCCGAATTCGTGCACGAACACGAGCGGCTTTCCCTCGCCCGTTTCCTCGTAATGCAGCGCGACGCCGTCGTCGGTGGTGACCCTGGGCATGTGGCATTCTATGTGGATGAAAGCTGTTCTCTGCAAGCAGTTCGGCCCGCCGGAATCGCTCGTCGTGGAAGAGCTGCCGTCGCCGAGAGCCGGCGCCGGCGAAGTCGTCGTCACGGTGAAGGCGGCGAGCGTGAACTTTCCCGACGTGCTCATCATCCAGAACAAGTACCAGTTCAAGCCGCCGCTGCCGTTCTCGCCGGGCAGCGAGCTCGCCGGCGTGGTGAAGGAAGTCGGCCCGGGCGTCACGACCGTGCGGCCCGGCGACCGGGTCATAGCATTCACGACCTATGGCGCTTTTGCCGAGGAAGTAAAGACCGAAGCGGCGCGACTTCTGCCGCTGCCTGCAGGCATGGACTTCGTGGCCGGTGCAGCCTTTCTCCTTACTTACGGCACGTCGGAGCATGCCCTGCGCGACCGCGGCACGTTGAAGAGCGGCGAAACGCTCCTCGTCCTCGGCGCAGCGGGTGGCGTCGGCCTCGCTGCGATCGAGATCGGCAAGGCGCTCGGCGCGCGCGTCATCGCCTGCGCCTCGAGCGAAGAGAAGCTCGCCGTTTGCCGCGAGCACGGCGCCGACATCGGCATCAACTATGCGACGGATGAGCTGCGCGAGCGCATCAAGGTCGTCACCGAAGGCCGTGGCGTCGATGTCGTCTACGACGCAGTCGGCGGCCCCTACTCCGAGCCTGCGTTCCGCTCGCTCGCCTGGCGCGGACGGCTGCTGGTGGTCGGGTTTGCTGCCGGCGAGATTCCGAAGCTGCCGCTGAACCTCGCGCTTCTCAAAGGCGCTTCAGTCGTCGGCGTGTTCTGGGGCGATTTCGCGCGGCGCGAGCCCAAGGCGTTCGCCGAGAGCGTAAGCCAGCTCGCCCTCTGGTACGGCGAAGGCAAGCTGCGCCCGCATGTCTCGCAGACGATGCCGCTCGAGCGCGCGGCCGAGGCAATCAAGCTCCTCGCCAGCCGTCAGGCGAAGGGAAAGATTGTTCTCACGATGGCGGCGTAGAGTCGCCGGGGTCTGCATTTCCCGGGGGACTACTGTCCCCCGGCCCCAAGGGGCGCTGCATCACCACGCTGTCCACCCAGCGCCCGAACTTGAAGCCGACGGACCGCAAGGTGGCCGCGCGCAGGAAGCCGAAGGACGCGTGCAAGTTGATCGATGCCGCGTTCGCGCTGTCGCCAATCACCGCAACGAGCTGCCGATAGCCGAGTGTCTGGCAGCGCTCGATCAGGGCGCCGAGGAGCGCGCCACCGACGCCGCGGCCTTCCGAGCCCTGGCGAACGTAGATCGAATCCTCGACCGAATGACGATAGGCGGAGCGGCTGCGGTACGGCGCGCAATAGCCGTAGCCGGCAAGTACGCCGCCGAAATCGGCCGCGAGCCAGGGCAGCCCGCGCGAGCGCACATCGTCGAAGCGCCGGCGCAGCTCCTCGATCGGCGGCGGTTCCTCTTCGAACGAGGCGAGGCCGTGCAGCACGTGATAACCGTAGATCTCGTGGATCGCCGGCAAGTCGTCGCTCGTCGCCGGCCTGACCTGCACCCGCTCACCGAGAATAAGCGGGCTCCTCGCGATCGAGAATGCGCTTCAGGGCATTGAAATGCGCGCCGGCGTACTTTGGCGCATCGTCACGCATCATGCGGCACGCGGCACGCGCCACCTCGGGCCGCACTGCGCGGCGCTTGCCGCCCATCATGCGGGCCAGCACCTGCAGACGGCACGCGCGCTCGAGGTAGTAGAGCGAATCGAACGCTTCGGCGACCGACCGCCCGACCACGATGACGCCGTGGTTCGCAAGGAACATGACGCGCTTGGCGCCGAGCACGCGGGCAAGCCGATCGCCCTCTGCGTTGTCGACGACGAGTCCGTTGTAGGTGTCGTCGTAGGCGATGTCGTCGTCGAAGCGCAGCGCGTTCTGCTCGACCATCTCGAGCCGCCCGTCTTCGAGCAGCGTGAGCGTCGTCGCGTAGGGCATATGCGTGTGCAGGACGCACGCGGCATGCGGATTCGCCAGGTGGATGCGTGAGTGAATGTAGAACGCCGTCTTCTCGTACTCGCCCTCGCCCGACAGGATGCGGCCCGCGGCGTCCAGCGCAAGGAGATTCGAGGCCGTCACCTCGCTCCAATGCAGCCCATAGGCGTTGAGCAGAACCCGCTTGCCATCGGGCAGCATGAAGCTGAAGTGGTTGCAGACCCCTTCGTGCAGATCGAGGCGCACTGCAAGGCGGAAGGCCGCGGCGAGATCGACCCGCGCCGCCGGCTCCAATGCGCTCGTGCTGATTTCGTGGAGGCTGCCCATGGCGCGGATTATAGTGGCGCCATGAAGCACTGCCTTCTCATCCTCGCCTTGCTGCTTGCCGCCTGCTCGAAGGTGACCGAGGAGAACTATCGCAGAGTCGAAGAAGGAATGACGCAGGAGCAAGTCGTCGCGATCCTGGGCAAGCCGACGGAATCGAGCAGCGTCAGCGTGCTTGGCGTCGGCGGCACGGTGTCGCGCTGGGTGAGCGGCGACGCGGTGATCACCGTGCGCTTCGTGAACGGCAAGACTGGCCTCAAGAGCTACGACAAGCCGGCCGTCAAATAAAAAAGGCGCCCAGAGGCGCCTTTTTCGTTGCTGCTTGCTGCTCCTCAGCGATGCTTCTTGTCGTAGTCGACGCCGGCCTCGTGGCCCGCGTAACCACCGAGTGCCGCGCCGCCGAGCGTGCCGACCGCGCTGCCGCCGGTCACCGCGGAGCCGAGCGCACCGCCCGCCACCGCGCCGCCGGCCGTGCCGACGGTCTCGCCTTTGCCCATGCCGGAGCACGCCGACAGGCCGAGCATGCCGGCCACCGCACAAAGCGCTATCAGGGACTTCACCATATGCACCTCCTTGTAAAAAGGGTTGGCTGGTGCCGCACGAGCGCTCAAGTGCAGCCGCGCAGCAGGAAGATCACGAACAGGACGGGAATCGGCACGCCCAGCGCCCAGAGCAGGATGTAGCCCATCTTCCCTTCCTGCCGGCGCCGCCACTGCCGAAACTCTTCCACGCCAGCCTCCAGAAGTTGATGCTTAGAGGCAGCAATCGCCGTGCCTCCGGCCTGTGGGGATTTCCACTACATGGGGATTTCCTCTACAGTCCGGAACGGGACAAAGGGGGCGGCATGGCATTGTTCAATTTCATCGATCGAGTGGTCATCCCGGCGCTGATTCTCGTGCTACTCGCCGGCGGCATCAGCGGGATCGTGCTCGGCTGCGCACTGGTACTCCGCAGCGCTGCAACGCTGCGCGTCGTCGCGCAAATGAACAGCTGGGTCTCGACGCGCCAAGCGCTCAAGCCGCTAGAGATGCCGCGCAACGTCGAGCCGCCTCCCGGTCCAGGCGGGCGTCGCCCGCTTCTCGGCAGCTTTCTTGTCATCGGGGGCGTGCTGGCGGTGTATTTCCTTCTAACGCGGCTGGACTTCTCGCGCGGTCCCTACGTGCCGGGCATCAGCGTAATGCGCTGGTTCCTTTCCGGCCTTGCCCTGGACGCCACCAAATGGATTCTCGTCGCCGGCAGCGCCTTTGCACTGGTTATCGGGCTACTCATGCTGCTCGCGCCGCAACGCCTCGCTTCGTTCGAGCTTCGCGCAAATCACTGGTACTCGTCGCGCCAGCTAATGTCGGCCGATGAAAAGATGCACATGGTGCTTGAGCCACACGTCGAGGCGAACCCGCGCGCCGCGGGCTGGACCATCGCCGGCGCCTCACTGCTTGTCACGCTGGCGATGGGCGGGCTCCTGCTCGCGCGGCTGCACTAGCGCCGTCACCGACGTCGTAACGACCCTTGGCTTCTAAATCCAAGAAAGGAAAGACCGTGGCAGAGACGAAACCCGCGGGCAGCGAGCCCGAACAGGCGGCGCACGCACAGCAGCCGCGCACGATTGGCCTTGGCGTGCGCCTCGTGCCGGCTGGGGATTCGGACCAGCCGTGCGTGGCGAATTACACGGCGCTCACCCTCGCGCCGGGGATGGCGTTCATCGACTTCGGCTTCTTCGAGCCCGCGATGCTGGCGGCCCTGCCGCGCGTCGCGCAGCAAGGCGGCAAGCTGCCCGAGTCGATCAACGGCCGGCTCGCGACGCGCGTCGCGATGAGCTATGACACGCTCACCAACCTGCACCAGCAGCTGGCGAGCGCCCTCCAGGGCCTCAAGAAATAAGCGCTAGAGCCAGCGCGCGCCGGGATAGCCGGCGGCAGCGAGCCTCTGCGCAGCGGCGAGCGCGATTCTGCGTCCCCACTTGAACTCCTTGTAAAGCAGGAGGAAGCGCCAGAGGTCGCGCAGCACGAGCGCGCGCTCGCGCCAGGAGAGCTGCATCAGCGCCGCGGGAAAGTCTGCTTCGTGCGGCTTGCCGAAGACGATCTTCAGCGGATTCCACTGGTCGGTCGTGCGGCGCACCTCGGACGCCACCATGCGACGATAGACCTCCTGGACTGGCCGCGCGCGGAGGCGCGCCTCCACCACTGCCTCGCCGGCTAGCGCCCCCGAGTGGAGCGTGCAGCTCATGCCCTCGCCGATCATGTTGAGGAAGCCCGAGGCCTGGCCGGTGATCAGCACGTTGCCCTTGCCGAATACGTAGCGGTTGATCAGCGAAGGGCCGAAATTCTCGGCGCAGCCTTCGTGGGAAGTGTGCTCCGACAGCCGCACGCCGTGTTTCTCCCGCAGGTATCGCACGACGTTGCGGTGGCGAGCGTCGAAGTTGTCGCCGCGCTTGAAACCCACGCCGACGATCTGCCGGCCATCGCGCGCATGGCTCCAGGTGTAGTGGCCAAGGCCGGGGTGGAACCAGAAATGGAAGTATTGCGGATCGAGCGGACACTCGACGATGTCGTGGAATTTCTGGCCGACGAAAAACCACGGGATCTGCTTCGGATAGTCGGGGTAGATGGAGCGGATAACGAGCGAGCTCGGCCCGTCGGCGCCGATCACCGTGCGCGCCTTGTAGACGATGTCCCGGCCGAGCTGGCGCGCCTTCACCAGGACGTGGTCGCCGTTGTCCTCCAGGCCCGCAAACGACGTACGGTCATGCACTTCGGCGCCGCTTTGCTTGATCGCCCAGTGGTCGGAGAACTTGCGATGCAGATGGGGCGTAGTGCCGCCGAAGAAATCCATGCTCATCGACACCATGCTGGGGAAATGGAACGTCACACCCTGGCAGGACGTCGGTTCGTGCAGCGCCTCGCGCGGCAGCGGCCCGAAGTTCTCGAGCAGGAAGCGGTGGCCGCGCGGCGAGAGGATGCCGCTGCAGATCTTGTGACGCGGCAGCTCGAGGCGCTCGAGGATCACGGTCTCGAGACCGGCATCCACCAGGCGCTTGGCGGCCGCCGCCGCGGAGAGGCTCGCGCCGACGATGACGACGTCCGCGGTTCTCATGCCAGCTCCGCGAGGTGCAGCACCGGTTTCCCGGCGAAACCGAACGCCGCACGCTCGGCGAGATCCTCGACCACGATGCGCTCGACTTGGCGGCCCTCGAGGATCCAGCGCGCCTGACCGGCGGCGGGCATGGCAATGCGCTGCAGGTCGAGATTCATCTGGCAGCCGGAGCTCGCGCGGAGCCGATCGTAACGAGCGATGAGCCGCGACTGGTCCTGATTGAACGCCTGAGAGGCAATGACGTAGAAGTCTCCAACCCGCAGCTTCGCGCCGACCGCTGGCAGCAGCGCTTCGCCGATGCCGGAGATGGCGACCTCCGGCAGCCAGTGGCGCAGGGCGCGCAGCAGCAGGCCATCGCCGACCACCAGCCGCCGCGCGCCGCAGAGCGGCGCGCGAAACGCCTCGATGCGTCCATCGGCGATCCTCGTCCCCGCCGCGAGTGCGGCGACGATGTCGCCGCCGTCGTCCGCCACGAGGCCGTAACCGTCGAGCAAAGCGAGCGTCCTCGCACGGCGTTCCGCATCGGCGTGCAGCGCCGCTCCTGCCAGGAACAATTTCTTGCCACCGGCGTCGCGCTTGCGGGCAGCCTGTGGGAAAGCGTCCCCGCTCCTCAGCTCCAGCAGCATGTCGACCAGGGGCAACTCCTCAGGGCAGGCGGGCTCGCAGGCGCCACACAGCGTGCAGCCGGCCACCGATGCCGCGAGATCCTCGCGCGTCGCGCCATGCTGGACGGCGCGGGCGCGGCCCTTCGGTGTCAGGCGCACGTCGCGCGACTCACGCCACACCGGGCACACCAGCAGGCAAAGACCGCAGCCGCTGCAATCGTGATGATTCATGCCGCTCAAAATATTACATCCCGGTTGAGAATCATGGCCGGATCCGCGGCACGCTTCATCGCGAGATGCCGGTCGACCAGGTCATCGCCGAAGGCGCGCCGGATATAGCCCTTCATCATGCCGCCGAAGCGGTAGTAGCTCGTGCCGAGCGCGACACCCACGTCGTAGATCTCGTTCTTGAACGACTGCAGCATATCGCGGCTGTAGAGCGTATCGCCGAGCATCGGCTCGAACTCGCAGCCGTAGGCGCGGCCCCGCGCGTCCGCAGGCATGCAGGAAAGCTCATAGTGCGGCCGATGCTCCTCGCGCAGCCGGATGCCGACGCAATAGAGCGTGTAGTAGTCGAAGTACCTGCGGCACACGGCGTTGCCGCGCTCGACTGCCTCGGCGAATTTCTCGGCCGAGGTCGCCAGGTCCGGGATCACCATCTGCCGCCCGCCCCAGTGCTTCCACACCGCGCGCGAGAACACCACCGTGCGGTCGTGCATCTTTCCTTCGCGATGGAATTCGGGCCGGCGGAATTCCGGAAACAACGCTGATTTCCGGCGATAGAGGTAGAGCGCCTCCCGCCAGCGCCAGGGGCGCAGCGCATAGAAGAGCGCCATGCGCGAAGCGAATGCCGCCTCGCTCCCTCCCCGCATGCGGGAATGAAAAGTCTGGTCGAAGAGCGCCTGCTTCTCGTCGGAATCGAAGGCGACGAGCAGCGTGATCGCCTTGTCCATCATGGTCAGGATGCCGGAGTAGTCCGAGGCTTGCGCCGCGTCGAGCATTTGCAGGTCCTCGATCGCGGCGCGCAGGGACGCGTAGTAGAAGTAGCGCATGCGCAGCGGCGTGTAGCGCCGCACCCGCAAGGTAGCCTCGGTGATGACGCCGAACTGGCCGTAGCCGAGGATCACGCGCTGGAAGAGCTCGGCGTTCTGCGTGTCCGAGCATTCGACGATTTCGCCCGTCGGCGTCACGACCTGGAGGGCCAGCGCCTGGTCGGCGCTGCAGCCGAGATGCGTGGAGTTGACGTCGATGCCGCCCACGCCGAGCGTGCCGCCGACCGAGGAGGTCAGGTTGAGCGGCGCCGACAGGTAATCGAGGCCCTGCCGCCGCAGCCGCTCGGCGAGCGCAGCCCAGAAGATGCCGGCCTGGGTCCTGACCGTTAGATTCTTCTCGTCGACCTCGAGCACGTGGCTCATGCCCGTCATGTCGAGGAGCACGCCGCCGTAGGCGACCGATTCGCCTTCGGTGGTGAGCCCGCCGCCTCGCACGGTCACCGGCACCCGGCGACTTTGTGCTTCCCGCAAAAGAATTGAAATCTGCCCTGCGCTTCGCGCGATGACCACGCCGTGCGGCATGCCGTAGGCCGCGCCGCCGGCGTCGGTGGCGAAAATGCCTCGCGTCGACGGTTCCTCCAGCAGCTCGACACCCTGCGCGACGAGCGTGTCGCGGAACGCGTTCCAACCTACGCCTGGCCAGCGCGCGGCGTTGGTCTGCCGGCGCGGAACGCCCACCAGGGCGTCGTGCAAAAAAAAGGCGCCCCTGGGGGCGCCTTCGTCCGGCTGCAGGCCGCTCAGCTGCCGCCGCCCGTGGTTGCCGGCTCGGCTGCCGCAGGCGTTTCGGCCGGACCAGCCGGGATTTCGGCCAGCACCGGCTCGGCGGCCTGCGCCTTGCGGATCAGGTGGTACGCGAGGCCCGTGCCCGCAGGGATGAGGCGCCCGACGATCACGTTTTCCTTCAGTCCGCGCAGCTCGTCGCGCTTGCCCATGATGGCGGCTTCGGTCAGCACGCGCGTCGTTTCCTGGAAGGAGGCCGCGGAGATGAACGAATCGGTCGACAGCGACGCCTTGGTGATGCCGAGGAGGATATTGCGGTAGGTCGCGGGCTTCTTGCCCGCCTTCGTCGCCTTCTCGTTCTCCTCGAACAGCTCCGCGCGCTCGACCTGCTCGCCGGTGATGAACGGCGAGTCGCCCGGCTCGTCCACCTCGATGCGCCGGAGCATCTGGCGCACGATGACCTCGATGTGCTTGTCGTTGATCTTCACGCCCTGCAGGCGGTACACGTCCTGCACTTCGTCGATGATGTAGCGCGCGAGCTCCTCGATGCCGAGCAGGCGCAAGAGATCATGCGGGTCCACCGGCCCGTCGACGATCATCTCGCCCTTGTTCACCACCTGGCCGTCGTGCACCAGCAGGTGCTTGTCCTTCGCGATCAGGTACTCGTGCTCCTGCTTGTCGAGGTCGGTGATCACCAGGCGCTGCTTGCCCTTGGTGTCCTTGCCGAAGCTCACCGTGCCGGTGACCTCCGCCAGGATGCCCGCGTCCTTCGGCGAGCGCGCCTCGAACAGCTCCGCCACCCGCGGCAGGCCGCCCGTGATGTCGCGCGTCTTCGAGACTTCCTGCGGGATGCGCGCCAGCACTTCGCCCACCTGCACCTGCTGGCCGTCGCGCACGGCGATCACCGCGCCCACCGGGAAGCTGATGTTCACGGCGTGGTCGGTGCCGGCGATGCGCACTTCCTCGCCCTGCTCGTTGATGAGCTTCACCGAGGGACGCTGGCCTTTCGCCGCGGCCGTGGTGCGCCGCTTGGCGTCGATGACGACGAGGGTCGAGAGGCCCGTGACGTCGTCGATCTGCTTGGCGACGGTCGTGCCTTCCTCGACGTGCTCGAACTTCACCGTACCGGCGTACTCCGTGATGATCGGACGATGGTGCGGATCCCAGTTGGCGATGGTCTTGCCCGCGCGCACCGTGTCGCCGTCGGCGACCGACAGCAGCGCGCCGTACGGCACCTTATGGCGCTCGCGCTCGCGGCCGTTGTCGTCGGTGATGATCACCTCGCCGGAACGCGAGATGACCACCTTGTCGCCCTTGGCGTTGGAGAGATAGCGCATCGTCGCCGTGAAGCGGACGGTGCCGGCCGACTTCGCCTCGACGTTGCTCTGCACCGCGGTCCGCGATGCCGCACCGCCGATGTGGAAGGTGCGCATCGTGAGCTGCGTGCCGGGCTCGCCGATCGACTGCGCGGCGATCACACCGATCGCCTCGCCGACGTTCACCGGTGAGCCGCGGCCGAGGTCGCGCCCGTAGCACTTCGAGCACACGCCCCAGCGCGTGTCGCACGAGAGCGCAGTGCGCACCTTGACTTCGTCAATGCCGACGTTGTCGATGGTCTCCACGCCTTCCTCGTCGATCAGCGTTCCGGCGGGGAACAGCACGTCCTGCGTCTCGGGATGGATCAGGTCGATGGCCAGCGTGCGCCCGAGGATGCGCTCCCTCAGCGCCTCGACCACTTCGCCGCCTTCGACCAGCGCCTTCATCGACACGCCGTTCTGCGTCTGGCAGTCGTCCTCGGTGACCACGAGGTCCTGCGTCACATCGACCAGGCGCCGCGTGAGATAGCCCGAGTTCGCCGTCTTCAGCGCGGTGTCCGCCAAGCCCTTGCGCGCGCCGTGCGTCGAGATGAAGTACTGCAGCACGTTCAGGCCTTCGCGGAAGTTCGCGGTGATCGGCGTCTCGATGATCGAGCCGTCGGGCTTCGCCATCAGGCCGCGCATGCCGGCCAGCTGGCGGATCTGCGCGGCGGAACCGCGCGCGCCCGAGTCGGCCATCATGTAGATCGAGTTGAACGCCTCCTGCTTCACGGTTTTGCCGTGGCGGTTGACGACCTCCTCGCTGCCGAGCTGCTCCATCATGACCTTGCCTACCTGCTCGCCGCAGCGCGACCAGATGTCGACCACCTTGTTGTAGCGCTCGCCCGCGGTGACCAGGCCCGAGGTGTACTGCACCTCGATTTCCTTGACTTCGCCCTCGGCGGCCTTGATCAGCTCCTGCTTCTGCGACGGGATCGTCATGTCGTGCACGCCGAACGAGATGCCGGCGCGCGTGGCAAAGGTGAAGCCCGCCTGCATCAGCCGGTCGGCGAAGATCACCGTTTCGCGCAGCCCGCAGCGGCGGAACGCCGCGTTGATGACGCGCGTGATCTCTTTCTTCTTGAGCGGTTTGTTGAGAAGTTCGAACGACAGGCCCATCGGCAGAATTTCGGAGAGCAGCGCGCGGCCGACGGTCGTCTCGTAGCGCGTGGTTTTCTCCGTGATCTCGCCGTCCTCGGCTTGGCTTTTCTCCTTGAGGCGCACCCAGATGCGCGCGTTCAGCTCCACCTGCCGCGAGTCATAGCCGCGATGCACCTCCGCCAGGTCGGAGAGGCTCATGCCCTCGCCTTTCGCATTTATCCTTTCTCGCGTGGCGTAGTACAGGCCGAGCACGATGTCCTGCGACGGCACGATGATCGGCTCGCCGTTGGCGGGCGAAAGCACGTTATTGGACGCCAGCATCAGCGTGCGCGCTTCCATCTGCGCTTCGAGCGAGAGCGGCACGTGCACCGCCATCTGGTCGCCGTCGAAGTCGGCGTTGAACGCCGCGCAGACCAGCGGATGCAGCTGGATCGCCTTGCCCTCGATCAGCACCGGCTCGAACGCCTGGATGCCCAGGCGGTGCAGCGTCGGTGCCCGGTTTAGGAGCACCGGGTGCTCGCGAATCACTTCCTCGAGGATGTCCCACACTTCCGGGACTTCCTGCTCGACCAGGCGCTTGGCGGCCTTGATGGTCGTGGCGAGGCCCAGCAGCTCGAGCTTGTTGAAGATGAACGGCTTGAAGAGCTCCAGCGCCATCTTCTTCGGCAAACCGCACTGGTGGAGCTTGAGCTGCGGCCCGACGACGATCACCGAGCGGCCCGAGTAGTCGACGCGCTTGCCGAGCAGGTTCTGACGGAAGCGACCGCCCTTGCCCTTGATCATGTCGGCGAGCGACTTGAGCGGACGCTTGTTCGCGCCGGTCATCGCCTTGCCGCGGCGCCCGTTGTCGAGCAGCGAGTCCACCGCTTCCTGCAGCATGCGCTTTTCGTTGCGCACGATGATCTCGGGCGCCTTCAGCTCGAGCAGGCGCTTCAACCGGTTGTTGCGGTTGATGACGCGGCGGTAGAGGTCATTCAGATCCGAGGTGGCGAAACGCCCGCCATCCAGCGGCACCAGCGGCCGCAGCTCCGGCGGCAGCACCGGCAGCACTTCCATGACCATCCAGTCGGGCTTGATGTTCGAAGCCTTGAAGCCTTCGAGCAGCTTGAGGCGCTTGGCGTACTTCTTGATCTTGGCATCGCTCGAGGTCGCCTCGAGGTCCTTCCTGAGGTTGTCGATCTCCTTGTTGAGATCGAGCGCCCGCAACAGCGCGCGGATACCCTCGGCGCCCATCGCCGCCTGGAAGTCGTCGCCGAACTCCTCGACCTTGGCGAGGTAGTCGTCTTCGGTGAGGAGCTGGCAGCGTTTGAGCGGCGTCAGGCCCGGATCGGTGACGACGTAAGCTTCGAAGTACAGCACGCGCTCGATGTCGCGCAGCGTCATGTCGAGCACGAGGCCGAGACGCGACGGCAGCGACTTCAGGAACCAGATGTGTGCCGTGGGCGAGGCGAGCTCGATGTGACCCATGCGCTCGCGGCGCACCTTGGCGAGCGTCACTTCGACGCCGCACTTCTCGCAGATCACCCCGCGGTGCTTGAGGCGCTTGTACTTGCCGCAGAGGCACTCGTAGTCCTTGATCGGCCCGAAGATCTTGGCGCAGAACAGGCCATCGCGCTCGGGCTTGAAGGTGCGGTAGTTGATGGTCTCCGGCTTCTTCACCTCGCCGTAGGACCACGAGCGGATCTTCTCGGGCGAGGCGAGCCCGATCTTGATCGCGTCGAACTCCTCGTCCTGCTGGACCTGCTTGAAGAGCTCAAGGAGTGCTTTCATTTAGAACCTCTCCAGATCGATGTCGATGCCAAGCGACCTAATTTCCTTCACGAGCACGTTGAACGACTCCGGCATGCCGGCGTCGATCTTGTGGTCGCCCTTGACGATGTTCTCGTACACCTTGGTGCGGCCGGTGATGTCGTCGGACTTCACCGTCAGCATCTCCTGCAGCGTGTACGCGGCGCCGTAGGCTTCCAGCGCCCACACTTCCATCTCGCCGAAGCGCTGGCCGCCGAACTGCGCCTTGCCGCCGAGCGGCTGCTGCGTGACGAGCGAGTACGGTCCCGTCGAGCGCGCATGCATCTTGTCGTCCACCAGGTGGTGCAGCTTCAGCATGTGCATGTAGCCGACGGTCACGTCGCGGTCGAAGGCCTCGCCCGTGCGCCCGTCGAACAGGCGCACCTGCCCCGACTGCGGCAGGCCGGCCATATCGAGCATGCCGTTGATCTCGGCCTCGGCCGCGCCGTCGAACACCGGCGTCGCGAACGGCACGCCCTCCTTGAGGTTGTGCGCAAGCGCCAAGACCTCGTCGTCGGTCAGCTTCGAGACTTCTTCCTCCTTGCCGCTATAGATGCGTTCGAGGATCTTCTTCACATCCGCGACCACGACCTTCTGGTGGTGCTTGATCAGCTCGCCGATGCGATGACCCAGGCCCTTGGCGGCCCAGCCGAGATGCGTCTCGAGGATCTGTCCGACGTTCATGCGCGAAGGCACGCCGAGCGGATTCAGCACGATGTCGACGGGCGTGCCGTCGGCCATGTGCGGCATGTCCTCCACCGGCGTGATCTTCGAGATCACGCCCTTGTTGCCGTGGCGGCCGGCCATCTTGTCGCCGGGCTGCAGGCGGCGCTTCACCGCGACGTAGACCTTCACCATCTTCAGCACGCCCGGCGGCAGCTCGTCGCCTTGCGTGAGCTTCTTGCGCTTGGCTTCGAACATGGCGTCGAACTCGCGCCGTTTCTGCGACAGCGATTCCTTGAGGCCCTCGACCTGAGCGGCTGCCTCCTCGTTGGCAAGGCGGATGTCGAACCAGTCGAAGCGCTCCATGCCCTGGAGGTAGTCCTTCGTCACCTTGGTGCCCTTGGCCAGGCGCTTCGGCCCGCCGTTCGCCACCTTGTTGGTGAGCAGGCGCTCCAGGCGCTCGAACGTGTCGTTCTCGACGATGCGCATCTGGTCGTTGAGGTCGGTGCGATAGCGCTTCAGCTCGTCCTCGATGATCGACTGGCTGCGCTTGTCGCGCTCGATGCCCTCGCGCGTGAACACCTGGACATCGATCACCGTGCCGCTGATCCCGGAGGGGACGCGCAAGCTCGTGTCTTTGACGTCCGACGCCTTCTCGCCAAAGATCGCGCGGAGCAGCTTTTCCTCCGGCGTGAGCTGCGTCTCGCCCTTCGGCGTGACCTTGCCCACCAGCACGTCGCCCGCCTCGACTTCGGCCCCGATGTACACGATGCCCGACTCGTCCAGGCGCACGAGTTGCGCCTCGGACAGGTTCGAGATATCGCGCGTGATTTCCTCAGGTCCCAGTTTCGTGTCGCGCGCAACGACCGTCAGCTCCTCGATGTGGATCGAGGTAAAGCGATCGTCGGCCACCACGCGCTCGGAGATGAGGATCGAGTCCTCGAAGTTGTAGCCGTTCCACGGCATGAACGCGACCAGCATGTTCTGGCCGAGCGCGAGCTCGCCCAGGTCGGTCGAGGCGCCGTCGGCGACGACGTCGCCCTTGGCGATGCGCTCGCTCTGCTTAACTATGGGCCGCTGGTTGATGTTGGTGTTCTGGTTCGAGCGCGTGTATTTGGTGAGCTTGTAGATGTCGACGCCGACGTCGCCGGCGAGCGTCTCATCATCGTTGACCCGCACGACGATCCGGTTCGCGTCGACATAGTCGACGACGCCGCCGCGCAGCGCGATGACGCAGGTGCCCGAGTCGATGGCCGCGGTGCGCTCGACGCCGGTGCCGACCAGCGGCTTCTCCGGCCGCAGGCAGGGCACCGCCTGGCGCTGCATGTTGGAGCCCATCAGCGCGCGGTTGGCATCGTCATGCTCGAGGAACGGGATGAGCGAGGCGGCGACCGATACGATTTGGGAGGGCGCGACGTCCATGTATTGCACTTCCTCGGGCGATTTCAGCTCGAACTCGTTCTTGAAGCGGCAGGACACCAGGGTGTCGGAGAGCTTGCCGCCCTTGTCGAGCGAGGCATTCGCCTGGGCGATGACGTAATTGCCCTCTTCGATCGCCGACAGATAGCTGATCTCGCTGCTCGGCTTGCTGTCCTTCACCTTGCGGTAGGGCGTCTCGAGAAAGCCGTACTTGTTGGTACGGGCGTACAGCGCGAGCGAGTTGATCAGTCCGATATTCGGGCCTTCCGGCGTCTCGATCGGGCACACGCGGCCATAGTGCGTCGGGTGCACGTCGCGCACCTCGAAGCCGGCGCGCTCGCGCGTCAGGCCGCCCGGTCCAAGCGCGGAGACGCGCCGCTTGTGCGTGATCTCCGATAGCGGGTTGGTCTGGTCCATGAACTGCGAGAGCTGCGAGGAGCCGAAGAACTCCTTGATCGCCGCCGAGATCGGCTTGGCGTTGATCAGGTCGTGCGGCATCAGGTTTTCCGATTCCGCCTGGCTCAGGCGCTCTTTCACCGCCCGCTCAACGCGCACGAGACCCGCGCGGAACTGGTTCTCCGCGAGCTCGCCCACCGAGCGCACCCGGCGGTTGCCGAGATGGTCGATGTCGTCGATCTCGCCGCGGCCGTTGCGCAGCTCGACCAGGATGCGGATCACCTCGACGATGTCCTTGGGCGAGAGCGTGAGGCGCGGCTCGATGCGCACCTCGAGCTTCGACTTGTCGATGCCCTTGGACTTCAAGTCGTGGAACATCTTGTCGACCAGCGCCTGCGCGTCGGCCTCGGTGGCGATGCCTTCGACGCTCACCTTGTTGAGCGAGAGCTCGGCCACGTGCTTGAAGTACGTGCGCAGCTCCTCTTCCGCCTCCTTGGGCAGCGCGAGGCCGCGGAAGCGCACCTGCCAGCTGTACTCGCTCGGCGCGTTGACGCGCCGGTTGAACTTCATGCGGCCCACCGCCGAGAGGTCGTAGCGCTCCTCGGCGAAGAACAAGCCGTTGAACAGCGTCTCGACCGCGTCTTCCGTCGGCGGCTCGCCGGGACGCATCATCCGGTAGATCGCGACGCGCGCCGCGTTCATGTCGGCGGTCTCGTCCGCGCGCAGGGTCTGCGAGATGTACGGGCCCTGGTCGAGGTCGTTGGTGAACAGCGTCTGGATCTTGTCGACCTTCGCTTCGCGCAGCTGCGCGAGCAGCGTCTCGGTGATCTCGTCGTTCGCGTTGGCGATGATCTCGCCCGTCTCCTTGTTGATGACGTTGTGCGAGAGCGTGCGACCGAGGATGAACTCATCCGGCGCGCTGATTTTCTTCAGGCCCGCCGACTCCATGTCGCGGATGTGCTTCACGGTGATGCGCTTGTCCTTGGCGACCAGCGTCTTGCCCTGCTTGTCGTTGATGTCGAAGCGCGCCACTTCGCCGCGCAGGCGCTCGGGCACCACGTCGAAGAGGACATGCGTGTTCTCGATGTGGAACGTGTCGAACGCAAAGAACTCCTTCAGGATCCGCTCGGGCGTGTAGCCGAGCGCCTTGAGGAGGATCGTCACCGGCATCTTGCGGCGCCGGTCGACGCGGAAGAAGACGATGTCCTTCGGGTCGAACTCGAAGTCCAGCCACGAGCCGCGGTAGGGAATCACGCGCGCCGAGAAGAGCAGCTTGCCGCTCGAATGCGTCTTGCCGCGGTCGTGCTCGAAGAACACGCCCGGCGAGCGATGCAGCTGCGAGACGATCACGCGCTCGGTGCCGTTGATGATGAACGACCCGGTGGTCGTCATGAGCGGGATCTCGCCCATGTAGACCTCCTGCTCCTTCACTTCCTTGGTCGTCGGCTTGGGCGCCTCCTTGTCCATGATGACGAGGCGCACCTTGGCGCGCAGCGGACTGGCGTAGGTGAGGCCGCGCTGCTGGCACTCCTTCACGTCGAACGGCGGCTCGCCGAGCGAATAGCTCACGAACTCGAGGCGCGCGTTCTGCGAATGGCTGACGATCGGGAAGATCGAGGTGAACGCCGCCTGCAAACCCTCGTTGCGGCGTCCCTCGGGCGACATGTGCGCCTGCAGGAAACCGGTGTAGGACTCGAGCTGGGTCGCGATGAGGAACGGCACTTTCTGCACGATCGCCCGCTTCGCGAAGCTCTTGCGGATGCGTTTACGCTCGGTCAACGAATAGGTCATTTAGGCTCCTGGCCGCCACTGGAGAAGACAAAGGAAAAACCCCCGACAGAGAGGGTCTTTGCTTTGTCTTCGGTCCCGGGGGGGCCTTTTAGGCCCACCCCGGATTCCGAAGTTCCCTACTTGATCTCCGCTTTCGCGCCGGCGTCGATCAGCTTCTTCAGCACGGCGTCCGCATCGGCCTTGGAGACGCCTTCCTTCACCGGCTTGGGCGCGCCGTCGACGAGGTCTTTCGCCTCTTTCAGGCCGAGGCTCGTCACTTCGCGCACCGCCTTGATGACGTTGACCTTGTTGTCGCCAACGGCGGTCAACATCACGGTGAACTCGGTCTGCTCTTCCTTCGGCGCAGCGCCCGCAGCGGCGCCGCCCGCAGCCGGGCCCGCCACGACAGTGGCGGCAGCAGCCGAGACGCCGAACTTCTGTTCCATGTCCTTGATGAGCTGCGAGAGCTCGAGGACGGTCATCTTGCCAATCTCTTCCAGAATCTGAGTGCGTTCCATTTGCTTTCCTCTAAATAGGTTCCTGATTACTCATTTTTGTCTAGGCAGCGGCCTTTTCCTGCGAATCGCGGTAAGCGGCGAGCGTGCGCACGAACTTGCCGGGCACCTCGTTCATGGTGCGAACGAGCTTGGCCACGGGCGCCTGCATCGTGCCCATCAGCTTGGCGAGCAACTCTTCGCGGCTCGGCAGCAGCGCGAGCGCCTTGACGTCCTTGTCGGACATCTTGCTGTTGGCCATCGCGCCGCCGCGGATCACGAAGCGCTCGTTCTCCTTGGCGAACTCCGCGATCACCTTCGCGCCGGCGACGGGGTCGGAGGCGATGCCATACATCAGCGGACCGACCATCTGGTCGGACAGCTGCTCGAACGGCGTGCCCTTCACCGCCCTGCGCGCAAGGGTGTTCTTCAGCACGCGCAGGTAAAGACCCGACTTCCTCGCCTTGGCGCGGAGCTGCGTGACGCGCGCGACGTCGAGGCCGCGGTACTCCGCGACGATGACCGCCTGCGCCTTCGCCAGCCGGGCCGCGACTTCCGCGACTACGGCCTGCTTCTGCTCCAGATTAAGACCCAAGGTCTACCTCCTTTGCTGCGTTAAGAAACCGGCGACCTTGAATCAGGAACCCACAATGCATTCCTTCTCCGGGTGCGCCGTCTACGCGGGGCGCGCATCTCGAACCACGATGCCCGTTTATGTCCTTGCGGACCCCTGCGGTCTTTGACGACAGCTGTTCGTTAAAACAGCGGCCCAAAGTCCTCATTTTCCTCACTGCTGTGCCGCGAGCGACGCGGGATCGACCTTTACGCCGATCCCCATCGTGCTCGACACAGAAAGCTTCTTCAGAAAAATTCCCTTCGTCGCTGCGGGTTTCGCCTTGTTCAGGGCGTCGACCAGCGCGGCCAGGTTCTCGCGCAGCTGCTCGAACGTGAACGAGGCGCGGCCAATCGTGCACTGCACGACGCCGGACTTGTCGGCGCGGAACTGCACCTGACCCGCCTTGGCGTTCTTCACCGCGCCGGCGACATCGGGCGTCACCGTGCCCACCTTCGGGTTCGGCATCAGGCCCCGCGGACCGAGGATCTGGCCCAGCTGACCGACCACGCGCATGGCTTCGGGCGCGGCGATCACCACATCGAAATCCATCTTGCCGGCCTTCACCTGCTCGGCGAGGTCTTCCATGCCGACAATGTCGGCCCCAGCGGCCTTCGCCGCAGCGCCTTTGTCACCGGGCGCAAACACCGCCACCCGCACCTTCTTGCCGGTGCCGGCGGGCAGTACGACCGAGCCGCGAACGGTCTGGTCGCCTTTCTTGGCATCGATGCCGAGATTCACCGCGACATCGATCGCTTCGTCGAATTTGGCGGTGGCCGTTTCCTTCACCAGCTTGAGCGCCTCGCCAGCCGCATAGGTCTTGTTGCGGTCCACCTTGGCGACGAAGGCCTTCCTGCGCTTGGAGATGTGCGGCATTTACATGCCCTCCACGATGATGCCCATCGAGCGGGCGCTGCCGGCGACGATGCGCATCGCCGCGTCGAGCTCGGTGGCGTTCAGGTCGGGCATCTTCTGCTTGGCGATGTCCTCGACCTGCTTGCGCGTGATCTTGCCGACCTTGTCGGTGTGCGGCCGCGCACTGCCCGACTCGATGCCCGCGGCTTTCTTGATGAGCACCGTGGTCGGCGGCGTCTTGATGATGAACGAGAAGCTCTTGTCGGCGTACGCGGTGATCACCACCGGCAACGGCAGGCCAGGCTCCACTTTCTGCGTCTGCGCGTTGAACGCTTTGCAGAACTCCATGATGTTGAGGCCGCGCTGTCCCAGCGCCGGGCCGATTGGCGGCGAGGGATTCGCCTTGCCGGCCGGGACCTGCAGCTTGATGAGTCCAACGATCTTCTTTGCCATTCAGTTCTCCTGTGGGTTCAAACGAACGCCGAATGTTCCATTCGGGCGTTCTCCCCGTTGTGTTACGCCTTCTCTACCTGCCCGAACTCGAGCTCCACCGGCGTCGAGCGGCCGAAGATCGTGACCGCCACGCGCAGCCGGCTCTTTTCGTAGTTCACGTCTTCCACCGTGCCCTGGAAATCCGTGAACGGGCCATCCTTCACACGCACCATCTCGCCCACTTCGAACAGCACCTTGGGCTTCGGCTTCTCCACGCCCTCACGCATCTGCTGCATGATGGCTTCGACTTCCTTCTCGGGAATCGGAGCGGGCTTCGTCGCCGTGCCGCCCACGAATCCGGTCACCTTGTTGGTGTTCTTCACCAGGTGCCAGGTGTCGTCGTTCATTTCCATCTCGACCAGCACGTAGCCCGGGAAGAATTTGCGCTCGGACATGTGCTTCTGTCCGCCCTTCATCTCGACCACCTCTTCAACCGGCACCAGTATCTTGCCGAACTTGTCGTTCATGCTGGCGCGGTTGATCCGATCCTCGAGCGCGCGCGCCACGGACTTCTCGAAGCCCGAATAGGCGTGCACGACATACCACCGCTTGCTCATGTTTTCTTCCAGCCGAGAATTAAGTCGTACAGAACCCATTCGAGTGTCTTGTCGCTAACCCATAAAAAAACTGCCATCACCACCACGAAGGCGAACACCGCCGCCGTGGTCTGCATCGTTTCCTTGCGGCTCGGCCAGACCACCTTCTTCACCTCGGCCACCGATTCCGCCGCAAAGACGCCAAACTGCCGTCCCGGCTCGCTGAACCACGCCACCGCGGCGCCGGCAACCATGCCCGCCACTACCGCGAGAATCCGCAGTACCAGCGCGGTGCCTTCTCCGAGCCAGTAGTAGGCCCAGATCCCGGCCAGCACTAGCGCAACGCCTACTGCGAGCTTCAACTTATCGATCATCGATTCCTAAGCAGCTTCTCCGTACTAGCTGGCAGGGGCAGAGGGCCTCGAACCCCCAACCTTCGGTTTTGGAGACCGACGCTCTGCCAATTGAGCTATGCCCCTGTCCCGTCCTCGCAATGAGCGTTACTCGATGATCTTCGCCACGACGCCGGCGCCGACGGTCTTGCCGCCCTCGCGGATGGCGAAGCGCAGTCCCTGCTCCATCGCGATCGGCGTGATCAGCGTCACCACCATCTTCACGTTGTCCCCG